>ENA-ORRR01002181-ORRR01002181.1-human-gut-metagenome-genome-assembly--contig:-NODE-2181-length-10429-cov-4.68508_pt1 | contig 10429 bp, 7 predicted proteins | sample MGYA00242182_ERZ509148 | MGnify/ENA primary metagenome ERZ509148 (study PRJEB26280, sample SAMEA2338674) | human gut metagenome | biome: human gut; feature: human-associated habitat; material: faeces... | reverse complement strand
AGCACAAGCAGTGAATGGTACACAGGAACTGCCAATGCGATCTATCAGAATCTGGCTTATATGGAGCAGTATAACCCGGATTATGTACTGATCCTTTCCGGTGACCATATCTATAAGATGGATTACGAAGTGATGCTGGATTTCCACAAGGCGAACAAGGCAGATATTACGATCGCGTGTATGCCGGTTCCCATTGAGGAAGCCAGCCGTTTTGGTATTATGGTTACTGATGAGAGCAGCCGTATTACTGAGTTTGAGGAGAAGCCGGAGCATCCAAGCAGCAATCTTGCATCCATGGGTATCTATATTTTCTCATGGCCGGTTCTGAAGGAAGCACTGATCGCCCTGAAGGATCAGAATGGCTGTGACTTCGGTAAACATATCCTTCCGTACTGTAAAGAGAAGGGGCAGCGCCTTTTTGCTTATGAGTACAACGGCTACTGGAAAGATGTAGGAACTCTTGGTTCTTACTGGGAAGCAAATATGGAGCTGATCGATATCATTCCGGAGTTTAATCTTTATGAGGAATTCTGGAGGATCTACACCAAGGGAGATGTGATCCCGCCACAGTATATTTCCGCAGATGCAGTTGTGGACAAGTGTATCATCGGTGAGGGAACAGAAATCTATGGTGAAGTACATAATTCAGTGATCGGTCCGAATGTTATCATCGGCAAGGGCAGTGTGATCCGTGATTCTATTATCATGAAGAATACAGCAGTTGGTGAGAACGTTGTTATGGATAAAGCCATCGTGGCAGAAGATGTTGTCATCGGAAATAATGTTGTGATCGGATGCGGCGAGGAGGTACCGAATGTTCTGAAACCGGCTGTATATTCCTTTGGACTTGTGGCTATCGGCGAAAACAGCGTGATTCCGGACAGTGTCAAAATCGGTAAGAATACCGCTATCGCCGGTGTTACAACAAAAGAAGACTACCCTGACGGAGAACTGGCAGCCGGCCAGGTAATTGCAGCAAAGGACGGTGGGAAAGAATGAGAGCGATAGGTATTATTTTGGCAGGCGGTAATAATAACCGCATGAGAGAATTATCAAACAAAAGAGCAATCGCGGCAATGCCTATTGCAGGAAGTTACCGCGCGATCGACTTTGCCCTCAGCAACATGGCAAATTCACATATCCAGAAGGTTGCTGTGCTGACACAGTATAATGCCCGTTCCCTTAATGAGCATTTAAGTTCATCCAAATGGTGGGATTTCGGAAGAAAACAGGGAGGACTTTATGTCTTTACTCCAACCATTACCAGAGATAACAGCTTATGGTATCAGGGTACTGCAGATGCGATCTATCAGAACCTGAGCTTTTTAAAGAACAGTCATGAACCCTATGCGGTGATCGCTTCCGGCGATGGAATCTACAAGCTGGATTACAATAAAGTCCTGGAGTATCATATCGCAAAGCGGGCAGATGTTACCGTTGTATGTACTACATGCAAGGATCAGAGCCAGGTTGAGAGATTTGGTGTTCTTCGCATGAATGAGGACTGTCGGATCGAGGAATTTGAGGAGAAACCGATCGTTTCCTCCTATAATACGGTATCTACTGGTATCTATGTCATCCGAAGAAGGCAGCTGATCGAACTGATCGAGCGTGCTGCCCAGGAAGGAAGGCATGATTTTGTAAATGATATTCTTATCCGTTACAAAAATCTGAAGAGGATTTACGGATATAAGATCGATAACTACTGGAATAATATCTCTACTGCAGAGGCTTATTATCAGACAAATATGGATTTCCTGAAACCGGAGATCCGGAACTATTTCTTCAAACAGGAGCCGGCGATCAAAACCAAGATCGCAGATGTACCTCCTGCTAAGTACAATCCGGGTGCAACTGTGAAGAACAGTCTGGTGTCCAGCGGATGTATCATCAACGGAACCGTGGAGAATTCTGTTCTGTTCCGTGATGTATTTGTAGGAAATAACTGTGTGATCAAAAACTCTGTGATCCTTAATGACGTATATCTTGGAGATAATACGCATATTGAGAATTGCATTGTTGAGAGCCGGGATACCATCCGGGCGAATTCATATTACTGCGGCGAAGAAGGAGAAGTGAAGATCGTCGTAGAGAAAAACGAACGCTACGTATTATAAATGCGGAAGATCAGTTTTCCGCAGATACGGTTAGCGAAATGAAAGGGGCAAGTAGCAATGAATATTACAGATGTACGTGTGAGGAAGGTAGCAAAAGAAGGGAAAATGAAGGCCGTTGTGTCTGTCACAATAGATGATGAGTTTGTGGTACATGACATCAAGGTGATCGAAGGTGAGAAGGGGCTGTTCATCGCAATGCCAAGCCGTAAGGCAAGCGACGGTGAATATCGTGACATCGCACATCCGATCAATTCAGCAACAAGAGAGCAGATCCAGACGATCATCCTGGACAAGTATCAGGAAGTAATGGCTGAGGAAGCTGAGAATGAGGTTCTTATGGAGGCTGCGGAGTAAGAGAAGTAGCTTCAGGGGGGATTACATCAGAGAAGTATTCTCGTAGCTGATGATCTTTGGATTGAAACAGCATAGAATAAAAACTGCCGTTTTACAGATAAATCTGTGAGAGGGCAGTTTTTTTATGCTCCGGAAAACAAAAAAACGCTTTTCAGTTCATAAAAATTTAAATTATTACGTATTTGTTACAGAAATAAAATAAAATTATTGCTTTTTATGAAAAATGTGTTATACTAGAATCCATGAAAGGACGAAAGGTGTTTATATGAAGAATAGAAAAGTTTTCACATTACTGCTTACAGGTATGCTGACCCTTTCCATGGGAAGCACCGTATATGCATCAGGTACAGACGCTGCGATCGCAGAGGCACAGGCGGAGAAACAGGCCGCTGAGGAGGGTCTTGCGCAGGTACAGAGCAGCATCGGTACACTGGAGAGCAAGAAGCAGGAGCTGGAGAGCTATCTGGCTGATTTAAACGCACAGTATGAGGATCTTACCAACAGCATTTCTGAGCTTAGTATCCAGGCTGCTGAGAAGGAAGATGAATTAAATAAAGTAAAAAAAGAACTGAAAAAAGCAAAGAAAGCTTCTGCAGATCAGTATGAATCCATGAAGCTTCGAATCGCATATATGTATGAAAATGCCGGAACTTCCGCACTGGAGACACTGCTTTCTTCCGAAAGCCTTGCAGAATTCCTCAATCGCGCGGAGAATGCGATACAGATTTCTACATACGACAGAGACATGCTGGATAAATATGTGAGTCTTCAGAAGAATATCCAGGAGAATGAGAAAAAGGTTGAGACGGAGTCCGCAGAGATCGATGATCTGATGACGGAGCGTGCAGCTAAACAGCAGGAAGTGCAGTCCATGGCTTCCAGCACAAGCGATGATATTAACTCTTATGTAAACCAGATCAGCGCCAGCCAGGAAGAGGCTCAGCAGCTGATGGCAGATATCAGTAATGCAGACAGCAGTATTACCGCTCTGGTACAGCAGGCAGAGGCGGAGAAGGCTGCAGAAGAGAAAGCTAAGGCTGAAGCGGCAGCAGAGGCTGAGAGACAGGCAGCAGAAGCGGCAGCCCAGGAAGCCGATCAGGATAACGAGGACAGTGAAGAGGCTGATTCTGACGATGATTATGGCTATGATCCGGAGGAGGATACAACCGAGTCTTCCAGTAGCTCTACAAGTACAGACATTGTTGTAGAGGAGGAAGAGGAAGCGGATGATGTACAGTCCGGAAGTTCCGAAGATGTTTCCGAGGACAGCTCCCAGGAGGAGGTTTCTGAGGAGGTTTCCAATGATGAGACAGCTTCCGAGGAGACGGAAGATGCCTCTGCGGATACGTCCGATTCCGGTTCTTCCAGTCAGGGAACATATCTTGGAAACTTTACACTGACCGCATACTGCAACTGTGCACAGTGCTGCGGTACAGCCGGCAATCTTACAGCCAGCGGAACAGTTCCGACAGCAGGACGTACCGTTGCTATGGCAGGTGTTCCGTTTGGGACCAAGCTTCTGATCAACGGCACTGTTTATACGGTAGAGGATCTGGGAACTCCTTACGGACATGTGGATATCTATTGTGGAAGCCATTCTGAGGCATTAAGCTTCGGACTTCAGTCTGCAGATGTATATCAGGTGGGCTGATCCGGGAAAATCCAGAGGAGAATATTTAAGAGAAATACAGCGCTGCAGGATCGTATGCTGATCCTTGCAGCGCTGCTTTTGTATGCATGACGCAGATATGTGTTTCGTGAAGTGTAGTGTGTGGAAATTCACAAATTTCCTGCAATCCGGAGATTTTACAGATACGGCGTACCCGGGATCTCCGGATAGGTTCCCATACCGATGAGAAGCTCAAGGCCTGTCTGACGGCCTTCCAGTACAGCAGCTTTTACAGCACTGGCATCACCGGAGATGGCGATGATCACTTCATTGGAATGACTGGTACCGATATTCGGAGTCATATATTGTGTAATGGATACTGCTGCGGATTTCACGGCATTATCTGCCATCACAAGACCGATAGCAGCCGGAGAACCTGCCATGAAACCAAATGCTTCACCCAGAGGTGTGCCGAAGGCTTTATGGATAGCAGGACCTGCACTTGCGGAAAAAGCAAACTCCAGGTGGCCGGATTCGCTGATGTAGACCTCACCTGCATATTTGTTAGTCAGTTCCAGAGCCAGAGAAATGGCGTGACGCACGTCGGATACATCATTTCCGCCAAGGACGATATAGTTTCCGTGACCACCCCAGCCCTTGGTGTCTCTTGGAAGTTCAATGGAAAGGACTTCTGTATTTGTGGCTTTTACTGCATCGTCAATAGCTGTGATCTGGCCGGCAGCGCCTGTTCGGGAACTGAAAAGCCCCAGACAGTGGTATTGGGTACCTACGTTCATCTTTTTAAGCAGAGAATCATCAACTCCGGAGATCACGAGTCCGATTGTGTCAAGGACTGCGGTCCCTACAAATTCAGTACGTGTGCAGTTGGTGCTGATGTTATGAATATCGTGTATATCCATGTGGAAAAAGCCCCCTTTTTGCTGAAAACTCATTGGTTTCAGTATAGCATCAGAGAGGGGAATTTGAAAGTGAAAATTGACAATATCATTTGTAAATGGCAGGTTTACATAGTAGTAAACGGCATTGTAAAATGTAAACTTAAAAAATAAAATTAAGTTGACATTCAAATCCTGCTGTGTTAAATTGTTAACAGCGAAAGAGCGGATATCATTTATAAAGGACAGGAATGATCTTCCGACAGGAAAAGCAGAAAAGGAAAGAAAGGATACAGATTATTATGACAACAGTGGCAGCAGGCAGAAGCAAGACGTATGATCTTGTTTACATTGCAGTTTTTGCAGTAGTGATGGCAGTTTGCTCATGGATTTCCATTCCGGCACAGGTACCGTTTACTCTGCAGACATTTGGAGTATTTATGGCAGTTGGTGTGCTTGGAGGAAAAAGAGGAACTCTGGCAGTTCTGGTTTACGTTCTTCTTGGAGCAGTAGGAGTTCCGGTTTTTGCAGGATTTTCCGGAGGCATTGGAGCTCTTCTCGGAAATGCAGGTGGATATATCATTGGATTTATCTTTTCCGCACTTGTTATGTGGGCAATTGAGCACGTTTTTGGCAGAAAGCCGGTTGTTCAGATCATTTCCATGATCGTTGGACTGATCGTATGCTATGCCTTTGGAACCGCATGGTTTATGTTTGCCTACACAAGAAGCACAGGTCCGGTAGGCCTTATGGCAGTTCTTGGCTGGTGTGTGTTCCCGTTTATCATTCCGGATCTTATCAAGATCGCACTGGCTTATGTTTTATCAGGAAAGGTACGTAAATATGCAAGATAAAAGCAGTGCTACGGCATATGCTTCTGATGAGGGCACAGAGGAAATAGTCATTCCTCTGCGCCCTCATCATGGTATGTGCCTGGCGTATTTTAAGGGGGAAGGCTACAGTAACGGTTTTACTGCACATATGGCCGAGATGCTGAAGATTTTTCTGGAGGGAAAGAAAATAAGGCTTCATGTGGATACGGATGAGATCTGCTCTGCCTGTCCGAATAATCTGGGCGGACATTGCGAAGCCGGAGATAAAGTGGCAGAGTATGACAATGCCGTGCTGGAAAAATGTGGACTGAAGGCCGGACAGACATTGCACTTCAGCGAATTTACAAAAAAAGTCCAGGAAAAAATCCTTGCGACGGATAAACGTAAGGAAATCTGTGGAAACTGCCAGTGGAACAGCATCTGCGAAGAACAGAAGAGCCGCTGGGCATAAAAGAAAGCAAAAATATAGAAATATAAAAAAGTATATGATCTGAGAATGCCGGAGGAAATGGCAATGGCTGTTGCATTTCCTGAAATGATGTCTTGGAATATATACTTTTTTTATTTGAAATATCAGATAATAATATAAATATTTTGAAAACAATTTTTAGTTGAGAAAAAAACAACAATAACCGCGAGGCTTTTTTGCCAGATATGTATAGACAAATAATTTAAGCATTGATAAAATGACGATATGTTAGTTTGGACAAACTAAAGCGTGCTTGACAGAGCACTTCTGCGGAAACTGACATATGTTGAATATTCTGCAGAAGAAATTTCAATTAACCAGAGCAGCTGTAAGGTCATGATCTGGTATAAAGTCGTGTAATATAAAAGACAAAGAGGAGGACAGGTATGCATAAGTGGAAGCTTTTTAAGAAGTCAGCTGCACTCGTTCTGAGTTCAGCGGTGATCGCGTCAGGAGTGCCGGTAACGGCAATGGCGTCTGAGGCGGAAGTTTTTAGTGACGTGTCAGAAGAAACACAAGGAGAGACAGCACAGGAAGAAGGAGAGAACGAGGATCAGGAGTCGGTTTCCCAGGACCAGCTGGAAGTTGGTGAAGCTGATATTCAGTCGGAAGAGCCGGAAGAAAGTGATGCAGAAGCTATTCAGGAAGAAGTAGCAGAAATTTCAGCAGAAGAGATTCAACAGGAAGAGGAACCGCAGATCCAGGAGGATACAGAAGAGGCATTCGGTGATGGAGAAGCATTTATGGCAGAAGCAGGCGAGGTTCTTCAGGATGCTTCTGAGATCACTGTTGCAGGAGTGAAATATCTCTGGTCCATGCAGCCGGCAGAGGGATATACACAGATAGGAACAACAGGCGTTTATGTAAAAGTGGCAGATGGACAGACCGCTCTGAACGGAAAACTGTACGGAACGACAACTTTAAGTTATTCGGAATTTTATGCCGGGGATACCACTCAGGAGAGCTATGACGCTATCACTTCGGCAACAACGAGTAAAAATCAGATTTTTGCTAATGAGGACAGCACAGAGGTGACTTCTTCCGGATATCAGATCCAGGGTGTGAAGAATGTAAGTGTTGCAGTGGACGCGGAAACCTATGTAGATGCACAGGCGCTGAAAGCTGCTTCCAAGCTTCCGAGAGAGGGTGTCTATACAGAGGCAGCAGATATTACGCTGAATGAAGCACCGTCACAGGAAACAGGACAGTATAAAACTCTGAATACAGACGGAACATATAGTGCAACAAAATTCGATGTAAAAGCAACGGTCACAGATGCATCCACCCAGATTCAGGCACCATCGATCTGGGGTGATTACATGCTGGTGGTAAAAGAAGCCGGCACAAAATATCTCCGCAATTCCAGACAGGGTGATTTTGCTGTAGGCGGAAATACACTGGGAGTGATCCTTGAAACTGCCAGTGGCAAGAAGGTAGGACTTCGTCATACCTATGAAATCTGGGTACAGCCCTACGAACTTGCGTTTTCAGCAGGATCCGGGCTTATCGGGGAAAAAATATCAAAGGTGACTTATATTACTCCGGACGGTTCCTATGTATATGAGTTCGGAGACAAAGCTCCTCTTGTGAAAAAACAGCCTGAAGCAGGAATGAAGGTACAGGCGGCTTTTGTAAAAGAAAATACAACTCAGGTTAAAGTAGATGGCCTTGACAAATATGAAAATCCTAAGGTTTCCGTATACTACACAACAGGAAGTGGTCATGGTAAAAAGACAACATATGTTGTAGATCATGCAGTGGCAGAGAACGGGGTGGTAACCTTTGACAGCAGTGTAGCCAGGGCCGGGGATGAGATCTACACGGTTATGATCTCAAGCGACAATTATGTGGATATGACAAAAAATATCACACTGACAGGCCAGCCGATCACGGTTTCCAATGTTTCCTATTATTGGGTAAAGGGAGCGTTGGATGGATATACACAGATCCCGGGAACAGATATTTATTATAAGGTGGCAAATGGACATCAGGCACTGACAGGAACACTTTACGGTACGGCATCTCTGTCATACGAGGAATTTTATGCAGGAGATGCAACGAGCCGCAAATATGATTCCGTTACATCTGCCACAACCAGAAAAAGCACTGCTTTCGGAAATGCAGATGTTCAGAATCTGACAGAAAATGGCTATGAGATCGCAGGAGTAAAAAAGGTTAATGTAGCTACAGATGCAAAAACGTATGTAGAGGCGCAGATCCTTTCAGAAGCGGGAGAGCTTCCGGAAAGCGGAGTATATACAGAAACAGCAGGGATCACACTGGGACGTACTCCGACGGTAGAGCCTGGGCAGTATAAAACACTAAATACAGATGGAACATATAGTGCTACAAAATTTAATGTAAAAGCAACTGTGACAGATGCGGAGGCAACACTCAAAACATCTTCTCGCTGGGGAGATTATGAGATTGATGTAAAAGAAACCAGCACAAAATATCTCCGCAATACAAAGAGTGATTCCGATTTTGCAGTTAACTCCGGGATTCAGGGAATGATCCTGGAAACAACAGACGGCGGAAAATATGGCATGCGTCATATGAACGAGATGTGGCTGAAGGTGTATAAGGTTGCCTTTGCAAAAGATACAGGTCTTGAGGGAAAAACCGTAAACAAGATCACGTACATTATGGCAGACGGCGCGTATGTATATGAATTTGCAGATGGTATTTATGTTAAACCGCAGGCAACAGAAGAGATGGCTGTTTCTCCGGAATTTACGGACAGCACCCATGTTAAGCTTGCAAATCTTGATAAATACAAAAATCCGAAGGTATCTGTTTTCTATACAACAGGTGTCGGACATGCTTCAGAGACAACATATCTTGTACAGGATGCAGTAACTACAGATGGAGTGGTTGCTCTGGATTCCACTGTAGCGAGACCGGAAAATGAAACCTATACAGTAAGAGTTTCCAGTGATGGTCATGCAGATGTTTCTGTTCAGCTGGTGTATGGAACGATTGCTTTTAAAGAAAATTCAGGAGTTCTTTATATCGGAAGCTCCAGACAGCTTGAAGCAGCAGGCGAAAATTGCAAGGATGTAACATACGCTTCCGATAATGAAACGGTTGCATCTGTGGACGAGAACGGAAAAGTAACTGCAAAAGCAGCAGGAACAGCCGTGATCACAGCAACATCTGCAGCAGGAAAAACTGCACAGTACAAGCTTACTGTAAAAACGCCATCTGTAAAACTGAATGCATCAGCGAAGACGCTTTATGTAAAAGGATCTCCGGCTATAGTGACGCTGAAAGCAACGACCGCAGGTGTTACCGGAAAAGTAACCTATACAAGCAGTAAACCATCTGTTGTAGCTGTAGCCGCAAATGGAAAGGTAACTGCAAAGGCGGCAGGAACAGCTGTGATCACAGCGAAATGCGGAAATTATAAAGCAACCTGCAAAATTACAGTTAAGAAGCCGTCTGTAAAAGCTTCGGCTTCAGCGAAAACTGTATTTGTGGGTGGAACAAGCCAGATCACAGTGAAAAAAACAGGCGTTAGCGGAAAAGTTACTTATACAAGCAGTAATAAATCCGTTGCAGTGGTAAGCGCAGGCGGAAAAGTAATAGCAAAAAAAGCAGGAACAGCTACAATTACAGTAAAATGCGGAAGCTACAAAGCAACCTGCAAGATCACAGTGAAAAAAGGCAGCCTGAAGATCACATCCAAAACAGCTGTAAGTGTAAAAGCAAAGAAAACAACAGCCATCAAGGCAGCTGCTACTTCAAAGGCAAAGATCACCTACAGAAGCAGCAATACAAAAGTTGCTACTGTAAGCAGCAAAGGTGTTGTTAAAGGTGTGAAAAAAGGAAAAGCTGTTATCTATGTAAGCAGCAACGGAATCACAAAAAAGGTAACAGTTACAGTGAAATAAGCACATATTTCACCTGAATATATTTGATATGTTATAAAGAACCTTTCCCAAAACTGCTTCGGGTCTGCAAAAATGCACGCCCGAAGCAGGAAAAAAGAAAAAATTCGATTTTTTTGAAAAATTTTAATTTTTTCTATTGACAAAGTACAGAAACTCTAATATAATAGCTCTTGCAGTTGAGCAACACACAAACAACTGAAACAGAATAACGAAGCGTGGCTCAGTTTGGTAGAGCGCTGCGTTCGGGACGCAGAGGTC
>ENA-ORRR01002175-ORRR01002175.1-human-gut-metagenome-genome-assembly--contig:-NODE-2175-length-10444-cov-3.24382_pt1 | contig 10444 bp, 8 predicted proteins | sample MGYA00242182_ERZ509148 | MGnify/ENA primary metagenome ERZ509148 (study PRJEB26280, sample SAMEA2338674) | human gut metagenome | biome: human gut; feature: human-associated habitat; material: faeces... | reverse complement strand
TTTAACTCTTGCTGACTTATTGATATTTTTATAAGTTTTACCATTAGAAACAATCGCCAGGTCTTTCAAACCAAGGTCAATTCCCATACCGTCATTACTATTATCAGCAATCTTAGCGTCGGGAATTTCTACAAGAACTGACACATAATATCTGTCTGCTTTGATGGATACTGTACCGCTTTTGATTTTCCATCCGTCTTTCGTTGTTGGTATATAGCCTTTTTCTTTCATGCGTACCCAGCCTAAAGTTGGTATGTTTAACCTATGCCTCTCGCATCTACAGTCTTTAGGATTATTCTTTACGAAATACATTTTTACATCAGACTTACCTTTCTTTTTGAAATTAGGAAAAGCACTTTGATGTTTAAAATATCTTGTAAATGCAGTACATCCATCTTCAATAGATTTTTTTACAGCTTTTGAATATGCTTCTCTCATCCATATTTTATCAGGATTATTAGGAATGTACTCATTATTGAGCCATACACTGAAACTCTTGCCAGTCATAAACTGTTCACCTTTATCGTGTAAAGTTTTGTTGTGACCGAGATAGAAGTTGTAGACGTACCTACAAGTGCCGATAGTCTTGTTAATCTTGATTTTTTGCTCGACTGTCGGATTTAATTCCGTTTTGAAGCTCTTTAGCAATTTCCTCATCTCCTTCTATTTGTTTTTTATACTTATGAAGACCGTACAATCTACAAGAGAAAACGTGAAGTATGGATACAATATCCTGTACAAGTTCTTCTTGCGGTGATAGTTCTTCATTATTCACTACCACTATGGTTGTATGGAACTTCATACAGAATTTTTCAAACCAATCATAGCCAAATCTGACAAATCTATCTTTATGTGTAACTATGATAGTTTTGATTTTTTGTTCCATTACTTCATCTAATAATTTATTCCACTTTTTGCGGTTGTAGTTAAGCCCACTTCCATAATCTTCAATACATTGATCTACAATGATACCTTTAGCATTGCAAAACTGACGTAAAAAAGTTACTTGGTTTTGTACATCATCTTTTTGGTTTCTTGTAGACACTCTGGCATAAATAACAATCTGACGATTATCGTTTTCAGTATTTATACCCTTAAACTGAAGATATTGGTCATAAGTATAATAACGCCTATCAGTCGGAGTGCGATTTGCTTTCAGAATCCCCTCTCTGTCCCAACGTTGTAACGTTTTGACTGAGACACCCAATAATTCAGCAAAATCTTTTGGTTTGTAATTAGTGATATTAGATGTGTTCATAACAATATCCTCCATGAGTATATTTTAACACATTTAATCACTATTGACAATGATTTTGATTACTTAAAGTTTTCTCCTTTGCATTTATACTCTTTCCAGATAATTGCAAAACTCATCCTACACTTCTTTCAATTGTTCAAAATCAACAAAAACATTCAAGACACGTTCTCATGAGTTTCGCAATTATCTATAAACTCTTTCCCCATTATATAGAACAATTCATCTTCCTTCAAGGAATTTTTCCACCACGGGTTCTCCATTTTCCATGCGGATGCGGATACGTCCGCACTCCATTGTCTCATAGACTGCACTTCCGCTCTCCTTTATATTGCACAAAGCCTCCTCACCCGGATGCCCATAGCGGTTGTTTTCCCCACAGGAAATGGTTGTGATCTCCGGTGAGAGTGCCATTAGGAAATCCCGACTGTTGGAATATCTCGAGCCGTGATGCGCCGCCTTGTAAAATGTGACGCTGCCAGCCTTTTTGTGTTCCACAAGATACTGTTCTTCTGCGCTGCTGATGTCCCCAGTAAAAATACCGGAAAACTCCTGATCTTCATAGCGCAGCACAAGGGACAGTGCATTCTTATCATCACTTTTATAAGTTTGATCCGGGAAAATGCAGCGCAGCCCCGCCTCACCATCGGTGAATATGTCACCGCAGTCCATTTTCAAAATTTCTGTTCCATACGTTTGCGCCAGTGCCAAAAGTTCCTGATAGGCTTCGTCATTTAATACATATTTTGAAAACACAATATGATCGATCTCATACTCTGCCTGCAAGATCTCCTTTAACCCTGAAATATGGTCTGCGTCTGTGTGTGAAACAATCCAGTAATCTATTTTTTTCACACCCTTTGCTTTCAGGAACGGAAGCATCCGGTATGTTCCGACTTTACTCACATCCGTACTGCCGCCGTCAAAAAAGAAATTTGTCCCCTCTTTCGTGTGAAGATACATACCGTCCCCCTGCCCCACATCCAACACATCTAGCTCAAATCCCTTCACCGGGTTATGCAATACTGCAAGCAGCATAAAACAGCCTATGAAAACAAATCCACGCCGTTGCTTCATCTTTTTCATTGCGAAAAGCACGGCTCCCAATATCAGATAAAAAAGCAACAGTTTCTGCCAATCCGGCTGCCCCGTGATCCAGACAGCCCCCGGTAAACTGACACTGAGCCTGCACACCTTCTCATAAAATACCAAAATCCAGTGACAAGGCACAAAAAGAATCCCTGCCACACGGACAGACAGTAACCCAACAAAGCCGCCAAGAAGTCCAAGAAACAACAGTACTCCAATGATCGGCAGCACAAAAAAATTGATAAGCATTGACCAGACCGGCACCTCATAAAAGAAATAAGCCGTAAGCGGCACCGTTGCAAGCTGAATTGCAAAACTCACCAGAAAGTTCTCCGAAAAAGTAAAGAACGGCTTTTTTATTTTGATCAGTGTCTGTCCCACAGCCACAATTCCAAGCACCGCTGCAAATGACAGCAAAAATCCTGCATACCAGAGCAGATAAGGGTTGTCCAATAAAATCACAATGGCGGACAGTCCCAGAGCAGACAGCGTATCATAACTCCTTCCAATCCACTGTCCGAACAATAAAACGAAAAACATGAGCACCGCGCGTATGGTCGATGTCCCAAGTCCAGACATCATCCCATAGCCGCCGATGACCGTGCCTGCAATAACACCGGAAGTCAAAAAGGAGCATTTTATTTTCCGAAGCAATTTATAAAGTCCCATCCCAATCACAGAAATATGCAGTCCGGAAATCGCCAGCACATGGGAAATTCCTGCTTTCTGATACATCTGCTTCACCTCTGCGTCCAGAAGATTTTTCTCTCCGAGCGTCATCGTGGAAAGCACACCAGCATCTGATGTGCTCATACAGCTTTCGTATACACCGCTTATCTTCCGGCGCAGCCTGTAAATTTTCTCCCCGAATCCATCCTCTGCTCCGTAAACATTTTTCACAACAGCTTCCTTCAATTGAAAATCGATCTTTTTGGATTCATAAAATGCTTTTGCGTCAAAATTACCATCATTGGATGCACTTTTCCACAATTCAACCGTTCCTGTTACAATAAGGGTTTGCCCGATGGAATCATCATCGGAAGTCTGATAAAAAAGAATTTGATTGCATGGCAGTATCTCCTGCCCGATAGATAGATAACAATGATCTAAATAATAGGAATATTGTCCGTTTTTTAACTGTTTGCTGCATAGTTTTCCCTGCACAGTCACATTCATTCCATCCTGTAGTTTTGACATATAGTTCTGACGGAATGCCTCATTTTCTGCAAAATGAAATATCCCTGCCAAAAAAAATGCCAGAAAACATCCCACACGAAAGGCTGGGTATATCCACGCTCTGGCATTTGCCATACTGTCTTTCTCACTACAGTTACGGATCGTATTGTGCCATAAATTCCATACAATTCCAAACAGTATTCCGGCAGCAACTGCTGCCAGATACCATTTTTGATATCTCATAAACAAAATTCCAAGAATCAATCCAGATGCCATTTCACATAATGGCCGTTTAAACAATAATTACTGTTCCTCCGTTTCTGTCTCCTCTACAACCTCTGTATCCGCTTCCGCTGTTTTGGCGATATAATCCAGATTCCTGTCATACATATCTGCAAGTTTAAAACTGTCCCGATATACACCGCTTGTATCGCCATTCACGGAAATCTGCACTTTACTGATGGAGGATAACTCTGACAATGAATCCACAATAGAATAAATCACAATGGCTTCATTCACTGAATAATCCTGATTCTTAAAGTTCTCATCAAAGCTGACATAGCATACCCCATCCACAAGCGATACGCTCATTAATTTGGTTCCCGAAGGAATTGCAGACCTGGCATTCTTCGATTCCGGCCCTTCGAGAAGCTGCTCCATGATCAGTTTTTCCAATGAGATATTACTGCTATAGTGAACCCGTCTTGTCTCTTTCACGAGTCCGTCTCCCGCCTGATTGGAAAAATAAAGTGTGAGATTCGTATTCTGGATCGTATTGATCTGTTCTCCGGGATTCTCCACAAAACTTTCTGCGTACATCGTTCCGACCATTTTACCGTTCACGTCCGTCAGCGGCTTTTCATCCACATAAAAGGACACACAGTCGATCCCGGAAATCTGTGTCATCGTGCGTACCACTGCCGCCCTGCACAAAACCTCTTCCACTTCTTTCATATTCAGATAATCTACATCAAAATAGATAGTGAGAAGTGCTCCGTCCAGCGAATACTTTGTGATCTCCACATCATTTGGGATCGGTTTACGGTATTCCACATTATCCGGATCAGAACTTAAGGCTGCAAAAAATTCTTCGATCAACGCATCTGTCGTTGTTGCGGACGCATCATAAGGCATCTCGGCAATCCCGGTTTTATCTTTATTCAGATATTCGATGTTGTATTTACTTGTCTCTTTTCCATTCGAGCACCCCGCCAGTAAAAGCATGCACAGAAATGCCAGAAGAAAGACTATTTTTTTTCTCATTACTTTTTTGCTCCATTACCAAAAATCTGCTGTCACATATCGCACTACGCGATGTAATTCAAAGGAATACGGACATTGAAAATGGTTCCCTCTCCCTCTGTACTGAACACTTTGATCGCACCGCGGTGCATCAGCACTGCATTGCGGGTGATTGCAAGCCCAAGACCGGTTCCACCGATCTCTCTTGAGTGGGACTTGTCCACGCGGTAAAAACGTTCATAAATATGCTCTAAGGAGTCCTCCGGAATACCGATACCCGAATCCTCGACCTTCAGATAGAAATACTGGTGATCCGCGTTCAGTGTGACATGCACCCATCCACCCGGTTTATTATATTTGATCGCATTCTCGATCAGATTCGTAAATGCAAGTGTGATCTTCACCTCATCCACATCCGCGGACACCGGGCGGAAGCTTTCTAACACAAGTTCCACATTCTGTTTCTCCGCAATCGGGTTTAACCGCTTCAAAATCTGCTCCAACAGCTCATTGATGTTCATATTGGTAACATTTAAGTCTGCCGCGGATTTATCCATTTTCACCAGAGATAGAAGGTCGTTGATGATCTTAGTCTCACGGTCGATCTCATTTCCGATATCGCCCATAAACTCTTTGTAAAGTTCGATTGGTGCATCTTCCATGCTGTTAAGAGAATCTGCCAGAACTTTCATGGATGTCAGCGGTGTTTTTAACTCATGAGACACATTGGATACAAATTCCTGTCTGGAATCATCCAGCACTTTCATTCTGCCTAACATCTCATTAAACTTTTTACAGATTTCAATTGTTTCCGTGTAATCATTCACAGACAGCGCATCTTCCCCATATCCGGTTTTGATCTCATCGATAGACTTTGACATCTTATGGAAAGGCTTTACCAACTGGATACTTAAGATCACTGCAAGGAAAACTGCCGCCACAGCACAGATCAACTGGATCACATAGGCGTTTCTCGCCAGATACTCCATATTGAGGTTAATGCTGTCCGTCGACACACTGACTAACATAACACCTAAAACCTCTGTTGCCCCGGTCTGTTCCACCGGTCTGCTCAATGGAACGGTCAGTTCAATATAGCGGTTTTCCGCGTCATATTTTTTGATCTCCTGGCCGTAATAACTCTCAATTACCTCTTTGGAAATGATCGTCTTATTCGTGTCAAGATCATACGTATCCTTGATAATGTGAAACTCATTATCGATCACCATGACACGGCCATCATAAATATTCGATAACTGATCTAATTCTGCATTGATAATCGTTGAGTTTGGATAATTCAGATAATCATTGGAAACAATCTGATTCGCCAGGATTTTTGCCTGGCTTAAGATCTCACTTGTCTTGATTGAAACAGACCGGTCCTCATATGTCTTTACAATTCCAACTTTTAAAACGATTCCCGGTACAATTCCAAAAAGGATTAAGAAAAGTATCAGTCTGAATTTCAGACTTTTAAAAAAATTAATAACATTTTTAAATCTGGACATTCTTTCGCACCCTGACTAATTCTGGTAATAGTAGTATCCCACACCCCACTTGGTATGAACATACTTTGGCTCGCTTGGATTCTTTTCGATCTTCTCTCTGAGACGTCTGACATGCACATCCACAGTTCTGACATCCCCCGGATACTCGTAACCCCATACAAGATTGAGCAGATTCTCCCTGCTGTATACTTTATTCGGATTATTGACCAAAAGTTCTAAGAGATCAAACTCTTTTGCAGTCAGATTCACTTCTTTATTCAGGATAAACAATCTTCTGCTCTCGCAATCCAGACGAAGATCACCCGCTTCAATGACCTTGGAATCCTCTTTCTTCGGCTGGCTTCCTGCGGTTCTCCGCATAATTGCCTTGATTCTTGCTTTGACTTCCAGGATGTTGAACGGCTTTGTGATATAATCATCTGCGCCGTATTCCAGACCGAGGATCTTATCCATGTCATCGCCTTTTGCAGTCAGCATCACGATTGGCATATCAGAGAATTCGCGGATGTGCTGGCATACTTCAAATCCATCCATCTTCGGAAGCATGATATCCAAAAGAATCATATCATAATGATTCTCTGTTGCCATTTTCAATGCCTCTTCCCCGTCATATGCACAGTCCACTTCCATTCCATCCTGCTCTAAACTGAAACGGATACCTTTTACGATCAATTTTTCATCATCAACAACAAGAACCTTTTTTGCCATTTTTACACCTTTATACTATCCTTTATTTTGTTAAAAACTCCTTCTTTGATTCCATCCACATTCATGATCTCCTCAATAGAAGAAAATCTGCCGTGTGCTTCCCGGTACTGAAACAACGCCTCTGCTTTTGACTGCCCGATTCCCGGAAGCGTCATAAAATCTGCAACACTTGCCCGGTTAATGTCCAGTAAGCCATCATCCACATTGCTCTCGGATTCTTCCTGTGCAGCCGCCACTTCTTCCATGGTCGGAATTCTTAACATCTGTCCGTCCGTGACAAACTCTGCCTGATTTACCGCTTCCATCCCGGCATCCTCTGTCATCCCGCCAGCCATCGCTACTGCTTCATAAACACGGCTGTTCTCCGGCAGCTCATACACTCCCGGATTTTCTACTGCCCCGCAGACATACACCATACAACTGCCCATCTCTTCCTGGCAGTCTTTCTCCTCTGTCTGCGGAACTTCACTTGTCTCTGTCTGTATTTTCTCCAAATACACATTATTCCTGGAACCACATCCACAGAGCACTCCCATGCAGAATATGATTACCAGGAATACTTTCCTCTTTCGATTCATAGCATTCTCCTTCTCCACCGAATGCATCATCACAGATGGATGAAAGAGCCCTCAACGCCTGATGTATATATTTTAACGAAATTTTACAAATATGACAAGACTATTAAATATATTATATCCATTTTTTTAAAAATATTGAGATATTGTTTCTTTTAATGTTACCCAAAATTCTTTTGCATCCTGTGAATCCGGTACCGGGATCGCATTTTCGTAAGCCTGATAGGCAATCTGTTCCTTCTCGTCTGCGTCCTCTGATAATTTTACGGAATAATGACCGCCAAGTCCATGAAGTTCTCCTGACATGGTAAGTGTTACATACTCTGCAAAATCAGCCGCTTTTTCTTTTTTCTCCGAGAAATCATTCACAACCACAAGATCTGTCAACGCTGCGGAGGATGTCTGCAACGTGTCATTCAATGCCAGAAGCTCCCGGATCTCATAATCAGTTCCTGTGAGACCGGCAACAGAATCTGAATCAATGATTGCACAGAGTGTTTTTCCATCATTAAAATCTGAGATCACACTCGCTTCCGTAACCGTCGAAGCATCAATGGAAAACGACTCCAGACTCTGTGAAAAGAACTCCAGATCTTCGTTATACAGATTCTCATCATAATTCACCTGCATCGTTTCCACTTCATCTTTTACAAAGCTGACACTGTTCGATATAAATGGAAAATCATAAAACGCATCATTCACATCCCACTCTAACAGATACTGCACATTTTCCGGTGGCTCATTGTCGATGGAATAATCAATGATTGCCTGCAATGTCTCCGGTTCTGTCTCAAAATAACCATTTTTATAGACAAACAGACAGGTATTATAACTTAATGGATACGCATACATTTTCTCTTTGTAAGTGGACGCTGTCACTGCATTCGACGCCACGGTGCTCTCATAAATATCAGATGCCGTGTTTTCTGCTGCAAGTCCGTAAAGATATGCTTCCTCTAACTCATCGCTTCCGATCATGTAAATATCCGGAAATGTTTCTCCCTGCATCGTTGCCGTGTATACTGCATCCATGTAATCCATGCTGTCCTGATACTCTGCATCCACAACAATACCGGTATCCTCATAATATTCCTCTGCCGCCTTCTCAAAAAACTTCTGATAGCTTTTATCGCTATACCAGAACATCAAATCAGCAGGCTGTTTTACCACCCTGCTAACTGATGCTGTCTCTGTTCCATTTTCCGTTTCATTTTCTTTCTGTTCATAAGTGCTGTGTCTGGATACAACAACGGCACCTCCGATCACCAGCACGCCGATACAGCCCGCTGCGATCATTCTCTTCTGTACTACTTTCATTATAAAATACTCTCCAGCCTGGATATCATCTCATCCACATCTTTTTCTTCAATGATAAGTGGCGGTACAAAACGAAGTACATTTGAACCTGCTGTGATCACGATCAGTCCTGCCTCCAATGCTTTTGCTGCAATCTGGCCTACCGGTTTTTCACAGACAACACCCTGCATGAGTCCCATACCTCTTCGCTCGGTCAGGAAATCATACTTTGCAACCAGTTCATCTAATTTTTTCTCCAGATACGGTGCGACCTTTTTCACATGCTCTGTGATATGGTCGCGCTCCATCATCTCAAGTACTTTATCTACAGCGGCTCCCACAAATGGATTGCCTCCATAGGTCGTACCGTGATCTCCCGGTGCCAGAGATTTCTCTGCGACTCTCTCTGTCATAAGGAAAGCGCCGACCGGGACACCACAGCCAAGTGCCTTGGCACTCGTCATAATATCCGGCTTCACACCATAATGCTGCCATGCGAACATTTCTCCGGTTCTTCCCATACCGCACTGGATCTCATCTAAAATTAAAAGAATGTCATGCTCATCGCAAAGTGCACGCACACCCTTTATAAATGCTTCTGTTGCAGGGTAAATTCCACCTTCACCTTGTACTGTCTCAAAAATAATAGCACAGGTTTTGTCATTAATCAAAGCTTTTACGCTGTCAAGATCATTAAAATCTGCAAATTTTACTCCGGGAAGCAGTGGTTCAAACGGTTCCTGATAATGTTTATTGCCTGTCACAGACAATGCTCCGATACTTCTTCCATGAAAGGAATGGTTCATTGCAATGATCTCATGTCCTGCATGTCCGTCTCTGGTGTAAGCATATTTTTTTGCCGCTTTGATTGCACCCTCGATCGCCTCTGTACCGCTGTTGGTAAAGAAAACACGATCCATTCGGCTTGCTTTTAATAACCGTTTTGCCGCATTCATGATTGGAACATTATAGTACAGATTGGATGTGTGCATCACTTTATCGATCTGCGCTTTCAGTGCGTCGTTATACTCTTTGTTGTTGTAGCCAAATGCCTGCACGGCGATTCCTGCTGCAAAATCCAGATACTCTTTTCCGTCTGTATCATAAAGGTACACACCATCCCCATGATCAATGACCAGTGGAAAACGATTATATGTATGAAGAAGCGCACTCTCTGCTCCATCAATGTAATCCTGTTTATTCATGATAATACTTTGTCTCCTTATCCCCTAAGATTGCAGTTCCGATTCCTCTGTTTGTAAAGATTTCCAACAGCAGGCAGTGTGCGATACGTCCATCTAAAATATGCACTCTGGAAACTCCGTTTTCGATCGCATCAATACAGTTGTTTAATTTCGGAAGCATTCCGCCGCCGATGTATCCGTCTTCGATCAGTTTTTTCGCCTCTGAGATCGGCAGTTCCGAGATCAGTGTTGAAGGATCTTTCGGATCTTTGTATACACCCTCGATATCAGTTAAGAAAGCTAATTTTTCTGCGTGGACTGCTCTCGCAATCGCGCATGCTGCATCATCTGCATTGATGTTGTAGCTGTCATAGTTTTCATCCATGCCGATTGGACAGACGATCGGAAGAA
>ENA-ORRR01002166-ORRR01002166.1-human-gut-metagenome-genome-assembly--contig:-NODE-2166-length-10463-cov-4.54016_pt1 | contig 10463 bp, 9 predicted proteins | sample MGYA00242182_ERZ509148 | MGnify/ENA primary metagenome ERZ509148 (study PRJEB26280, sample SAMEA2338674) | human gut metagenome | biome: human gut; feature: human-associated habitat; material: faeces... | reverse complement strand
TTTCTGCATACCATATTCAAGAGAATTGTTTATCGGAGGTCGTGGTTATGATGTTAATGATGAATGATGAAGTTGTTGTGGAAAAAGTGGAATCTGTCGAAAAAGAACACTCCGCTCTTGCACGGGAGATTGAATTTCGCTTGACGCCCTATCTTTACCAGCTTAGTATCCCGCCGCACGTTACGGGATACTGCTACCTGCGCAGTGCGGTGATCGAGTTTTTACTCAATCCGTCGGAAATGCGGGAGATCACCAAAACGATTTATCCCCGGATTGCTCTGAAGCATGGTACGACGGTCAGCGCGGTGGAGCGCGCGATTCGCCATGCGATCGCCGCGGCATGGAACAACGGCGGTCTGCGCGGCATAAAGGGAGACCCGTGCACAGCGCTTCTGACGGTCCGCCGCAAGCCGACAAACAAGGGCTGCATCACCGCGTTTGCGGATATGATCCGGCTCGTGTACGGCACGGCAATCGGTCTTTAAGCGCCGAAAAAAGGGAAAATAACGTCCGTTTTTACGTCCATACGGCAGTTTTCTGCATAAAAAAGCAGCTGCCGAAAAGCAGCTGCAAAATTAAGACAATGCCGATATATGAGGGCAGGCGCGAGCAGCGAATGGATTTTACCTGCTGATAAAGCGCGGTTTTCGCGGCAATATTGCCCGTTTAGCGCTTGATTTCGTCGCCGAGCTTGCTCCGGACAGCCGCTGCAAGGCGGTCGATAAACTGTGTCACTGTCGGCATTTCGCGGAACGTGATGGCATCGGGACCCTCATCGTCTGCGGACATATACCCCTCGTTCCACGCATATCTGACCGCAGCGGCGCAGGCGCGCTCCACAGAGGTAAGCGAGGTGCCGCGCTCAACAGCGATCGTCATGAGCAAGGCAAGGTGAGTCGAATTCTGAATGCCGTCAAGGAGGTACAGGATAACGGCGCGGCAAAGGATTTCATAACCGCGCATCTGCGGCGTGATGCCGAGCCGGAACAGATACGGAAGGGTTGCGCAGGCAATTTTCTCCTCGTCAGCTGCGCGGCCGAACAGGATATTCTGATGCAGGTACAGCGCTCCCTGCTCATTCTCCGGCATCCAGAGGTAATCGTACAGATCGTTCATAAAATCGTCCTTATTCATGTTTTCATCCATAGTTACACCTCCCGAAAGTGCATAATAATTCATTATTTATATTGTATATTATACCATATTTCCCGCGCCGCGCCACAAGGAATATTGCGTTGAAAATAATGAAATTCATGCCGTGTTTTTGGTCGTTTTGGTGAAAAATGATAAAAACCTCAGTTCTATGGCGGAATTTTGAATTTACAGGCGGGAAAACGGCGTTTTCTCGAGCAAGCGGATTGTCTGATTATTGCATCTGATATGCCATCTGCAGAAATTAACAATGCTGTCCGTTTTGCTCGCCTGCACAGCAAGCCGATCATTGATTTAAATACTGCTGACTGCATTTTCGCCGTTAAGGGCACGATGGCGCGGCCTCAGCTGGTATGGCATCACCCCCGGAAGCCGCAGTGTCATGCTCTGGGGCAGTCCGATCGAGCTCAGCAAGCAGGCTCAGCTGAAAAGTGGCAGGAAGATTTGATCGCGCGTGTATTCGACTGTCCGGTGGCAAACGAATACGGTGCACGTGATGCCGGTATCCTCGCCTACACCTGTCCGTCCGGCGGCATTCATATCACCGCAGAAAACTGTATCATAGAAGTTCTTGACCCTGTCACATATGAACCGGTGCCGAACGGACAGAGCGGTGTGCTTGCGATCACTGATCTGACCAATTATGTTCAGCCGCGTCTGCGATATATGCTCGGTGATATGGGTACACTCTCAACCGAAGAATGCTGCTGCGGCCGCCGGCTTCCTCTGGTCCCGATAATTGAGAAAGAGCTGCTTCAGCGTCGTAAGGAACAAATGCAAAATCAGAAGCTGTACCGCAAATCATATGATACAAACTATCTGGATTTCGTGTTTGTCAATGACATGGGAACGCTGTTCAAGCCAGATTATATTACCCGTCACTTTAAGGAACTTCTCCAGAGGAATAACCTGAAAGTCATTCGAGTGCATGATCTCAGGCACCCGTATGTCAAGCACACGACAAAAAATTTTTAGCTTACGCTTGATGGATTTTCAAGCACAGGCTTATCCTGATGCTCGGCGAAAAACTCGCGGAACTTGTCAGCATCGAAAATCGCTTTGGACGCTTCCTTGCGGCTGTTCTGCCGAGCCTGCTTGTCCTGCTTCTGCTTTGCCTGTGCCAATACTGCGGCATAGGCGTTTTTCGTTTTCAGAAGCAGCTCGTCGCACGTAGCTTTTTCCGCCTTGTAGGTATTCAGGTCGATCTCGCCCATGAGATAGCGTTCATACAACGTGCGCTTGCCGTCTTGCAGTGTCTCAATCTGCTGCTCATATTCGGCGTGTTCCGGTACGGAAGCATCTACCCGGAGCGTACCGTCAGGGGCAAGCGGCGCGGTGGCTTCCATCTGCTTTTTCAGCGTCAGGAATACCGCCTGTTCCAGCTCCGCGGCGTTCAGGCGCATCTTGTGGCAGCGGCTTTCTACGTCCGCCTCGAAATGGCGGCAGTGATACCATTCTTGCTTTCCAACGTAATGAACTGTTTTCCTGCCTTGGTGCTGGAGCCAATATCGTCGATCAGCGTCAGATTGCCGTCCGGTGTCAGCGCGTCGCTGCCGCCCGTCATGCTGCCGACAAGGAGCTGCCAGAGGTCGGCCAGCTCTTTTTCATCAATCGGTGTCCTCCAGCTCACGAATCTGCTTTTCCAGCTCGCGGTTGCGGCCTTGCAGATCGGAGATTTTGCCTTTGTTCTTCTCCAGCTCCCCACGGAGCTTCATGATTTTCGGGTTCATATCGTTCACTCTCCTTTACGGCAAGCGCCCATAGCGGTAGAAATGGGACTGCCAATAGCTTGAATTTAAGTTTGCATAAGAGATCGGATCTCCACAGTGGATCATCATATTGTTGCCGACGTAGATGCCCACATGGCTGACACCGGGGGTATCGTAGGTTCCGGTGAAAAACACCAGATCGCCCGGTTTGACGTTGGCAGAGGATACGGGCGTACAGATGTTGCAAAGTCCCTGCGCTCCCAGCCTGCCCACATCCCAACCGGAATGATTGATGACCCAACTGACGAAGCCCGAACAGTCAAATGAGGTGGAGGGACTGCTGCCGCCCCAAACGTAGTAGCGGGTCGTTTTATGGGCGGCGCGGTTGATGGTCACACGGTTCCAGACCTGATCCTGCACCACCAGCATCCCAATTTTTTTGAGCTGCTTGCCCAGCTCCTTGATGTCGTAGCAGACGATGCGGCTATTCACATCCACGTTCGTGTGATGGTTGAACACATTCAGAGAGCCGGTGACGTAGATTTCAAGGGCGGTGGCGATGTACTGCGCTTCCTTTTCATCCTGCGCATGGAGGGCGTTATACAAGTCCTCCAGCAGCGGCATATTCTCCGGTTTCGGGTCATTGAGGTAGTCCCGGTAGACGATGCGCACGCAGCGGTCGATGATGGTCTTTTCCACAGGGGGCAAGCCCGTCCTTGCCGCCGACGATCAACTCGCGCAGCGACAGAATGAAGTCGGATTTCAGGTTCAGCGGGTTATCATTGTCGCTGTAATCCAGATTCAAGTCCATCTGATTGATGTAGCAGGGCGAACCGTCGTAGCCCTTGCCGGTGGGCGACAGCTTAATGACCTGACCGTGCAGCCGCTCTACCAACGGTGTATATTCGCCCTCCGGATCACAGATGATGATGTCATCCTTGGGGCAGATGAGAAACGCATTGGTGATCTCACGTTTTGCCGAAAACGACTTGCCGCTGCCGGGAGTGCCTAAAATCAGGCCGTTGGGATTTTTCAACAGCTTCCGGTCTAGGGGCCGGCGGATTATAGTTGATCCGCCGCATGCGCGCGGCGGACGCCCGCGCTTCTAGAGCCAAACAGGCACGAGAACAGGACGGGCGGATAGCGAAAACCGCGTGGCTCATGCGGGCAGCGAGCGCAAGACCTCTGAAATGAAAAAGGGCGGGCGAAACGGGGAAAATCCGCAGGATTTTTGTTTGTTTTTTCACAAAAAGGTTGCCTTGCAAAAGGGGCGGCATGTATAATAAAAAAATACAAGGCCTGTCCGGGGGGGATGAACCCCGCTGGCTTACACGCGAACAGAAGGAGAACAGATATGATGAGAAAGAGGATCGCCGCGTGGGCGCTGACCGCCTGCATGGCATTGACCCTGCTTCCCCTGCACGCCGGGGCCGTCCCCATCAGCGGCCCGTCCGCCACGGAGACCGTTCTGCCGACGCAGGTGACGGCGGCAGCGGAGGAGAACACCGTCCATGCGTTACAGGCGGCGGGGCTCCCGGTCTACACCCTGCAAAAAATGGGGAACGACCGGGAAAATCTGGTGCTGCTGCTGTTGGGCGACGGCTACACGCAAGATCAGCAGCAGCAATTTCTTCAGGAGGCGCGGGTACAGCTTGGCCGCCTGATGGCGCTGGAGCCGTACAGCCGCCTTGCCCACCGGATCAATGTGTACGCCGTGCCCGCCGTGTCCAATGAGGCGGGACTGAGCAGCGAGAACAACAAGCTGGACACCTATTTCGGCCTTACTACCCTGTTCGAAACAAAGAGCATCGGCTTTAGGAGTGATACGGACGGAGAAGCAAGGGTGAACGCGATCCGTGCCGATCTGGAGCAGCTGTGTCTGGACGAAGGGGCGTTTGTGGACAACATCCATATGTTCGTCAACACAAACGCATCTGTCGGCTCCGCTAGCGGGATCTACTCCTTTTCCACCGGACGGGCCGAGGACTATGCCATGGCCCATGAGCTTTCCCACAGCGTGGGAAAGCTGGGGGATGAGTACGGCCTAGACACGAGGTCCCCCAACGTCTCCACCGGTAGCGACATCAAGTGGAAAAAGATGATGGGCTACCGGAGCATCATCGCATGTGAGAACAACGACGGCAGGGTGCTGATCCCCACGGCGTTCAGGTGTAATATGTACCAGTCGAATCGGCCCTTCTGCGAGGTGTGCCGTCTGGCTCTGGTGCGGCGGATGTTCTCCACTGAGCGGATCCAAAACGGCATGGAGCTGTATGTGGCGGACCCGGAGGTCACCACGGCGCACAACAACACTGAGGACAGCGAGCTTTACCGCGTCACGCAGGAAAACCTGCTGAAAAAAGCACCGAATATCCGTGATCTCTCCCTGCGGACGGTGATCCAAAACCTCAGTGACCGGGAGCGGAAGGTGAAGCTGGTGCTGGGCGTGGTCAAGGCGGACGGCGAGCCGCGAGAGCCATTGAAGGAAGAGGTCTTTACCGTCCCGGCGCTGACGAAGAATGGGAACATGGAGGATGCCTGCATTTATCCCACCCTGACTTTTAATCCCATTCAGGGCACGAACTTTGAAGCTGGAGACCGACTGGTGGGAGAGGTCCGGGACGTGGAGAGCGGCGAGGTGCTGGCCACCTATCAGGAGCCGGAATACGACACCTATCAGGTGAACTATCTGTTGGAGGACGGACAGTCCATCCCCAACACCTTCACCACAGAGTTACTCCTGCCCAAGGGGTGCGGCGATCCGTTTATCAGCCAGTGGGCCCCCCGGACGGTGGGCGGACACGCCTTTGTTCGGATGGAGCGGGAGGGGCTTGCCCTTCGCCTTTACTACCGTCAGACCGCACAGACCGTCCCGTCCGAAAAGCCCAAGCTGGAGGGCGCCGTCACCATCATCGGCACGCCCAAGTACAACCAGCCCCTGACAGCGACCGTCACCAATCTCACGCCTGCTGGTGCCAAGCTGACCTACCAGTGGTATCACGACGATGAAAGGATCCTTGGTGCCATCAAGGAAACGTACACGCCCACGGCCGAGGATATTGGCAAGAGCGTCCATGTTGCGGTTTCCGCCGAGAAGTGCACGGGCGTGTTGAAGTCCGAGGAGGTTACCGTGGCCAAGGCAGACGCGTTTAAGATGGCCGACTACGATTGTCAGATGTACTATCACATCACTGAAGCTCAGGAAATCACCGCTTATAATTTCGTTCCGGCCGATCAGGTTCAGGATGCGGTCATCAAGGACGGCGTTCGTGATATGGTGGATCCCGATCACATCATTTCGACCGAGGACTTCACCAGCACCACGTTCAAGCTGGCGGACGGCCTGACCCCGGCAGACGCGGGCAAGACCGCAAGCTGGAAAGTGATCATCACCAGCACGACCCACGGGGACACCACCGGCACCATCACGGTCAAGATCACGGCTAAGGATGCTCCTGTTGTTCCCAAGCCTGAGCCGAAACCCGAGCCCTCTCAGCCCGGCGGCTCTACGGGCGGTAATACCGGTGGTTCTTCCAGTGGTGGCGGTAGTTCGTCCGGCAGTTCCGGCGGTTCGTCCTCCGGTGGTGGCGGTGACACAGCGTCCGCCAAGCCTGAGACCGCCACCAAGCCGGACGGTACGAAGGTGGAAACCGCCACTAAGCCGGACGGCACCACCGTCAAGACCGAGACCAAGAAGGACGGCTCTGTTTCCAAGACCGAGACCATGAAGGACGGCAGTTCCGTCACCGAGAACAAGGCCGCTGACGGCTCCACCGGCACGGTGAAAACCGACAAGAACGGTCAGACCGAAGCGGAGACCACCCTCAGCGGCAAGGCCGTTGAGGACGCGAAGAAGAACGGCGAGGCCGTCAAGGCTCCCGTGGTGGTGGAGGCCACCAAGAACAGCAGCACCGCTCCCGTGGTGAAGGTGGAACTGCCCAGAAACTCCGGCGAGACCAAGGTGGAAATTCCCGTTTCCAACGTGAAGCCCGGCACGGTGGCGGTGCTTGTCCACCCCGACGGCACGGAGAAGATTTTGAAGAACTCCGTTCCCACGGAGGACGGCATCCAGCTCACCGTCAACGGCGGCGCAACCGTCAAAATTGTGGATAATTCGAAGGTTTTTGCCGATACCCGGGACCATTGGGCCAAGGATGCCATCGACTTTGTCAGCGCCCGCGGCCTTGTGAGCGGCATGAGCGAGACCACCTACGCGCCCGACAACGCCACCACCCGTGCCCAGCTCTGGACGATTTTGGCGCGGCAGAACGACGCGGACCTGAGCGGCGGCGGGAGCTGGTACGAAAAGGCGCAGACCTGGGCCAAGGCCAACGGCATTTCCGACGGCACGGCTCCCGAGGGCACCATCAACCGCGCCCAGATGGTCACCATGCTCTATCGCGCAGCGGGCAGCCCAGAGGTGGAGGGTGCGTCCGCGTTCACCGACATTTCCGCCGACAGCTACTACGCCAAGGCCGCTGCCTGGGCGGCGAAGAACGGTATCACCGCCGGTGTGGGCAATGGAAAGTTTGAGCCCAACGGCACCTGCACCCGCGGCCAGATCGCGACCTTCCTGTATCGTTACATGAAGTAATGGTCCCAAAGCGATCCACAAAAGCAAAATCTCAACGAAAAGGAGACAGTACATGAAATACAAGAAAAGCGGCAGAGTGATGGCTCTGCTCCTTTCCGCTGTCCTGACGCTCTGCCTGCTCCCTCTGCCGGTCAGGGCCGCGGGCGCGGAGACGGGCGTTCAGCTGGGCGATTACATCCGGCTGGGCAGCTACGACGGCGAGCCGATTTTGTGGCGCTGCGTCAGCGTGGACGAAAACGGCCCGCTGATGCTCTCAGACAAGGTACTGTGCGACTCTATGCCCTATGACGCGCAGACCAGCGAGAATTCCACCAACGGCTCTCACCGCCGCAGCGGCTACCGGAGCAAATACGGCTCCAACCACTGGCGCGACAGCGATATGCGCTCGTGGCTCAATTCCGACGCCGAAGCCGGACAGGTGAAATGGCTCTGCGGCAACCCGCCCAAGGACGGCTATATCATGGGCGGCGGCGCGTATGACGGCAAGGCGGGCTTCCTCAACGGCTTTACGAGGGACGAGGCCGCCGTCATCAAGACGGTGACGCAGCGCTCCATCGTTTCCCATCCGGAGTACACCGCGGGCTACATCGACGCGTCGGGAGCCGACCTCCCCTACAACACCGATATCAGCTCGGTGGCGGACGGCTATGAGGGCGCACATTACGAGAACATCACCGACAAGGTATTCCTGCTGGATGTCAAGCAGCTCTGCACCGTCTATGAAAACCTCAGCAGCTACTACATCGCGCAGAACCGGAACGGCGTCAACTGGAGCTACTGGCTGCGGACGCCGGTGACGGACTGCAACCACGATATGCGCTATGTAAGCCCGCAGGGGAGCATCGGACGCGACGCGCCCTGCAAGGGCTACTACGGTGTCCGTCCGGCGTTCTATCTGGACACGGCGTATTATGCCGTGTCCTCCGGCAGCGGCACGGAGACCGACCCCTATGTTGGCACCGCGCCGAACAAGCCGGCGGACAGCACCCCCCTTTCTCCCGCCGAGCGGGACACCAGCGACGGGAACTGGGACGTGGACACCGAGACGTATCTTCAGGTGGAGATGAGCGACTACTACACGAAAGACCCCGAATACGCCAACGCCACCATTCCAGTGTATGTGATCCAGAAGCCCCGCAGCGACACGGAGAACATGGTGATCCTGTTCTGCGCCGAGGGCTACACCAAAAGCCAGCAGGCGGATTTCATCCAAGATGTTCAGAAGCTGTGGCAGGCAACGCTGAACACGGAGCCGTACCGCAGCATGGCGGACCGGTTCAATGTCTATGCGCTCTGCACGGCGTCGAAAGAGGGCTTTGGCGGCAACACGTTTTTCCGGGCGAATACCGACGGCATTTCCACCAATTTCGGAAACTGGAGAAACCACATTTTCGAGCGCATCATAGGCACGTCTTTCCTTGAAAAGATCCATGACGCGCACATTCCCAACACGACCAAGCCGCAGGACGAAGATTACAGCCAGTATGATTACGTTTATGAGCACATCAATCAGTTCGTTGTGCTGGCGAACAGCGGGGAATATTTCGGCGGCTCCCACGATGATATAAAAAGCGGCATCCACTATATCCTGGCAGCCGCGAAAAGCAGCTCCTCCCCGTTTATCCTGCGCCATGAGCTGGGACACGGACTGCTTCATTTGGGCGACGAGTATGCGACCAGCACGACCCACGTACCGGAGGAGTCCTACCGCGCCTCGCTGAACATCTCTCACACGGCGGACCCCACGCAGGTAAAGTGGAAGAACATGCTGGGCTTCCGTAATACCTATTCCTGCCCGCACGCTGACAATTCGTATGTGTACAATTCCAGCACTGTGTGCCTCATGCGGGATAGCACGAAAAATGAGTTCTGCGATGTGTGCGCCCTTCAGGGCACCAAGCGCATGAGCCAGCTGATCTCCGACCCGCCCGCCCTCTATGTGGCGGTTCCCGAGGTGAAGCGGTACACCGGCGACTATAAAAACCCCTCCGAGAACTCCGACGCTTACCGGCAGGCGGATTCCTCCGGCTATTGGAGGTATCAGCAGGATCGGGAGAACCGCCTTTTGAGCGGTGGCTATAAAAACCGCTTCTCTCCGGACATGAAGGGGCAGGAGATCGAGCTGCGGACCATCGTTCAAAACCTCTCCGACACCGAGGAGCAGACCGTGACGCTGCGCCTGTGGGTGCAGCACGCTGACGGCAGCCGGGCGGTCACGGCAGACGGCGAAAAAATTCTGACGGAGCAGCGCTTTACCGTTCCCGTCTGGAGCGAAAAGTCCAAGTTCTGGCCCAAGGGCGCGCTGGAATACACCGGCAGCGACTTTGATTCCGGCCTCGTCAACTGCTCTCTCGTCTATCAGATCCCGGCGGACGCCCAGCTGGAAAGCGGCGATACCATCGGCTTTGAGGTGGTGGACGGGAAGGGGAACATCCTCGCTAACGATGGCACTGAAAATCAGTCCTACACCGCCGTCACCGTTCGCTATGCGCTGGAGGACGGCACGGCGATGCCCAATACCGCGCCCTCCGTTCTGCCGGTCCCGACAGGCGCAAGCGTGAACTGGCAGCCGCCTCAGACCCTGAACGGCCACGCCTTTGTCAATATGAAGGACAACGGCTCCACGGTCACCTTCGTTTATCAGGAGACCTCGGAGCAGCCGGAGGTAAAGACCTACACGGTGCGCTATGTCTGGGGCGAAGCCCCCTCCGACAGGACGCTGCCCACCGACAGAAGGGCTTATCGCAGCGTGGAGCAGGCGATGGACGCGGTGGACACCACCTTCACCGCCGGTTCGACCTCCAACGCGCAAAACGGCGACCTGACCGGCACATGGACGTTCTCCGGCTGGGACAACGGCACCTTAGAGGGCACGACCGTGGTGTTCCGCGGAGCATGGCGCTTTACCCCGGACGGCGGCTCTGCGGGCGGCGGTTCCACCGGCGGCACAACGCCCTCTCAGCCCGGCGGCTCCACGGGCGGCAGTTCCGGCGGTTCTTCCTCCGGCG
>ENA-ORRR01002160-ORRR01002160.1-human-gut-metagenome-genome-assembly--contig:-NODE-2160-length-10499-cov-2.77652_pt1 | contig 10499 bp, 6 predicted proteins | sample MGYA00242182_ERZ509148 | MGnify/ENA primary metagenome ERZ509148 (study PRJEB26280, sample SAMEA2338674) | human gut metagenome | biome: human gut; feature: human-associated habitat; material: faeces... | reverse complement strand
AAAAAGCCAATAGCACAGGTTCTATCACAGACTATGAAGTTACTGTAAATAATTCTGAAGCACCCCAAATTGACCAGGCAACTTCAGAAGCTGTTACCGATGTCCTCAATGAACCTGCGTCAAGATCAGAAGCACCAAGACCTAAGCTTGCTAGCAGTGAAGTTGCTTCTTCTGAAGCTAGTAGTGTAGTGTCCAGCGAGGTTGCTTCTTTGGAAGTACCAGCAGAGGTTGCTCATTCTGCATCTGCTGTCGCTTCTGTTTCTAGATCAGAAGTGGCTACTCCACGTTCTGAAGTGTCATCAGTAGCTAGCTCTGAAGTAGTTAGTGAGATTAACCGTTCAGCAACTTCAGAAGTAGCAGAAGTTAGAGGTACTGACCGTGAAGCTGTCGATACTAGTCTTCGTACTGTCTTAACTAATGCTAGTCAGCCAGGTGTAGATGGTCCTGTGACTGCTGATGGCTCTCTTGACATCCCATCGAACGGTACCTATTATTTCCGTCGCACAACTGAAATTCGTACAGCTCCAATCATGGATATCAAACCTACTTTCGTCTTTAGTGCAGGCGACCATGTTATCTATGATAAGGTCTTGAAGAAAGATAATCACCAATGGATTTCTTACATTGGTTACGATTATGAACGCTACTACGCTGATATCGCAGCTTTGAAGGCCGAAAACACTAGTAGCACTACTGAAGCGACTAGAGATGAAACTATCCCTGAACGTGGTACTTATTACTTCACTAAACCTGCAGATGTGAAGAACCAACCTAGCTTGACTGCCAAGACTGAGTTCAATTTTGATCCAGGCATGTCAGTCAACTACGATAGATCTTTGCTTGCGGACAACCACCGTTGGATTTCTTATACTTCGTACAGTGGTACTCGTCGTTATGTCGACCTAGGTGCTGTTGCAGAGGCTGTAGCTAAACCAAGAGGCGATATCGCTATTGAAAGTCATGACAATGGTGACTTTAGTGTAGTTATCAGTAATGTTTCAGACCAAAACGGTGTCCTCGGGGTATCTGTTCCAATCTGGTCTGAAAAGAATGGCCAAGATGATATCATTTGGTACAATGCAACTCGTCTTAACAATGGCAACTACAAGGTTAACGTCAGTCTAAGTGACCATAAGAATGAACGTGGTCTCTACAATGTTCATCTTTACTATGTTGAAACTAATGGTAAATTAGTTGGTGTGGGTGGCACAGCTTACACAGTTCCTGCCAAGGTTGAAGAAACGCATACAACTACTAGCTATAGCCTTCCTGACTCAGGAACTTACACCTTCAAAGCACGCACTGGCATTAAGGCAGAACCTCGTGTGGCAAGTCCAGAGTTAGCCTACTATGATGCTGGTATGTCAGTCAACTACGACAAGATTGTCAGTGGTGATGGTTACCAATGGCTTTCTTACCTCAGCTACAATGGCACCCGCCGTTATGTAGCCGTGGCTAAACTTGCTCAACAAGAAAGCAAACCAAGCGGTACTATCAATATTGAAAACCTCTCTAACCTCGGTTTTGACGTTCATATCACTAATGTTTCTGGTGGTGACAAGGCTATTCAAGGCGTAAGTGTTCCAGTTTGGACAGCTAAAGACGGCCAAGACGACCTTGTATGGCACCAAGCTAGCAGACAAAGTGATGGTAGCTACAAGGTTCGTATCAATGTTAGTGACCATAAGGCTGAAGCAGGTGAATACATTGTCCATCTCTACTATGTCCAAGATGGTAAAATGGTAGGTATCGGAGGCACTAGTACAACTGTTCCAGTTCAAAATGCAACTCGCCACAATCTTCCAGCTTCAGGTTCATATACCTTTACCGCTCGTACTGGCATCAAGACTCAACCTTTGGTAGCCAACCCAGATGTTAGCTACTACGATGCTGGTATGTCAGTCAACTATGACAAGGTTGTCAATAATGATGGCTATACATGGCTTTCTTATCTCAGCTATTCAGGACATCGTTTCTATGTGGCTATCGCACCAACGAGTGTGACTAAACCTGTAGAACAACCTGTTCAACCAAGTACACCATCATCTGGTACCTATACTTTCAAAGAACGCTCTAGCATTAAAGCAGAACCAAGTGTAGCGAGTCCAGAGTTGGCTTACTATGATACTGGTATGTCCGTTAACTATGACAGATTGGTGACTGCAGATGGTCACACATGGCTCTCTTATGTTAGCCATGGAGGCAACCGTCGTTACATTGCTATTGATGGTAAGGCAACAGCAGTTGCTCAACCAGCAAGTCCAAGCCTAGCTGCAACTGGTACTTATACCTTTACCAAACCTAGCTCTATCAAGGCTCAACCAAGTGTTGCTAGTCCAGAGTTAGCCTACTATGATAAAGGCATGTCCGTTCGCTATGACAAGGTCCTTACAGCCGATGGACACACATGGTTATCTTATACGACTTATAGTGGTGCAAGACGCTATGTGGATATTTCTTAAGAGTTGTAACATCACTCTCTTTTGAGGGTGGTGTTTTTTTAGTTTCAAGAGTTGAATCAATATATTGTTCAATATGCTTTAGAAACATTTGCTGTAAATTAGCGAAAGTTATAAAATCAAGGTGAAAGTATAGGATTCGTTCTATGAGTAACTAGCATCTTAAGTTATAGAATAAGGATGTTGTAATTAGAGGTGTTCAATTATGTTAGATATTTTTGTTTTAGAAGAAGATTATTTTCAACAAGCTCGTCTTGAGGATGCTATCCACAAGTCTAAACAAATATATATTTTAAGAATTGGGAAGGTTGATTTATACGATAAACCCAATCAATTATTAGAGCGTATTACGGAAAGGGGCTCGCATTTACTGTTTTTTCTAGATATTGGATCTGACAGTGATGTCGAAGGGGGAATATTGGTTGCTCAACAGATTCGTGAGCGAGATCCGTATGCAAGTATTGTTTTCATCACAGCACATCCCGAACTCCTACCTTCAACCTTTCAGTATCGCTTAGCTGCACTTGATTTTATTGACAAGAATTTGCCTGATATTGAATATGAAGATAGGATTATTTCTGATATTGGATTAGCACTTTCTAAAAATGGTCTGAGCCAAATAGAGTGTGCTTTTACTATAGATACAAAGAATGCAACTATACAAGTTCCTTTTCATAAGATTCTCTATTTTGAAACATCTCCAACGGTTCATAAGGTAATTCTTCATACAACAGAAGAGCAAATTGAGTTCTATGGTCAATTATCAAAAGTTGTAAAACAAGATTGCAGACTATATAAATGCCATAAATCATTTGTTGTAAATCCCGAAAACATTGTGAGATTGGACAAAGAATTAGGTGTTATTTATTTTGAAAACGGAGAGTCATGCTTGGTTTCGAAAGCTAAACAAAAAGAGATTGTTGCTAAGATGCTTGTTCCAAAATCCATGGCAGTTTGATGTATATAGTATTTTTATTTTAAATGTTATTTTCTGATTATGACGAAAAAACGACTGTTTATGACTTCAATGAAAAATTTAGCTTTCTATATATTATAATAATCTCGTAAATTATCAGAAAAGGAATCTCACTCATGAAAAATACAAGTAAACTTATTGGTATCCTATCAGCTCTAATTGTAGTTATCCTTGCTGTCTTCTTGGTGACTAAGTTTAATAGTCATGAGTCAGCGCGTGTTAGCACAAGTAGTAGCCCAGCTAAAACGGTTAAGAAATCATCTTCAAGCTCAAGCAAAGCTGTTAAGAAGGATAAGAAATCAGCTCAATCATCAACTTCAGCAGTTTCAAATGAAGAAAATGACAATCAGGCTTCAGCAGTAGCACCTAAAGCTTCTTCTCAAGAACAAGCTCAAGCAGGAACTGCAGATGGCGGACAAGTGGCTGAAGCAGCAGCTGGATCAGACAAGGTTAAATCTGAAAAGAATACAAATAATAGTCAATCATCGCTTGACTTTGGTGCCCTTGATAATGGTGATATTAGCTCTCTTGTGGGAACTTGGACTAATGCGAATGGTGAATCAGTTACAATTAACGCTGATGGTACAATTATTAAAAACTCAACAGGTTATACTGCTCAATTGAAGCCTCAAAGAGTTTCAGATAATATTTTTTATGCAGGAGTATTCTCAGATACAAGCTCAGCTGCATTGAGAGCGATTTCTGGAGGTAGTAACGGCTCTGATTACCTTGTTATTGGTCAAGACCAAACTGCTGAAGGTTTCCCTTATTATCGTAACTAGTACGAAAAAAGATTGCTATTTATGAACTGCACCCCAAAAGTTAGACAGATAAAATCTAACTTTGTGGGGTGTTTTTTAATTGATTGAAGTGAAAAATGTTACAAACTATTGTCTTTTTTGTAACAAAGATGTAAAATAAGTAAAGAGAACAATAAATCTCATTTTGAATAAATAAGAGAGGTTCATTTATTAAAGAAATGCTCTAACTTAGAATTTCTCTTAAGATTATGCCAAAGGAAGTTATGCCATGCTTAACATCTATGTTTTAGAGGATCATTTTATCCAACAAAATCGTATTGAAGAGGTTATTCATACGATTCTTAAGAAAAATAACATTAAAGTGGGCGACTTTGAGGTTTTTGACAAACCCAATCAACTGTTAGACTTTATTACCGAGCGAGGGTCTCATCAGCTCTTTTTCCTAGACATTCAAATTAAAAACGATACTAAAAAGGGTTTGGAAGTTGCAAAGCAGATTCGCAAGAGTGACCCCTATGCCAATATTGTTTTCTTCACGACTCATTCAGAGTATCTTCCCTTAACTTTTCAATACCAATTGGCAGCTCTAGACTTTATTGATAAGTCTTTGGAGGGTGAGGACTTTCAAAAGCGTCTGGAAAGTATTATCTTATTAACCTGCAAAAAGATACAGAGTCAGAATCCAGAAGACGCTTTTCGGATTGAGAATGTTAAGACCGTTATTCAGGTTCCCTTTCATGATATCTTGTACTTTGAGACCTCGGATATCGTCCACAAGGTTATCCTTTATACTAAAGAGGAGCAGATTGAGTTTTATGGCAGTCTCTCTCAAATTGAAAAGAGTGACCCTAGACTGTTTAAATGTCATAAGTCCTTCCTAGTTAATCCAGAAAATATCATCAAATTAGATAAAAGTACGGGGACGGTCTATTTTGAAAATGGTGGCGTTTGCTATGTTTCAAAGTTGAAACTAAAGAAATTACTTGAGAGAATTAGCCTATGACAGCGATTAATTTTGTGTTGGATAATCTAGACTTTTTAGCGGAGATTATCCTCTTTATTCTCATTTATCAATACATTACCTCCGAGAAGATAAAGCTAAGATGGTATATCATCATCCCCTTGATTATCCGATTTTTGTTTGTGCTTTCTCCAGTCCTATCCTATGTTTTAGGGCATGCCTTCTTGGTTGTTTATTCCCTCTACAGAAATCGTTATGGTAATAGGTTATTAGATATTTTCTATAGCTTGTTTCCAATCGTCATAGAAAGTCTTGTTCACAATCTTATTATTTATGGGATTGCCTTAGTCATCAATCGACATTATCTGATTGTGCTGAATCATTTTCATTTAAACCTTGTCACTGAGTTGCTAGTCTTTCCTGTGTTTTGGTTAATCATTAAGACCTTAAAAGTAGATTTCAAAGCGCTGAACTATGGTTTTAGAAAGTCATTTTCAAAGTACTTTTTATTGCTTATAGATATATCAATGTTATCTTATGCCCTCCTTCTCCAATATATTACCTTTTTTGTGCAACAGATCCCTGGAGGAAGAGATTGGCATGTTTATCTCGTGGTGACCTATGCTTTACTCTTTCTTGCGACCCTTGTTTACATTAATGCGACTTTCAGCGAAAGACTAAAAGAAGAAGTCCTACTCCAAAAAGATAGGCAAATGAGTGATTTGGCTCATTATAGTCAACAAATCGAGCAACTCTATACTGATCTTCGTCGATTTAGGCATGATTACTTAAATATCTTGTCTAGTATCAAATATGGCATTGACTCCAAAGATATAGCTATCATTTCCGATATCTACGATAACATCCTTGAAAAAACAAAGACTCGGATTGAGGGGAAACAGTACGAAATTGCCAACTTGATTAATATTAAAGATGAAGCCGTTAAAGGTGTCTTGGCTAGTAAAATCTTGGAAGCACAAGACCAGTCTATTACCGTTCACCTTGAGGTCAGCGACGTCTTTGAAGTATCGAGGATGGAATTGTTGGATTTCATAACAGTGCTATCCATTTTTTTGGATAATGCTATTGAGGCTAGTTTGGATAGCATTACTAAAGAAGTAACCATTGCTCTTATCAGTAGCGATACAAAGGTAGTAATAGTAGAGAATACCATTGCTCAAGAATCTATCAATACAGTCGGCATCTTTAAACTTGGTCGCTCAAGTAAAGGAGAAGGACGTGGTATAGGTTTGTCCACTGTTCGAGAGATTTTAGGGAAGTATCCTAATTGTTCTTTGTCAACACAATCTAAAGACTATCGTTTTAAACAGACACTAAAAATAGAAGATGTGGTCTGATTATGACGGAAAAAACACCGTTTATGACTTCAATGAAAAATTTAACTGTCTATATATTATAATAACCTAGTAAATTATCAGAAAAGGAATATCACTCATGAAAAATACAAGTAAACTCATTGGTATCCTATCAGCTCTAATTGTAGTTATCCTTGCTGTCTTCTTAGTGACTATGTTTAATAGTCATGAGTCGGCGCGTGTTAACACAAGTAGTAGCCCAGCCAAGACGGTCAAGAAATCATCTTCAAGCTCAAGTAAAGCTGTTAAGAAGGATAAGAAATCAGCTCAATCATCAACTTCAGCAGTTTCAAATGAAGAAAATGACAATCAGGCTTCAGCAGTAGCACCTAAAGCTTCTTCTCAAAAACAAGCCCAAGCAGGAACTACAGATGGTGGACAAGTGGTTGAATCTACAACACCAGCTTCTCAAGTTGGAGGAGTTGAAGGTGGTCGAGGTGCATGGACAGCAACTTCTGGAACATTGACACTTGATGAGGAAACACCTGTTTATGCTGCTCCAGATAAAGATAGCGGAGCAGTTTCTACACTTCCTGCCGGAGATGTTGACTGGGATAAATATGAAATTTTACCTGATGGAAACTGGTATAGTTTTGTTAAGAATGGCCAACGTTATTATATTTCATATTCAGATGTAGGACATTGATAAATGATTTAAAAAGCAAACATGATAACTCGTATAAAGTTATCATGTTTTTTATGTTTCCCTCTACTTTTCCTAACAAAATTACGAATAAATAAGTATGGCTTCGGCTTTCGATTATGACAAAAATCGGACAGTTTATGATTTAAGTGGGAACAAGCCAAATAAATTTGGTATACTAATGGGTAAGTGAGAAATATTTAGTAATATTCTGTAAAGTACTTGTAATATTTGTCGCCGAGTGTTACAATCAACCTGTAACATCAATTCGATAGAGAGAATAATTGATATGAAACGAGAAAAATTTTTACACGAACAACAACGTTTTTCCATTCGTAAATATTCATTTGGAGCAGCATCAGTTCTTTTAGGAGCTAGTTTGGTCTTTGCGGGGCAAGCTTTGGCTGATGAGCATCATGAGGTTTCAACACCTTCAAATGCTTCTGTGTTTGCTACCTCAGATAGTGATGCTGTGACCACAGCTGATATTTTCAGTGGTGTAGCAACAGATGGGGCAGCGTCAAGTGAGAAAGCTAGCCAAGTCTCAACAACTAGTCAAACCGCCAGTGAAACTGCCACTAGCGAGGCTACGAGTGAAGTGAGTGCTAGTACCTCACAAGTAGCAGATAAAACTTCTGAATCAACAGTTGCCAGCTCAGAAGCCACAAGTGGTACAAATACTTCGTCTGAAACAGCTACTAACTTTGATGTATCTGCCTTAACGAGAGCAGCTGTCAATACTAGTTTGGTGAGCCAACCGGCTACAACTACAGCAAGCGACCTCCCAAGCCAAGGAACTTATGTCTACAAGGAACGTACAGAGGTTAAGAATCAACCTAAGGTTTCTGCCAAGGCTGAATTTTATGTAAATCCAGGGGATAGCGTCTTTTACGATCAAGTCGTGACAGCTGATGGTTACCAATGGATTAGCTACAAATCATACTCTGGTGTGCGTCGTTATGCTCCAGTGAAACCAGTTGCAGCTGGTAGTGGTAACGGTAATAGTGGTAATGGGGATGGCAAACCTTCTAATGGCGCTCAAGCCACAACAGGTGCTTTGAATATCCCAGCGACAGGAACTTACTACTTTACACGTGACACAAATATTAAGAAGGAACCAAAAGCAGATCTCAAACCTACTTTTGTTTTCGGCAAGGGTGACCATGTCATCTATGATAAAGTTTTGACAGCTGATAATCACCAATGGATTTCTTACCTTGGTTATGACTATGTTCGCTATTATGCCGATATTGCGACTTTGACACCAGCCAAAGCTGAAACACCAACTGTTAAACCAACAGAAACTAATCAAGCAAAACCAGAAACTACTGGTGCTGAAAAGCTTCCAGCAAGTGGTACTTATAATGTGACACGTAGCTTGAATGTTAAAAACGAACCTAAGGCTTCTGCAGATACACTTTACACCTTGGAAAAAGGCTACAAAGTGAACTATGACAAGGTATTGACTGCGGATAACCACCAATGGATTTCTTACATTAGTTACAGTGGTACACGTCGTTATGTGGATATTGCGGCTTTGAAAACGACTGAGTCTAAACCGGTGGCTCCTAAAGATGGGGTTAAACCTGCTCCAAAACCTGAACTTACGCCAGAGAAAACTACTGATAATTCAGAAGTGACAGAAGTACTTGAAATCCCAGACAAAGGGACTTATCACTTTAAGAAAACTGCTAATGTGAAATCTGAACCTAAAGTTTCCTCTAAGACTGAATTTACTTTCGAAAATGGTGATTCCTTGTCATATGATAAGGTTATGTTGGCAGATGGTCACCAATGGATTTCTTACAAGAGTTTTAGTGGTGCTCGTCGCTATGTTGATATTGCTAAAGTAGAGGTTAGTCAAGACAAAGCTGGTACTACAACAAGCGAGTCAGATCTTAAACCAAACCAACCGGTTGCTTCAGAGAATGTTAAACCAGTAGATAATAAGCCTATGGAAACCAAACCAGTCGATAAACCGGCTGAAAAACCAGCAGTGACAGGAGCTGATAAACTTCCTTCAAGTGGGCGTTACAACTTTACTAAGACTGTAGATGTTAAGGACGAACCAAAGGTGTCAGCCAAGACTGAGTTTGTTTTTATGAATGGCGATTCTGTCTTTTATGATAAGGTTTTGACAGCGGACAATCATCAATGGATTTCTTATGTCAGCTACAGTGGTAAACGTCGTTATGTTGATGTTGCGACTGTGAAAGTAACAACAAACAAGCCAGTTGAGTCTAAACCGACTGAAAATAAACTTACCGGTAAGCTTAACATTGAAAATATGACTGAAAATGGCTTTGATGTGGTTATTACTGAGGTTTCAGGTGCAGGTAAGGCTATCCAGGAAGTACTTGTTCCTGTCTGGTCTGACAAAGACGGTCAAGACGACCTCAAATGGCCATCTGCAAGTAAACAAGCAGATGGTAGCTACAAGACACATGTATCTATCAGCGATCACAAGAATAATCGTGGTGATTACACTGTCCACCTCTACTATAAGATTGATGGTAAACTTCAAGGTGTTGGTGGCACTCATACCAGTGTTCCAGTTCTTCAAGATCTTAGCCACCAATTGACCAATAACGGTTCTTACTACAGTGTTCGTGGTAAATACGATGATATTATCATTGTCAATAAAAAACATGGTCTTTCTAAGGACTATAACCCAGGTGAGAATCCTACAGCTAAAGCAGCTTTTGTTCGTCTTCGTGACGATATGATTAACCAAGGTTTGAATGTTGGACGTTCATACAGTGGTTTCCGTTCTTATGACTATCAAAAGACTCTTTACGATAACTATGTTAGCCGTGATGGTCAGGCAACTGCGGACCGTTACTCAGCTCGTCCTGGATATAGTGAACACCAAACTGGTTTGGTCTTTGATTTGACCGATAAATCTGGTAATTTGCTTGAAGATTCACGTGCTAGCCAATGGCTTAAAGACAATGCACATAACTATGGCTTTATCGTGCGTTTCCAAGCAGGTAAAGAAGCTTCAACTGGCTACATGCCAGAAGCATGGCACATCCGCTATGTGGGTAAAGAAGCTAAAGACATCCACGATTCAGGTTTGAGTTTGGAAGAATACTTCGGTATCGAAGGTGGCGATTATGCTGCTAGCAGCAAACCTGCTGAAAGTAAACCAGCCACTACAGGTGCTATCAACCTTCCAGCGACAGGCACTTATACCTTTACAGGTCGTGCGTCAATCAAAGCGGAAGCTAAGGTTTCAAGCCCAGAGTTGGCCTACTATGACAAGGGGATGAGTGTTAACTACGATAAGGTTCTCACAGCCGATGGCCGTCAATGGCTTTCAT
>ENA-ORRR01002157-ORRR01002157.1-human-gut-metagenome-genome-assembly--contig:-NODE-2157-length-10523-cov-8.6623_pt1 | contig 10523 bp, 9 predicted proteins | sample MGYA00242182_ERZ509148 | MGnify/ENA primary metagenome ERZ509148 (study PRJEB26280, sample SAMEA2338674) | human gut metagenome | biome: human gut; feature: human-associated habitat; material: faeces... | reverse complement strand
CGCTGGGGAACTACAGGCTGACAGTCCGGGCGGTAAATGCGTGGGGGCAGCAGGGCGATGCGGCGTCGGTATCGTTCCGGATTGCCGCACCGGCAGCACCGTCGAGGATTGAGCTGACGCCGGGCTATTTTCAGATAACCGCCACGCCGCATCTTGCCATTTATGACCCGACGGTACAGTTTGAGTTCTGGTTCTCGGAAAAGCGGATTACCGATATCAGGCAGGTTGAAACCACAGCCCGCTATCTTGGCACGGCGCTGTACTGGATAGCTGCCAGTATCAATATCAGGCCGGGCCATGATTATTATTTTTACGTTCGCAGTGTGAACACCGTTGGCAAATCGGCATTCGTGGAGGCTGTTGGTCGGGCGAGCGATGATGCGGAAGGTTACCTGGATTTTTTCAAAGGCCAGATAACCGAATCCCATCTCGGCAAGGAGCTGCTGGAAAAAGTCGAGCTGACGGAGGATAACGCCAGCAAACTGGAGGAGTTTTCGAAAGAGTGGAAAGACGCCAACGATAAATGGAATGCCATGTGGGGCGTCAAAATTGAGCAGACCGAAGACGGCAGGCATTATGTCGCGGGGCTTGGCCTCAGCATGGAGGATACGGAGGAAGGCAAACTGAGCCAGTTCCTGGTTGCCGCTAACCGTATCGCGTTTATTGATCCGTCTAATGGCAACACAAGACCAATGTTTGTTGGTCAGGGCGATCAGATATTCATGAACGACGTGTTCCTGAAACGCCTGACGGCTCCGACCATTACCAGCGGCGGTAATCCTCCGGCATTTTCCCTGACACCGGACGGGCGGCTGACGGCGAAAAATGCCGATATCAGCGGTAACGTGAATGCGAACTCCGGGACGCTCAACAACGTCACGATTAACGAGAACTGTCGGGTTCTGGGAAAATTGTCCGCCAACCAGATTGAAGGCGATCTCGTTAAAACAGTGGGCAAAGCTTTCCCCCGGGACTCCCGTGCACCGGAGCGGTGGCCATCAGGGACCATTACCGTCAGGATTTATGACGATCAGCCGTTTGACCGGCAGATTGTTATTCCGGCGGTGGCATTCAGCGGCGCTAAACATGAGAGAGAGCATACTGATATTTACTCCTCATGCCGTCTGATAGTGCGGAAAAACGGTGCTGAAATTTATAACCGTACCGCGCTGGATAATACGCTGATTTACAGTGGCGTTATTGATATGCCTGCCGGTCACGGTCACATGACGCTGGAGTTTTCGGTGTCAGCATGGCTGGTAAATGACTGGTATCCCACTGCGAGCATCAGCGATTTGCTGGTTGTGGTGATGAAGAAAGCCACTGCAGGCATCACTATTAGCTGAATTTTATAACCCAGATACGGGCGCCAGAAATGGCGCCTTTTTTATTGCAGAAAAGCGAGAGGTAATTATGCGTAAATTATGTGCTGTTATTCTGTCCGCAGTAGTCTGGCTGGTTGCCGCTGGTACGCCAGCGAGCGCAGCAGAGCATCAGTCCACACTAAGCGCCGGGTATCTTCAGACCCATACTGATATGCCAGGCAGCGATGACCTGAAGGGCATTAATGTGAAATACCGTTATGAATTTACGGACACGCTGGGGCTGGTGACGTCATTCAGTTATGCCAATGCCAAAGATGAGCAAAAAACGCATTACAGCGATACCCGCTGGCATGAAGATTCAGTGCGTAACCGCTGGTTCAGCATGATGGCGGGGCCATCTGTACGCGTGAATGAATGGTTCAGTGCTTATGCGATGGCAGGTGTGGCTTACAGCCGTGTTTCGACTTTTTCCGGGGATTATCTCCGCGTAACTGACAGCAAGGGGAAAACGAACGATGTGCTGACCGGAAGTGATGATGATCGCCACAGCAACACGTCTCTGGCGTGGGGAACTGGCGTGCAGTTTAACCCGACCGAATCCGTGGCCGTTGATATTGCTTATGAAGGTTCCGGCAGTGGCGACTGGCGCACTGACGGTTTCATCGTGGGTGTCGGTTATAAATTCTGATTAGCCAGGTAACACAGTGTTATGACAGCCCGCCGGTTCAGGCGGGCTTTTTTGTGGAGTGGATATGGCAGCAGTAAAAATCTCAGGTGTGCTGAAAGATGGTGCGGGAAAACCAATACAGAACTGCACTATTCAACTGAAGGCAAAGCGTAACAGCACCACGGTACTGGTGAACACGGTGGCCTCTGAAAATCCGGATGAAGCCGGGCGTTACAGCATGGATGTTGAGTATGGCCAGTACAGCGTCATCCTGCTGGTTGAAGGTTTTCCGCCTTCACATGCCGGGACCATTACCGTCTATGAAGGCTCCAGACCAGGTACGCTGAATGATTTTCTCGGTGCCATGACGGAAGATGATGTCATGCCGGAGGCATTGCGTCGTTTTGAGGAAATGGTGGAAGAAGCGGCACGCAACGCTGAAGCCGCCTCTCAGAGCGCAGCGGCGGCAAAGAAATCAGAAACTGCAGCGGCATCATCGAAGAACGCGGCGAAAACCTCAGAAACGAATGCAGCTAACAGCGCACAGGCGGCAGCGGCCTCACAGACTGCATCAGCAAACTCCGCGACAGCAGCCAAAAAATCAGAAACCAACGCGAAAAATAGCGAGACAGCCGCAAAGACGAGCGAAACCAACGCAAAGTCCAGCCAGACGGCAGCGAAAACCAGCGAAACGAATGCCAAAGCCAGCGAAACTGCGGCGAAAAACAGTCAGGATGCAGCAGCCCAAAGCGAGAGTGCTGCAGCTGGTTCTGCAAGCGCGGCGGCTGCTTCTGCCACTGCATCAGCCAACAGTCAAAAAGCAGCAAAAACCAGTGAAACCAATGCAAAGACAAGCGAGACTGCAGCGGCGAACTCGGCGAAAGCATCGGCAGCAAGCCAGACAGCAGCTAAAGCAAGTGAAGACGCAGCCAGAGAGTATGCAAGTCAGGCAGCAGAGCCGTATAAATATGTCTTACAGCCACTGCCTGATGTGTGGATACCGTTTAACGATTCACTGGATATGATTACGGGCTTTTCGCCGTCATATAAAAAAATTGTTATTGGTGATGATGAAATAACGATGCCTGGCGACAAGGTTGTTAAGTTTAAACGCGCATCAACTGCCACATATATCAATAAATCAGGCGTATTTAGTGTTGCTAAAATTGATGAGCCACGATTTGAAAAAGAAGGTTTATTGATTGAAGGACAGCGCACTAACTATTTTGTTAAATCCAATACTCCCGCTGAATGGACGAGTACCAGCAATATCGATAAAACTAATAATGGTGTTGATGAATTTGGTTTTTCATATGCCAAAATGCGAACAAAAGATAATATGACAGGACAATCATCTGCACTTAGTCTGCATACATGCAGTGCATCCCGGGGGATTGATGTTAGTGGCGATAATAAGTATTGCACTGTTTCATGCAGGGTTAAAGCTCCTGATGGTCTTCGTTGTCGTTTGCGTTTTGAAAAATACGATGGGTCGGTTTATACATTTTTAGGAGATGCTTATTTAACTTTCGGAACTCTGATAATAGAAAAAACTGGCGGAGCAGCCAATAGAATAGCAGCTACTGCAACTAAAGATCCGGTTACAGGGTGGATTTTCTATGAGGCAACTATAGAAGCTGTTGAAGGTGAAACCTTAATTGGCGCAATGATTCAGTATGCGCCGAAAAAAGGTGGTATAACTGAAGCGGGAGATTATATTTACCTTGCAACACCACAATTTGAAAACGGCGGATGTGCTTCATCTTTTGTTATTACGACAACTGCACCCGCAACCCGCTCCAGTGATATGGTGACGATCCCAACTGAAAATAATATCTATAATAGACCGCTTACGTGTCTTGTCGAGGTTAATAGAAATTGGGGCGATATTCCTCCTAATGTAGCACCGCGTATTTTTGATTTTTCTGGTGTGCCACCTATTGAGTCAATTACATACGCTTTTAACACAACTGAGAAATATTACGGTCAGCTTTATATGCAGACTTATAAAGCGTCGACAAGTACTTACGTTTCTAGTGTGTTTGCTGGTCGAACTGATGTTCGAAAATTCATTGGTGGTTTTAATATTTATTCTGATGGTACTAAACGAGTAGTTTCTAACGGTGAGGCTACTAAAACTATGAAAACGGAGTGGACGGGCGTAAAAACACGGACCTTTATTCGAATTGGAGGTCAAGCCACATCGGGAACTCGTCATCTATTCGGCCATTTGAGAAATCTTCGTCTCTGGCATAAAGAATTAACTGATGCGCAAATGGGGGAGAGTATTAAATGAAAGATTTAACACTCAAATTTGCAGACAGGGCCGACTTTTCGGCCTTTATGGAGAGCATTGGCTATTATGATGACGAGTCGATGCAGGATGATATTCTTATTGACGTGATAGGTAATGTGTACAAAGAAACCGGAGAACTTACTGAAGATGGCGAGCCGGTATGTGTTAAGGAGGACGGATATTTTGTAAACGTGCGCATCATTAATGATTCGCAAATATCGTCATTATTCGATGAATACGCGGTTGCTGTTGAGCATCAACTTCGTGGCTGGATGTGAGGAAGGAAAATGGCTACATCGACAGTAATTCCTGATGATATCAAAACGCTAAAATCCGACGTTAGCAAATTAAAAAACGATCAAGGGAGCTACGCAACAAAATCATATGTAGACAATAAAACAACATGGAATAGTTATTGCAATGTAATCTATGATCAAAAGACATTGCCGACCACTGGAACTATATTTAGCGGTAAGATTCACTTGTCAAATAAGACAGGAGAAACCGAAAACGCTTATAGTGAGATGTACACCAGAAAAAATATTGACGGTACAAAAGATACAATGACAAGGATTGTCACACACAATGGAACAAAAGGTATCTTTTGGGATTTTAGCGATCTTTACGGCGGAACATTAATTTTTCCAGGCAGTGATGGTTACCTTAAGATGGGGAACTGTCTCATGTCGTATGGTGTGCGGGGAAGTAACGCGCTTATTAAGTTTGACTGCACAGACACATTACAAATCAAATATGCCAATCATGGGTCAACCATGACATTAAACACACAGGGGACCGCTCATTCTGGCGCTACTACTAGTTTGTGGGGTAACTCTACCCGTCCGGTTGTATATGAAGTTGGTGCTGATGGTGGCGCGTATATGTTCTATGCGCAGAAAAATACCGATAACACCTATATGTTAAGCGTTAATGGTGCATGTCATGCCACCGCATTTAACCAGCATTCCGACCGGGATCTGAAAGACAACATTCAGGTGATCGATAATGCAACCGACCGCATCCGTAAAATGAACGGCTATACATACACGCTTAAAGAAAACGGTATGCCCTATGCAGGTGTCATTGCACAGGAAGCTCTGGAAGCAATCCCAGAAGTTGTAGGTTCCGCAATGAAATATCAGGACGGTGCAAGCGGATCGGAAGGTGAAGAAGGTGAACGTTATTACACAGTAGATTATTCTGGTGTTACTGGCTTGCTTGTTCAGGTAGCCAGAGAGTCAGACGACAGAATAACAGTACTGGAAGAAGAAAACGCAGAATTAAGGCAAAGATTATCTGCAATTGAGGCGACGCTTGCGTCTAAATAATATTAAGGGCTATGCGCCCCGTTTTATTGGGTAGGATGAAAATGGATATAACACCTTTTCTTCATGCGCTTTGTGCTGTGGCTGCGCAGGTACTGGTTGGTTTTTTTACCGGAAACTGGGCTTACGGGGCGATAGCCGGTTGTACATTCTTCATTGCGCGGGAACACACCCAGGCAGAATATCGCTGGATTGAAATGTTCGGGCATGGCAAGCGGATTAACATGCCGTGGTGGGGCGGTTTTGATCCACGTGCATGGGATGTGGCAAGCCTGATGGATTTTGCTGTGCCGGTGGTGGCGTGTCTGCTGATCTGGCTGTTGGTTAATCGCTAACGTCATCATGTCAGGGGAACACAGCAGGAGCTGGTTTTACATAAAAAAGCCCACCAGTGAAGTGGGCAACAGGAATGATTAATTATCTCAAAGAGAAACATCATGTTTCTCTTTGCAACTTCTAACATAAAAATGTGGAGAAATAATGGAACTTATATTAATTGGTGATTATATAACCAATCCCTTATGCAAAACAATATAGTCATTTATACCTAGCTGGTCTTATGCATACATCTAAACAGGTGTATTACGTAATGAAACAGACTGGCGAATATGTTTGAGCAAACTCCACCGAACCGCAGACGTTATGGTCATGTTGCATAGTGTTTGGGAATATAAAGAATTATATATGAGTTTGCTGTTTGTAACCTGAAAAACAATAACGAATGTTATAATAAACTTGTTTGTTGTGCTGCTTTCACATTTTCTCATTAATCTTACCAGTAATATTTTTGTTGCTTTGTTGTTTCTATTTTTTTATAAAAAAGAGGTGGTGTAGAGGAGGGAATACAGTGGATAAAAAACTAATTACATTTTTGTGCACACTTATAATTACTGGTTGCTCGAATGGGATCGGTGATTCACCTTCCCCTCCGGGAAAAAATGTAGAATTGGTTGGAATCCCTGGACAAGGTATTGCAGTGACTTCAAACGGTGCAACTCCAACACTTGGGGCCAACAACACTGATTTTCCTGAAGTTTCAATAATGAGCACTGGTGGGGCACTGCTTACTGTTTGGGCCAGACCTGTCCGTAACTGGCTTTGGGGATATACTCCGTTTGATTCAGTAAGTTTTGGAGAGAATCGGAACTGGAAGGTTGTGGATGGCAAAGATGCCGGTACAGTGAAATTTGTTAATGTTGCCCAAGGGACTTGCATGGAGGCCTTTAAAAACGGGGTGATACATAATACCTGTGATGATAATTCGTTATCTCAGGAGTTTCAGTTACTGCCTTCTACTAATGGTAATGTGCTTATAAGAAGTAGCGCCTTGCAGACGTGTATAAGAGCAGACTATTTAAGCAGAACTATACTGTCACCGTTTGCTTTTACAATCACTCTTGAGAAGTGTCCTGGTGCAAAAGAAGAAACGCAAGAAATGCTATGGGCAATAAGTCCACCTGTCAGAGCGGCAAAACCAAATCTGATTAAACCAGAATTAAGACCATTCAGACCATTGCCAATTCCACCTCATGACAAACCTGATGGAATGGAGGGAGTATGAAAAAATTATTATTCCTGTTAATGATTTTGCCGGGTATTTCTTTTGCAGATTTAAGCGACTTTAAAGTTGCAACCTGGAATTTGCAGGGCTCAAATGCACCGACAGAAAATAAATGGAACACACATGTTCGACAACTTGTCACGGGAAGTGGTGCTGTTGATATCCTGATGGTTCAGGAGGCTGGTTCAATACCATCTTCAGCTACACTAACGGAACGTGAATTTCGTACACCAGGTATCCCAATGAATGAGTATATCTGGAATACTGGAACGAATAGCCGTCCACAGCAGCTTTTTATTTATTTTTCGCGAACTGATGCTCTTTCTAATAGAGTAAATTTAGCGATAGTATCTAACAGAAGAGCTGATGAGGTGATTGTATTATCACCTCCAACAGTGGCATCGCGTCCGATCATTGGAATAAGAATAGGTAATGATGTTTTCTTCTCAACTCATGCATTGGCAAACCGAGGTATAGATTCTGGAGCAATTGTTAACAGTGTTTTTGAGTTTTTCAACAGACAAACAGATCCTATAAGACAGGCCGCTAACTGGATGATTGCAGGAGATTTCAACCGTTCACCTGCTATGTTATTTTCAACACTTGAGCCGGGAATCCGTAATCACGTGAATATTATTGCACCACCAGATCCAACGCAGGCCAGTGGTGGAGTGCTTGATTATGCTGTAGTTGGAAACTCAGTGAGTTTTGTGCTTCCCCTGTTGAGGGCTTCGCTGTTATTTGGGTTGTTAAGAGGGCAAATTGCCTCTGATCACTTTCCGGTTGGCTTCATTCCCGGAAGAGGAGCTAGAAGATGAGAATAATTATTACGATTTTGGTTTTATTGCTGACGGGATGTACTTCTGATGCGGTAAATCAACGAGGGCTTCTCACTCAGTTTGCTGGCAACAATGCTTCTGGAGATCCTGAACCCAGACCTGTGTTGGTTAATATTAGAAACGTTCTTACTGGTGGGATACTCAGAAACCCTGTAGGTCGTGACTTCAATGTAAATAATTGGGTTATATCAGAAGTAAAGACTAATGATTTGGATTTGATATCGGCACCGGGGGGGCATGTTCAGATAAAAAACCCTGATGGTAATGAATGCCTTGCAATTCTAAATGGGCAATTAGCAGTGGCTAAACAATGCACTGAAAGCAATCGCAATGCATTATTTACATTTATAACCAGTGAAACTGGAGCTGTGCAAATCAAGTCGATTGGAAATGGTCAATGTTTGGGGAATGGAGAAAGTGTTACAGATTTCAGGTTAACAAAATGTGTTAATGATCTGAGCCGTCCTTTTGATACGGTGTCGCCGGGATTACTTTGGATGCTGAATCCACCATTATCTCCGGCAATAATGTCTCCATTGACGATCTAATCCGGAATTATCAATAAAACCGCAGCACGTCGTAAGCAAGAGCGTGCTGTGGTTGGATGCTATTTTTTATTATTGTATATCTACTTCAGCATTTCCTGGGCAGGATATATTTTCTGTTTTCTGTGGAGTGAGCAGGTGATGTACAACTGCTTTATCCACACATAAATTGACTCCGGTAAGAGCTAATGTATGCCCATCACCATTTATTGTCAGTAACGGGCTGGAAAATTTATCTGCCATCTTGCGAGCATTAATCCAGGGCGTTGTTGGGTCGTATTTGTGTGCTACAAACAGTAAACCCGAGGGCAGAACTGTATTTTTCAGACGAGTTTTGTTCAGGTCGCTATGTATTGGCCACAATTCACAAAAATCAGGTGAATCAGAGCGTCCATTGTCAAAGTTAATAGCTGGGAAGGCATTCTCAAGAGCGTCTTTTCGGTATTTTCTCTCTTCTGGTGTTAATTTATCATCTCCCTGATCAACACAAAGGATTACCCCCAAAGCATCGCTTGACTCTTCTGAGGCTATTGGAGCACTGAGCGCAGTTTCAATTTCATTACTGACAATCCCCTGTGAGAACTGGCGTATGGCAGTTGCAAGGGTTGGCCATGATGAACGCCATAATAGAAGGTCTGTTGTTAATGATATGAGTTCATCTGAAGATATATTTTCTCCCTTGCTGTCGATTAAAGGTCTGTGATGCAATTTTAATAACAGGTCGTGGAACTGAGTTATTGCCTTATCTCTGTCTGAAGAAAGCGGGCAACTTTTTGTACGCGCACACCAGGATGCAAAGCGATCAAACGTTTCCTGATAACTTTGTGCCTGTTTGAGTTGCCATGTGAAGTTGTCCTCCGGGTCATCAATATCGACGACTCCATCCAGAACGATAGATCTGACGTTGTAAGGAAAACGTTCTGCATATAAGGCTGCAATTTGTGTTCCATACGAATACGCCACGGCTGTCAGTTGTTTATCACCCAAGGCTTGCCTAATACGATCAATATCATATACAGCCTCGTTAGAGCCTATATGGCGAATGACTTCGGCTCCGGTATTATGGATACATGCATTAATTTTATTTAATACTCGTTGCTTTTCGGTTATGTTTTCCTGAATCTCTGTATCTGATTGCTGGCAGTTTATTGTCGGAGTGGACTGTCCGACGCCTCGAGGATCAAATCCAATAATATCCCATGACTCACGCAGATTTGTGACTGGCCAGTCAAAGTTAATATAAGGATTTATGCCTGGTAACCCGGGCCCACCACTTATTATCAGGATGCTTCCTTTATGCTTGCTTTTTGCCGGCAATTTTGTCAACGCTAGTTTGACTTGTGATTTTTTTTCATAAGAAGCATCTCCGCCTGTGTCTGTATATTTTAATGGAACAGACAAATAACCACATAGTAAGTCAGGAGACGGTTTTTCCTCACCAAACCAGTGGTTGAATTGACTGGTCATACAGGATTGCCACTCGATCTGCTGGGCAGATACGGTTACGGGTAGAAGTAAGGTTAAAACAATCTTGAAATGAGCAATTATCTTTCGCATTGTGCCTCTGAATATCAGTATAAATATAAAATTTGAATATATTGCCCCCTGTGTTGCGGTAGGGGGCTACACGTTACGGATATTGGTCAAATGAGTACAAAATTAGAGAATGTTGTTTACTTTGAATAGCAGATAAACTCCCCGGGGCTATGCATTACCACCGGGGAGATTTTAGTTAACGGTGTTAAAAGGTGTACTTAAGACCAGCAGTAGTGATGAAATTATAGTTTTCTATGCCTGCACCATTTTTGCTGTATTCAGAAGTATTATCATTATGGTCATAAAGTGAAGTATCACCTTTCTTATTCGTAACCCGATTCCATGCGCCTTCAACATAAACTTTTGCGTTAGGCGTTACGTAATAACCTGCATTGACTGCAACAGAATAGTAATTTTGGTCTTTGACTT
>ENA-ORRR01002146-ORRR01002146.1-human-gut-metagenome-genome-assembly--contig:-NODE-2146-length-10560-cov-1.62846_pt1 | contig 10560 bp, 20 predicted proteins | sample MGYA00242182_ERZ509148 | MGnify/ENA primary metagenome ERZ509148 (study PRJEB26280, sample SAMEA2338674) | human gut metagenome | biome: human gut; feature: human-associated habitat; material: faeces... | reverse complement strand
GTATTATTATGATTCAGAAAAAGAAAAGATGGAACATAAAAAAGAAATGGAATCGGATGGTTGGAATGATTCTGGTCAAGTTATGGAAATGATAAGCGGTTCTTTAATGCCAGGATCTAAAAATCCTCCGGTGCATGTCTGGTTTGGAAGTTATTACAAAACAATTAGAGAATAAAATGAAAGATTGTTTTTATGGGAGAGAATTATGATTTGTTTAGATTGTGGAAACAGAGATATTCGATATGATGAAAAAGAGAAATCGTATTATTGTAATAATTGTGGATCGCGAAATATTGGTGCTATAAAAGACGCTTGTAAATACATGAAGGATGGACTATGTGGTAAAGGTGCATCATCGACAGGAAAATGCAAGATACCATGTAGTTTTTATGAAAGATGATAAAAATTGTTTTCATGAAAAGGGGTATAGGGTTGATAGAAAATAAAGACTGGAAGTGTTTAAGAAAGGGAGATCGAGTAAGAAAATATAAAAACAGACATGATCGTACAACAGAATATATAGATGGAACTGTTATAAAAGGAATCCGTTATTACTCAGATGGATTTGTTTATGTACAATGGGATGGTCAACAAATTATTGATATGTCAGTAAATAGTTATGATTTGGTCAAATTACAATAGAACAGACATTTCATAAAATTAAATTGGAGAACTTATGATAATAGTATTTGAGAAATTTCAAATAGACGGATATATGTTACGAGTAGAATTAGTTGATCGTATACCAAATGGATATGTATTAATTGATAAACAAAAAATGATATAAAATATGAACAGTTTGCTAAAAACACATACCATTATTATATTGGAATAAAATCAGAATAACAAACAAAATAAGATAGGGGATGAATGTATATGAAACAGTACGAAAGATCTAAAATTATACTACTAAAAGAAGTTACTAATGCATTAGAAATGGCATCGTATATTGAATCATTACAATGTGCTGCTATCATATATTGTGAAAAAGAATGTCCTGAAGAAATTATTTATAATTCTGACACCGATAAAAATGTTACTCATCAAGGACTTGCTAGATTTTTTAATCGTGATATTATGTAAATAGTCCTTGATGTTATAAATCATTTCACTTATAATAAAATAAGTTGAATGATTGGAGATAGAATATGAATACGATACAACAGAAAATAGATATGGCTTGTGCTTATGCTGGTATTAGCAAAGCAGAATTATCAAGGAAACTTGGATATAAAACTCCACAAGCATTCCAAAAGAGATTTAATACCGGGAAATTTACACAGGAAGAATTAACTAAAATCGCAAATGTAACAGGCGGTGAGTATATTTCTGTTTTCAAATATCCTGACGGTACAGAATTTTAAAGCATCCAGTAATGGGTGCTTTAGTTTATATTACGATATAATCTAAAAAGTTTATAATATAAACTAAAAAGTTAAAATAACACTTGACAATATAAACTAAATGGTTTATGATATAATCAAATTAAGAGAAAGGAGATATAAGAAATGACAAGTAAACATTACAGATATTTTCAACCAAATGACAAGGACAAGAAAGACGAGCAGAGTGATTGTGTTATTCGTGCTTTGTGTAAAGTAATGAATAAAACCTGGTTGGAAGTCTTTGATGAATTACTTCCGATTGCAAGAGATATTCAATGTAATCCTAACAGTAAACCATGTTATAAGAGATACTTAGAGGAACATGGTTTTGAATATGTAGGAATTAGTAATAAAAAAGGATCTAAACGTCCTACGGTAGAAAGCTTTACGAAAGAACATAAAGAAGGTACATACTTTTTAAGCGTGGCAAATCACGCAGTTGCATCAGTTGACGGAAATTTCTATGACAAATGGGACTCCGGTGATTGCTGCTTATACGGATATTGGAAGAAATAAAAATAGTGTAGGTTCTCAACCGACCAAAGCGATAACCTACACTACGAAAACTTGAACCGAAGTTCTAGTCTTGTTAATCATATTATATTCTTAGGACTATTTCAAGTCGTAATTTTCCCCAATGATAAATAAAACTAAATACGGAGGAAATCAATATGGCGAAAGACAGAGAAACACCTTGCCTGTACTATATTTGTATGGGTGAATGTAAGAAAGGTAGAGCTGCAAACCATTGGCACTATTGTCAGAAATGCGACAAGTATAAACCAAGAGCAAGAGTTAGACATTTGAATAAGAAGAAAGAAAAATTAGAGAAGATAAGGAAGAGTGATAGGTATTAGGAGGTGGAATTATGTCAGCTTTAGCAGTTCAACAGCCGTATTACATCAATCAAAAGCAGAAAGCAACGATATTTAATTTCCCAAAACAGAAAACATTACGACGTGGGAAGTCAACAGAGATGGAATGCTTATATACTAAAGATGAAATTTTATCTGTATACAATGTGTTTAAAACAGATGTTGATAATGCAACTACCGTTAATAAAGAAAAGAACGCTATGAGAAATCTTACAATGTTCATATGTGCGATCAATATTGGATTGCGTGGTGGTGATTTTTGCAAACTCACATGGAAAGATGTATATGAAGATGGATGGAGAATTAAAAAATCGCAGAAGTTTGTTCCTGAAAAAACAGAGCGTAGAGATAGGTGTGGAAATGTAATTAAAAGAAAATATGTCAAATTAAGATATGACAGTGATTTTAAAATGGCTATTCAGAATTGGTATAAGTGGTTAGAAGATCATAATGAAACACCTGAGTTAACTGATTATATTTTTTCTTCTAATAAAGGTGAACATATCGGAGAAATGACATGGTATAGAACTGTTGAGAGGAATAGAATAAAAGCAGGTATTAAACAGTCTATTGGTACTCATGGACTTCGTAAGACTTTTGGACATAGTTATTATTTAGCAGCACCAGACAAACAACAGGCTCTTATACAGCTTATGACAATCTTCGGACATTCTGATATGCGTATTACTTTAAGATATATTTGTATTACCGATGAAGAAATATTTAAAAATCAGGAAAGAATGTGCATTTTCTCGAATGAAGAAGAAACACCAGAAGATTATTTATGTCCACAAGATGATTCAGATATGATAGAATAGAAGGAGTAATTAATGAAACCAATAGAGAAGTATATTATAGAAAGATTTTGGTGGTATATAGATTATGGATAGCTTTATGAATGTGCCAATAGAGAAAGAGTTTACATACGAGGATGTTATTAACGCTTATAACAGAAATGGTGACAAGAAAGATGTTGCTAAGAGATTCTGTATAAGTGTTGGTGAAGTGACGAAAATTTTGAAGAAAGTTGGTGAATATAATGCCTGATATTAATGATATTTATTGTTGCAAGTGTGGTAAATTCATACTTACTGAGCAACATGGAGATGAAAAATCTTCTAGTAGCTTGAGATGTATTAAAGGTAATTATGATGATGGTTATTATGATGGTATAGAAGATCAGTTCTATTGTAGAGAATGTGCAAAGAAGTATGGTAAAGAGTGAAAGTGAAATGGAAGAATATACAGGGGATATTATAAGAATTGATAGGCTCATTGAATTTCTACCATCTGAATACTGGGAATGGGATTTCTGTGGAAAGATTGATTTAGACGATATATCAATTGGAATACATGAATGTATTACTGAAATATCTGAACCATATGGAGATACATGGAATCATCCTGTATTAGAACGCAGATCAAGAGATTGGCATATTGGAAGAATTATTTATTTTATCAATCATCCAGAAGAAATAAGAGATATTGAAATTGATAACGAATGTGTCAACAATGAAATTCTTCCACAAGCTGTAATTGTAGATGGATGGCATAGATACGCAGCGGCTAGATGGTTATTCGATCAAGGGGAATTAACTCAAATTCATTGTAGATACGGTGGTAGATCAGATGTTTTGGAGTATCTACAAGGTATGAGAGATGAGTTATGGAAGATATAGTTTGATAATGAAGGAAGAATGCAAGAAAATAAAACAGCTTTTACAAGAATTATATCCAGATAAAAAGTTTAGTGTTCAATATAAATATGCAATAAACTATATTGATAGTAGCGATACAATTAAAGTAAAAGTGCCGTATGGAATAGACAAAAAAGAATTAAAACAATATCTATATAAATATACTATTGGAATTTATGTACTTAACAAAGGTGAATACGGAGCTATTTCTGGATATGGTAATTCATCAATTATAATCCCCAGTACAAATGAAGTTATTGATATGGATATGGTGGAGTTTATTGAGATAGAATAGATGAATGACTGATTTTAAAGAAAAGTGGAGGTATTACATATGGGACACGTTAATATTTTTGAAACTAAATCAAAAGAAGAACTGGTAAAATTGTATGGAGAATTTCTTAAAGTAGAGGAAACGGGATTCTTTGATTTAGATACAGATTTAGACAAGATTAGAAAGGCTTATAATGAAGACTTTGGATCAAATACAACATGGATGTTACAAATTGAATTAACTCATGCAATTGCTGATTTATGGTACGAAGAAAATAAATGAATTTCGACTTTCATGTAAATTCATGTAAATTGAGGTGGTAATAATAAATAATAGGTTAAGTGAAACAAGGGAAATGAATTGCGGAATGAATGCTACTATAATATATTATAACGGATGTAATGATATAAATATCATGTTTGAAGATGGTACGATTGTGAAGAACAAAACGTACAAGCAATTCAAAAATGGAAGTATCCGTAATGAGAACTTTCCATTTACGAGTAAACGAGGGATTCCTTCAAATAAACGTGTGGGGATTTCTAAAGTTATGAAAAACGGAATGGAATGTAAAATAATTAAATACAGAAACTCTCTTGATATAGATGTAGAATTTGAAAATGGTATAATTCGTGAACATATGAGATATGATCATTTTGTTGAAGGAAAAATAGGGCTGAGAAGACCAAATAATGGAAGCATATCTTTCGGTGAGAAAGCAATTATTAATTATTTTGATATGTTTAATATACAATATTGTTTTAATGTAACAATGCCAAATGTATGCAAAACATTAAATATAAAATTAGTATATGATTATACTGAAAGAAATCTTAGATTTGATTTTGTTACAAAAATCAATGATAACATATACATAATCGAATATGACGGAGAGCAACATAATGGTGATGTTAAATTTTTTAATTCTAGTTATTCGTATGAAAAACAAAAAGACAATGATTTACGAAAAGAAAGAATTGCCAAAATTAATAAATGTGTTTTTATACGTATAAATGGATATACAGATATTTTAGTTAAAATGAGAAGTATTATGTTGGAAGTTGCATGAACTATTGAAATCCAGCTTTCAAGTGAGGTGATACAATTGGGAAATTGGTTTACTTATAATGATATTGAAAATATTAAGAAAATGTATAAAGATGGCAAATCATTTGAAGAGATAGCAAATGTTATTGGGTGTACCGCTATTGCGATTGAAACAACATTAAGATCAGAAAGGATTATATCATGAAGTATACAAAATTTAAGGATATACCACAATTTACAAGAGATGCAAGCTATCATGTGAATATGGATATTCGTAGAGTATCTATATGGATTGAAGAAAACATTAAAGAATATAATTTGCAACTTAATCCAGATTTCCAGAGAGGACATGTATGGACGGAGGAACAACAGATTGCGTGGTTAGAGTTTTTTCTCAAAGGTGGTAAATCTGGTAATGATGTCTATTTCAATGATCCATTTTGGATGGACTGGAACATGAATAACATAAAGCCAGATACATATAAAGATTTTGTTTGTGTAGATGGTTTACAGAGATTAACTTCCATTCAGAGATTTATAAATAATGAGATTAAAGTGTTTAATTCTTATTATAGAGAATATGAAGATCCAAGGCATCTGAATACAAATACATTAATTATTCATGTAAATAATCTGAAAACAGAGAAAGAAGTATTACAGTGGTATATTGACATGAATGCAGGTGGAACGCCACATACAACAGAAGAGATTGAACGTGTCAAGAAATTGATTGATGATTTGAAATAATCGGATGAAAGGTTGCTTTTAAGCAATGACTATGTAGGCGATGACTATTTGTCATCGCTTTCTTTGACAGAAATTATGTCTGTAATATCACAATCAAGAGCATTACAGATTTTTTGCAACACAAGAAAATCAATTTTACTTGTTTTATTGGCACAAAGATTACTCAATGTAGATTGAGCTATACCTGTCTCTTTTGCAAGCCAATATTGTGATTTACCCTGTTTTTCAAGGGTTTCTTTGAGGATTACTTTCATTGTGATACCTCCAAAATTTGATGAATTGATTATAACAAAAATATTTATTTTTTGCAATATATAGTCTTGACAATATATAGTCTATACGCTATAATGGGGTACATAAGATAAAGAAAGGAGCTGCACACACGATATGATGGAGTTTAATATATTTGATATTCTTTATGTCAAAACAAATGTTAATACATCAGCTAAATCACACGTTCAGCAGATCGAAAGACCTGTTGTTATAATTCAGAATGATTCTGGAAATAAGTTTGCTCCTACTTTGATTGTCATGTGCTTAACCAGTAAAATCAAAAAGGTTGAGCAACCCACTCACGAAGTAATTAAAGCTAGTAAATCTAAGGGTGTAAAATGTGACGCAATGGTTTTAGGGGAACAAATTTTGACTATTGATAAGCGTGATGTAGTTGAAAAATGGGGAAATATTGACAATGAAGAGGATAGACTTTTAGTAGAAAAATGTTTCCTTGCAAACTTATATGGTAAAAAGAAAATCAGAGTGGAGGAATTAGCATGAGTGGAAGAATTGTGTCCGTAGATGAAGCTATAAGATTGTTAACAGAGTATAAGAAAAACGGTGGAGAGAATGTGTTATTTTCCTCATTTGATTTAGATACGAGATCGCCTGATTGTGAAGCTATTCCAATAAGTGTAACTTGCGGGATTAAAGCTATTACAACTGGACTTCCAATCACGTATAATAGAAACTTTATAATGTCCACATTAAAAACACAAGATAAAAACAAAGAGAAGACGATATTATTTGCTGAGAAGGGACATATGAAAATATAAAATAGAAAAAATACAAACAAATGTTCTGGAAAGTATTGACACAAACAAATGTTTGGTATATGATATGAACATCTTCACAAGATAATAAAAAAGTAAGGATCTTATCTCGGTGCGGGAACACCATATGAGATAAGAACCTTACAAACAACACAACATAGAAGATTACGGGAATAATCTAATATGTTATAATTAGTTTAGAACGCTTGGTAAAAAATGTCAAGCAAAATCTTTATTAATCATAGCGATTCTGCGATTATTCCAATTTTAAACAACTAAATATAGAGAAATATTACAAATGAAAGTCGGCTTTCATCGTAGTTTTTGTACTCATTTTTAAGTATTTTATGGAAATTTATCTCAGTTGGTTAGAGAAATAGTCTCATAAACTATAGGGCGTGGGTTCAAGTCCCACAATTTCCATTCAAAACGGAGAAATAACGTTTATAAAAATGAAAGGGGCGATGTAAATTGGATTGCTTAATTACAAACGGCAAGCAATATATCCGTTTAGATTCAAATGGTAGTCCTCAAACATGCGGTCAGGTACTTGCAGAAAGATTTTCAGAAGATAAAGCAAAAAACATTATCAAGAATCTTCCTAAACCATTGAGAAAATTTCACTTTAATGTTCAGCTAGTCTCTGAAATCGCTGCTCAACCTAAACCAATTGAAGAAGAAAAACTACCAGAAGATATTAACGGTATCTTAGCGGAACTTGACGATTACTATGAAGATTATCAGCGAAATCCAAAGTATGATAATCCTTATACATATCATGGAGAAACTGCTTTAGAGAAAGAACTTTCTATGAATGATATAGGAATCGGCAATTTCTTTAAGATGGTAATTGATTGTGTTTCTGATAGAGAGAAATACATTGAGAATATGGAATATCTTATTAAAGAATATGATCTGAAAATTCTTGATGTAAGACATTTTATCCGAGATGAAGAAACAAAATTAGGAACAGTGTCAATGAGTAGAATCAGTTACTTATTGCAATATTATGAACGTCAACGTGCTATATGCAAGAGAAATAGGAATTGTGCAAAACTTTTCCAATACCATGTAGAGAGATTTAAAAACAGGAAATACATGAAAGTGATTGATAAGATTGCAAATTCTAAATATAAATACAGACGTTTGTCTAAAGAATATCTCGAAGATTATGCGAAAGGTATAACCAGGGAGAAGAAATAATTATTACATAGCAACTGTTAACAGAAAGGAATCGGTGATACAAATGCACTACAAAGATATTCTGGAATCCTATTATGAAATCAATGAAGATCATCCAGAAAACTCAGCAAGAAAATTACATAATTTTGTAGATAAAATTCTCTCAGAGTTTGGTGGTATCACCGATTTTGATAAGGATGAGTGCTATTCAATAGCTAATTTATACATTGCAAAATACATAAAAACTCAATTAGAAGACGGAATTGAGGATTTAGATGAGAAAAAATTTGATTCTTTTATGTATTTTGGAATAAAAAATAAAATTAAAAGCTATATAACAAAGAAGAATAGAGGAAAGCGTTGCAAAATTATAACCACTAAAGAAGGTGATAAAGAAGTCAAACAGTATATTTATCCTGTTTCGTTAGACGGTATGAGTACTGATGATGGCGATTCTAAATACATAGATGTAATTCCTTCTGATTTTAATTTGGATAAAGAGCTGGATATATCAGTAGAAAATGAATCAGTACAATTGTTTTTGGATTCGTTACCAGATATTCAGAAGAAATTACTTCTTATGAAAATGGAAAATATACCTGTGCATGAAATAAAGAAGTCATTAGAACTTACGGAAAACGCATATACACAATGTATGCAGTCAATTCGTGAGAATAAGATGATTAATTTATTCAACAAAAATAGAAAATACCTTAATCAGATTCAAAAGGAGAGTAAGAAAATGGAGAACACAACTGTTAAAGATGAAGATTTAATCATGGATATTGATACTACAGACGGTTATAGGATGGATAAATACACTCTTGAATCTCTGATTGAGGATAAACAAGATGGAGAACTTGATTGTGAGTATATATCTCAGCGTGTTCCGTTTGTATGGACAGATGAAAAAGTAAACAAATTCTATTCAAGAGTATTAAATAATCAGCCTATACCAGAGTTGATCGTATGTGAGATGGTTATACCTGGTGTAAATGGTGGGAAGATTTCTTATTTAATTGATGGACTTCAACGATTGTCATATGCCGAAGCATTTAGAGAGAATCGTTTTCCAGTTGGAAAGAAAGGTGCAGAGTTTACGAAAATCCGTTACAGAAAATATGAGTATGATGAAAACGGTAAAAAAGTGCTTGACGAAAACGGTAGAGCAAAATTCACAATTGAGATTTTCGATATTTGTGGAAAATACTATAAGGATTTACCAGAATTTTTACAGAAAAGATTTGATAAATTCAATGTAAATGTAACTAGATTCTTTGATTGTACTCAGGAAATGATTGATTATCACTTGAGAAATTATAACAATCATGAAGCTATGAGTAAGAATCAATATGGAATTACATGTGTATCAAACGAAACATCCAAACACATTAAAGACATTTCTCAGAAACATACTTTTATGAAGAATAATATTAAGTGTACTAATAAGAGTTTAAAGATGGGAATGCCCGAAGAAATGGTTTCAAGAGCAATTATGACTATGAAATATATTGACGATTGGAAGAAAGAATCTATGGATGTATATAAGTTCCTTGATGCAAATGCGGATGAATCTGATTTTAAACACTTAACATTCTTACTTGATAGACTTGCAATCGTATGTGACAAAGGTGTAAAAGAACTTTTCAACACTACCAACTTCAATATTTGGGTTGCGGCGTTTGATAAATTTATTGATTACGGAATGGATGACACATGGTTTGTACAGTTTATGAAACAATTTATCAGTGAATTACATAGCAAAAAAATTAACGGACGTTCATATGATGATGTTAATACAAAAAATACAAAAGATAAGAATACTGTTAAGAACAAATTAACAGTAATTGAAGATCTGATGAAAGAATATTTACATATAGAAGATTTTGTTGAGGAAATCACAGAAGAATCAGAAACAGAAACAGTTGAAAATGATTTATTTGACACAGAAGTAGTTGAAGAATCACCTGAGAAACCAATTATTGCAGAAGTAACAGAGTATTCAGCAATTGGAAATGTAGAAATTGAACACGTTGAAGGAGAAGTAGTAGATAACGATACATTAGAATGTGTTGATAAGAACGTAACAGACATTGATGTTTCTTATTATGAAGACGACTTAAATACCATTACAAAAGATGTACAGTCTAAGTTACTTGATGATGTAAACAGAAAATCTTTAATTGCAGTTATCGCATATGCGTATATGCAGGATGAAAATTACGAAGAATGGTTTGAGAATTATTTTAAAAGAGTTGATACATATGATATTGATCAAAAAAAGAACTATCTCAATATGAGAAA
>ENA-ORRR01002143-ORRR01002143.1-human-gut-metagenome-genome-assembly--contig:-NODE-2143-length-10599-cov-2.37595_pt1 | contig 10599 bp, 5 predicted proteins | sample MGYA00242182_ERZ509148 | MGnify/ENA primary metagenome ERZ509148 (study PRJEB26280, sample SAMEA2338674) | human gut metagenome | biome: human gut; feature: human-associated habitat; material: faeces... | reverse complement strand
AGTGTATATTTTTAAGATGATTAAGAATATTACCAAGTAACAGCTAAAAGCAGTCCGCAACAGAAAGAAAAAATGTTTTCTTACAAAATTCTTAAACGAAAAAGGTACTTTCTACAAAGATTAAGTAAATAGAATAGCGGTCCGTTTTTGAAAGTTCAAAGATGGATAAAGGCATTATGTGTTGTTTCAAATGAAAGCCGAAACAATATGTCGTTTTACGTGTATATGTGCTGCGAAACAGTTAAATATTTACAGGTTTAAAGATAAATTAAAGCATTTATTTTGATATATGAAGGATTATTTCCACCTTTGTCACCCGAAATAACCTGTTACTTGGTAAGTAACGGTATACCTATAAATCTCTTTTGCACAGCTAGATATTTATAATCTTTCCTCTCCTTAAACCTTACAATAGATACAATCAGGTCATCATTGGCATTATCCACTTTTTCGTTTTCAAAAGGTTTAAGGTAAGTTTCCGTCACCTTGATAGAAGAATGTCCCAATGCCTTACTGATAACCCCTATCAGTAGCCCTTGATAGAATGCCAATGTAGCCCATGTATGCCGGGCGGTATACGAACTGACCTTCACATCCGGTAACAACAATGCCGTCATCTTCTCCAATCCCTTGTTAAAATGGCGCAGAGCACGCAGATAACAGGCGTACAATTCAGCATCATCTTTCACCGTCTCATCCAAAATGGGAAACAGATAGACAGAGTCCGGATGCTTGCTACGATATTCCTTCAACAAACTCTGCGCCTCTTTAGGAACCCGTACTGTCATCTGCTGTCCTGTTTTGTGACGGCAATATACAATGGAGTTACCCTGTATATCCTGCTGACGCAAATAAGCAAGATCGATAAACGGCATCCCCCTAAAAAAGAACATCAACCGGAAATAAGCCAACGCACGCTGCACGTCTTGTGGCAATGACGCAAGGTCCGTAGTGAGCAGCATCCGCATCTGGTCTTCTGTGAGCGACCGTTTGGTCTGCGAAACCACCCGCGTGTACACACCATCAAACAGTTTCGGGCGATACTCAGCACTTCCCGGAGGACAAACCCTATTATACACTGCCCGAAGCGTGCGCATATACGTAGAAATAGTATTCCACTTACCATTCTTCTGACGCAGCCACACCTCATAATCCTTCAGCCGTGCGGCTGTGAACACCTCATCTATTGACATCTTAGCCTCATCACCATCAGAAAAAGCCTTGAAAGAATTCAGTGTACTATTATAGGTATGTACAGCCGAATATTTCTTTTCTTCTTTCAATTGGCTAATAATGGAAGCCATACAATCAGCAAGGTGCATCATTTCTTTCTCTTTTGTAATCTCTTTCGTTTCCATAACTTTATTATTTTTAGTTACGCATCCCGCACGCCCCCTACAACAAGAGTGCAATGCGGAAGGTTTTTGCGAAAGTAAAATAAGAGTAGGAATACAAAAGCGGATAGGAACGATAAAAACAATAGGGTCAGGAAACAGAACGATTCTTCTTTTTGGCAGACTGATAAAACAGGAAAGCCAACAGAGCGAAGAAGGCAAGAAGTATGGTGATCATCTCAGTCTTGTACGCCATCGGCTCTACCCATATTTCATGAAAAAGATTCCAGCGTCCAAGCACTTCCACAAATGTCCAGAACACAACGACAGTGGCAATAGAAAAACGGATAGCGTATCCCCATTGACTGATTTTCAACAAACGCCTGAACATAAAGAATGCACCGACCAGACAACCGAACGCAACAACGGCAGTAACAGGGCTATGTTCGCCAATGAAATTTTCATCATAGCAAAACAATAAAACCAGATAACTGGTCCACATGATAAGATTCAGTTCCATGAAAGTTACGATAGACGTATGCCGCGTCATTGGCTTTACTACAATAGTGGCAGTACTTTTACGGAAAAAGACTTTTTGAAGATAGGTAAAGAAATCGCATCCGCTCTTGATGCTGAAAAGATAAATCAACATGAACATTACCCAAAAGCCGAATGAGGAAGGCATGATCAGATACTCCGGTTTCGTAACCACTTCTCCGGCAGCATTCAGCAACGGCTGCACCTCATAACGATGCGCATAGTAAACATATATAAACTCCAACCATCCAGAAGAGCAGTCCCCCAAAAAGCCCCCACAACGTCTGCCGGGTATCTCCTTTGGCAAATACTCCGACGATCACCATCACTAATCCCACAGCTCCCATCGAGAAAGCTGCATAATGAAGCGCCACAGACGAAAGCGCATGTTCCATGCAAATCATTAATGCATGCCCCAAAGGCATAGTAAACAAAACAATCAGGAAAGAAGCAAGTCCTGTCAATACACTTTTTCTACTGTAGCCACCTTTCATTTTCTTCTCAATTTTGTGTTTTTAATATTTAATTAATATAGAATTGCAAAGATAAAGACTTATGCCCCGCCATCCAATACCTATATATGATTAAACGGTTCATTTCTTTTCATTTCTTTTAGGTATTGCCGTCACTTATATATCCCCGTAACTTTGCAAACGGAAATTTAATTAATCATTATCTATCAAAATTCAGTATGAAAAGATTAAACTTATGGATGGTTGCTCTCATGGCACTATCATTCTCATTCACTTTTGTTTCTTGTAGCGACGACGACGACAATACCGACAATACTGAGCAAGCGAAAGCAATTGCCGGAACTTATAAGGGTTACTCTATCGGTGAAAGCAGAATGTTCTCTGACTATCTGATGGGCAGCGATGCCAGCGCAACAATTACTGCAAATACAGATGGTACTATTAATCTCGTATATAAATCCGGGTCCGGAGATTTTACTCTGAACAATCTGAAAGTTTCTTCTAAATCTTTCAAAGGCGAAGGTGAAGTTGCTCTGGCTATGGGTGGAAACACTCCCGGCAACTACGAATACACATTGGAAGGTAGTGTCAGCGATGCTAAAGTATTAACTCTGAAAGCCAATGTTCCTGTACCGATGGGTGGTATAGATATCAATTTCATTCAAGGAGAAACTCCGATCGCTTATTATGTAGCCTCCACTTATCAGTATGACACAAACCTCGCCATCAGCGTTCGGGGAACTTCGTACGGCTCTACCGAAGATTGTAAAGCAATCGTTAAACGTGCATCCGAAACTACGGTAGATATCACTCTGAACGGCTTTGGCAATTTATCAGGAGGCGGTAATATGAATTTGGGAGACTTCACGATTAGCGGAGTAAAGGTTGAAAAAGCAAATAGCGGTTACACGCTCAGTTTAGGCGCATTTGAATCTACAGCTGAATCCGCAAGCGGTACCCCCACTGCAATTACAGGTGAAAGTCTGGAAGGTACGGTTACGACCGATGGTAAAGCCGAAATTACGGTAGCCTTCAAACCGGGAAGCATGCCTATGGCAATCACCGCAGTATTCACCGGAAACGTCAATGAAACTAGTGCACAATAAATAATTAAAAGAGGAAATGAGAAGAAGCAGTAACGCTATTTTCAGAAATATCATGATACTGGGAGCGGCTATGTCGCTCTCAGCTTGTAATGGAATGTTTGAAGGGATTTACGACGATCCCATCGAAGCGGAAATGGAGATTAAAGAGAGTAGCTTTTCACAAATCAATGCTACTGAATACACTAACTGGGTCTATATCGACCTATCTGAACGTAAAGCAATGACTGTTGAAATCGGAGAGGAACATAAGAGCGAGATACCGGCAGAATGGGACCTTGCCATCCACCGCTACGACATCAAAACCAATGAAGGTGCAGCCTTCCAGACAACTTATACAAGTATTGATGACCTGAAGGCCAGTGGAAAACTTCCTGCCGAAGAGAATTTTGTAAAAGACGAATGGACGACGGATAAAATTGCAATCGACATGTCCGGTATGATGGAAGGAAACATTAAATATACAGAAGACTATCGTAATGATATTTTATCCGGCTGGTTAAACGTAGACACTTCAAGTATGCCTCCTATTTACACCATGTCCAATCAAGTCTATCTGATACGGTTGAAGGATAATACCTATGCAGCCATTCGTTTTACCAACTATACCAATGCCAGAGGCATAAAAGGATATATCGACTTTGACTTCCTGTATCCGCTTGATTTCGAAGAAAACAACTAAGCAACCAATTACAAAGAATGAAACCTACATTTATAGTATCCATCTTGATTTTCTCCTTTATAGCAACCTGTTCCACATTCGCACAACAATCGACTGAACATATCAGCGGACGTGTCACTGATACGAACGGTGAACCTCTCCCGGGAGCCACCATCTCCATAAAAGGGGAAAGAACAGGAGCCGTCACCAGTGCCGACGGAACCTATACATTACAACTGCCCGGAATCGGTTCTTATATCATTACTGCCTCCTACATAGGTTATCAAACAGAAGAAAAAAGAATAACCACCGAGAAGGAAAAGAAAATAAACTTCCGTTTATCCGAAGATCAGTTCGACCTCGGAACAGTCGTTGTAACCGGTACCCGTACTCCCAAATTGCTGAAGGACGCTCCCATCATCACCCGGGTAATCACCTCAGATGATATTAAGAAAGTAAATGCCAACAACGTAGCCGACCTGCTGAAGACAGAGTTGCCAGGTATCGAATTCTCCTTCGCCATGGATCAGCAAACCTCTATCAACATGCAAGGTTTCGGAGGAAACTCCGTACTGTTTTTGGTGGACGGTGAACGACTGGCAGGAGAGACACTGAATAATGTAGACTACGAACGTCTGAATCTCGACAATGTAGAACGTATAGAGATAGTGAAAGGCGCAGCATCTACCCTTTACGGCTCCAGTGCTATCGGAGGAGTAATTAACATTATCACCCGCGAATCGGACGATCCATGGAACTTAAATCTTAATTCACGTTTCTCCGAACACAACGACCAGCGGTATGGTGGCACTGCAGGATTTAATGCAGGTAAATTCAACAGCCTGACCAACGTGCAATATAATAATGTAGACACTTATGCCGTAGATAATCCGGGAGATTTCTCTACTGTGTTCGGAAGCCGGGTGTGGAACTTCAAAGAACGGTTAATATATCGTCCGCTGGAAACGCTCAAACTGACGGGAAGAGCCGGCTATTATTTCCGTGAACGCAATAAACCGGGGGATACCCAGGACAGATACCGGGGATTCAGCGGTGGAATGAAAGCTAACTACACCTTCAATATAATGAGTAACCTTGAAGTCGGCTATACTTTCGACCAGTATGATAAGAGTGATTATCAGTCTCTTTATAAAAATGACGTGCGTGATTACAGTAATGTACAGCACAATGTGCATGCACTCTATAATTATACCTTCAACGGAAAGCATACGCTGACTGTCGGTGCCGACTACCTACGCGATTATCTGATGTCTTACCAGTTCACTGATAACGCAGACCACACCATGCATACGGCAGACGCGTTCGGTCAGTTCGACTGGAACCCCACAGAAAGACTGAATGTGATAGCCGGATTACGATTCGACTACTTCTCCGACTCCAATGTACGCCATCTGTCTCCACATTTGGGAATGATGTATAAGATAGGCAACTGTTCATTAAGAGGATCGTATTCGCAAGGATTCCGCTCTCCTACCCTGAAGGAGATGTATATGGTGTTCAATATGGCAAATATGATGATGATTTATGGTAATCCGGACCTTAAGTCGGAAACAAGCCATAATTTCTCTGTATCTGCCGAATATACCAAGAGTCGTTATAACTTCTCCATTACAGGATATTATAACCTGGTACACAATCGTATCAATACCGTTTACAGCGAAGACCCCAAAGGACAAATCTATACCAATACCGACAAAATGGATATTGCAGGAATTGACGCCAACGTTTCCGCCAAGTATCCTTGCGGACTCGGTTATCGTCTGTCATACACCTATATTCATGAGTTCATGCGCGACGGTCAAAAGAAATTCACAGATACACGACCCCATACGGCAACTGTAAGAATCGACTGGGGCAAGACTCTGAACAAAGTCGATTTCAACTATTCACTCAACGGACGTTTGCTATCAAAAGTTAAAACAAACATCTACAACGATAGTTTCAACAATCCGTCTGCCGGAAGCCAGGCAGTCGAGTATCCGGGATATATGATATGGGATTTTACTTTCTCGTTGGGAATTATAAAAGGGATCAATATGAATCTGGCTGTAAACAACCTGTTCGACTATGTGCCGGATTATTATTATTTCAACTCTCCTACCACGACGGGAACCAACCTGACATTAGGACTATCACTGGATATAGACAGGCTCTTCAAAAAATAAACGGCAACAATAGAACTACATACAAAGCTAAAAATAAGAGAAATGAAAAAGAAAAGTAAAATCATTTTAGGTGGATGCATCGTTGTAGCAGCCCTGATAGGTCTATCCGTATGGAATACCTGGTTCAGCGCTACCAAAATAGCTTTCGTCAACTTCCAGACCATACAGCAGGGAAGCATCTCGAAAGCCAACGACAATTCATTCATCAAACTCAGCGAAGTGTCTCTTGACAACCTCGATCGTCTGACCAGTTATGACATGGTATTCATCAATGGCATGGGACTGCGCATTGTCGAAGAACAACGTCAGCAAATACAGCAGGCAGCAGATAAGGGTATCCCCGTATACACCTCTATGGCTACCAACCCTGCCAATAACATCTGCAACCTCGACAGTATACAGCAGAATCTCATACGCGGCTATCTGAGCAACGGCGGAAAGACCAACTACCGCAATATGCTGAACTATATCCGTAAAGCCATTGACGGAAAGGCTTCTGCTGTACCCGAAGTGGAAGATCCGATAGAAAGACCGAGCGATATGCTTTATCATGCCGGAATCAGTAATCCGGATGATGAACAGGAATTTCTTACCGTTGCCGATTATGAGAAATTCATGCAAGAGAATAACCTTTATAAAGAAGGGGCACGAAAAATCATGATTACCGGACAAATGGCAGATGCCACCGATCTGATAAAAGCGCTGGAGAATGCGGGATATAATGTTTATCCCGTTCAATCCATGACAAGATTCATGTCATTCATTGAGGAAGTGCAGCCCGATGCCGTCATCAATATGGCACACGGACGTATGGGAGATAAAATGGTTGATTATCTGAAAGCCAGAAATATCCTTTTGTTCGCTCCGCTCACAATCAACAGTCTTGTGGATGAATGGGAAAACGATCCGATGGGTATGTCGGGAGGCTTTATGTCACAGAGCATCGTAACACCGGAAATAGACGGAGCTATCCGCCCTTTCGCCCTTTTCGCACAATATGAAGATAAAGAAGGATTGCGCCATTCGTATGCCGTCCCCGAACGTCTGAAGACTTTTGTATCTACAATAGACAACTACCTGAATCTGAAAACAAAACCTAATTTTGAGAAGAAAGTAGCTATCTATTATTACAAAGGTCCCGGTCAGAACGCATTGACCGCTGCCGGCATGGAAGTAGTACCTTCCCTTTACAATCTTCTGCTTCGTATGAAACAAGAGGGATATAATATATCCGGTCTGCCTGCCAACGCTCAGGAACTGGGAAAAATGATACAAGCCCAGGGGGCGGTATTCAACGCTTATGCAGAAGGAGCTTTCAACGACTTCATGCAAAACGGACATCCCGAACTGATCACCAAAGAACAGTATGAAAGCTGGGTGAAAGAATCGCTTCGTCCCGAAAAGTATCAGGAGGTGGTAGATGCTTTCGGAGAATTTCCCGGCAACTATATGGTGACTCCTGACGGCAAATTAGGTATTGCCCGTTTACAGTTCGGTAACGTTGTGCTATTGCCACAAAACGCTGCCGGAAGCGGTGACAACTCCTTCCAGGTGGTGCACGGCACCGACATGGCTCCGCCACACACCTACATTGCCTCATACCTGTGGATGCAACATGGCTTCAAAGCCGATGCACTGATTCACTTCGGTACACACGGCAGTCTCGAATTCACTCCGAGAAAACAAGTCGCATTATGCAGCAATGACTGGCCGGACCGTTTGGTAGGAGCCGTTCCCCACTACTACCTCTACTCTATCGGAAACGTCGGAGAAGGTATGATGGCCAAACGCCGTTCTTATGCTACCTTGCAATCATATCTCACTCCTCCTTTCCTTGAAAGCAGCGTACGCGGCATTTACCGGGAATTAATGGAAAAGATCAAAATCTATAATAACTCCCAGAAGGCAAACAAAGATCAGGAGTCGCTGGCTGTGAAAACCTTGACTGTGAAGATGGGAATCCATCGTGATTTAGGACTGGACAGTATGGCTAATAAACCGTATACGGAAGATGAAATCGCCCGTGTAGAAAACTTTGCCGAAGAACTGGCTACAGAGAAAATCACGGGGCAGCTTTACACAATGGGAGTTCCTTACGAACCGGAAAGAATAACTTCTTCTGTCTACGCGATGGCAACAGAACCGATTGCCTATAGTCTTTTTGCTCTTGACAAGCAACGCGGCAAAGCTACAGAATCTGCCGAAAAACACCGAAGTGTCTTTACCCAGCAATATCTCATGCCTGCCCGCCTTCTCGTAGAGAGACTGATGGCTAACCCTTCACTGGCAACCGACGAACTGATTTGCCACACAGCCGGAATCACTCCGCAAGAGTTGGCAAAAGCGAGACAGATAGAAGCCGAGCGCAATGCCCCCAAAGGCATGATGGCAATGATGATGGCTGCCGCAGCCAAAAAGGATCAGGCTGATAATGAGCCGTCGGGCAATGGTCATCCGGCTTCGGCAAAAATGGAAAAAGGACCTCATGGTAAAATGCCTGCAGGCATGAAAGAAGCCATGAAGAAAATGGGTGCTAACATGGACCCGGAAAAAGCGATGGAAATGGCCAAATCAATGGGTGCCAGTCCGGAAGCTTTAAAGAAAATGGAAGCCAGCATGAAGGCTAATAAGGATACATCCACAGACGCTTCGGGCAAACCGGCAATGGCAGGAAAGACTGAAAAGCCGCAGGGTATGTCAGCAATGATGGCAGCTATGGGAAAGGCTCCGAAAGAATACAGCAAAGAAGAGGTGGAATTTGCGCTTGCAGTAGCTGAAGTAGAACGTACCATCAAGAATGTAGGCAATTATAAAAATGCACTTCTGACAAGTCCGGAAGAGGAACTGAGCAGTCTGATGAATGCCTTGAAAGGCGGATACACAGCTCCCACACCCGGTGGTGACCCGATCGCTAATCCGAACACGCTACCTACCGGACGTAATATGTATGCCATTAATGCCGAAGCGACTCCGACAGAGTCTGCCTGGGAAAAAGGTATTGCTTTGGCCAAGCAGACAATTGATAGGTACAAGCAACGTCACAACGACTCCATACCACGCAAGGTCAGTTATACACTATGGTCATCCGAGTTTATTGAAACCGGAGGGGCAACCATCGCACAGGTACTTTATATGTTAGGTGTTGAGCCTGTCCGTGATGCTTTCGGTCGTGTCAGCGATTTAAAACTGATTCCTTCAACCGAATTAGGACGTCCGCGCATCGACGTGGTAGTCCAGACTTCCGGACAACTTCGTGATCTTGCCGCCTCCCGTCTCTTCCTCATCAACCGTGCAGTAGAAATGGCTGCCGCCGCCAAAGACGACAAATATGAAAATCAGGTTGCCTCCAGCGTAATAGAAGCCGAACGGGTGCTGACCGAAAAAGGATTAAGCCCGAAAGATGCCCGCGAAATTTCAACATTCCGGGTATTCGGAGGAGCCAACGGTATGTATGGAACCGGTATTCAGGAAATGGTAGAATCCGGCGACCGCTGGGAGAATGAATCGGAAATCGCCGATACTTATCTCAATAATATGGGCGCGTATTACGGCAGCGAAAAGAATTGGGAAGTATTCCAAAAGTTCGCTTTCGAGGCTGCACTGACCCGGACGGATGTTGTCGTACAACCACGGCAAAGTAATACCTGGGGAGCTTTAAGCCTTGACCATGTATACGAATTTATGGGAGGTATGAATCTCGCCGTACGCAATGTGACCGGCAAAGATCCGGATGCCTACCTCAGTGATTATCGCAACCGGAACCATATGAAGATGCAGGAACTGAAAGAGGCTGTCGGCGTAGAAAGTCGCACCACTATCCTGAACCCAACTTACATCAAAGAGAAAATGAAAGGCGGGGCTTCTTCGGCAAGTGAATTTGCAGAAGTGATCACCAATACCTATGGATGGAATGTGATGAAACCGGCTGCAATCGACAAAGAGCTTTGGGATAATATATATAATGTATATGTGAAGGATGAACTGAACTTGGGAGTCAAACAATATTTCGAACAACAGAATCCTGCCGCTTTGGAAGAGATGACTGCCGTCATGCTCGAAAGCGCCCGTAAGGGATTGTGGCAAGCAAGTGAAGAACAGGTAGCGGAACTTAGCAAACTTCATACGGAGATTGTCAATACTTACCGCCCGTCTTGTTCCGGATTTGTTTGTGACAATGCCAAGCTCCGTGACTTCATTGCATCGAAAGCAGACGCACAAACCGCTACACAGTACAAAGAAAATATCTCTAAAATCCGTGAAGCAAAAGCAAGCGGCAGCAACAAGGGAGTGGTGATGAAAAAAGAA
>ENA-ORRR01002142-ORRR01002142.1-human-gut-metagenome-genome-assembly--contig:-NODE-2142-length-10610-cov-4.77489_pt1 | contig 10610 bp, 8 predicted proteins | sample MGYA00242182_ERZ509148 | MGnify/ENA primary metagenome ERZ509148 (study PRJEB26280, sample SAMEA2338674) | human gut metagenome | biome: human gut; feature: human-associated habitat; material: faeces... | reverse complement strand
CGGCGGCAGCCCCGGCAGCAGGCGCAACTACCGTAGAGGCTCCGATGCCAGGTAAGATCCTGAACATCAAAGTATCTGCAGGACAGGCAGTTAAGTTTGGTGAGACCGTCATCGTGATGGAAGCTATGAAGATGGAAACTGAAATCGTTGCTCCGGCAGACGGTACAGTAGCACAGATTCTTGTCAAGGCAGGCGACGCCGTTGACACAGGTGCAGCACTGGTTACCCTGAACTAATAGAACGATACAGGGATAATTATTCGAAAGGACGTAAAGAATTATGAAATATGTTGCTACGATCAATGGAAAGAAATACGAAGTTGAAGTAGAAAAATTAGAAGCATACAAATCTCTGGATCGTAATGGTGTAGCAGCTCCGGCAGCACCGGTTCTTCCGGCATCCGCACCGGTACAGATGGCAGCAGCACCGGCACCAGCTCCAGCACCGGCACCGGCAGCAGCTCCGGCACCGGCGGCAGCAGCTCCGGCGGGCGCAACTACCGTAGAAGCTCCGATGCCAGGTAAAATCCTGAACATCAAAGTATCTGAAGGACAGGCAGTTAAATTTGGCGAAGTAGTAGTTATTATGGAAGCCATGAAGATGGAGACTGAGATCGTTGCTCCGGCAGACGGTACAGTCAGCAAGATCCTTGTTAAGGCTGGCGATTCTGTTGATACAGGAGCTGCTCTGGTTGCTCTGAACTAGGAGGTTAGGTAATGAACTTTTTTGAAATATTAAAAGAGCTTCTTGCACAGTCGGGTTTCGCAGCATTGACCTGGAGAAGCTGTGTAATGATTCTCATTGCTTTTGTATTATTATACCTGGCAATTAAAAAGCAGTTCGAGCCGCTTCTTCTGCTTCCGATTGCATTTGGTATGTTCCTGGCAAACCTGCCGTTAGCTGACCTGATGAAGGAAAGCGAGCCGTGGTATACCGCAGGTGTTCTGCGTATCATCTACGGCGGTGTTAAGTCCAGTTTGTTCCCGTGTCTGATCTTCATGGCAGTAGGTGCCATGACAGACTTTGGTCCGCTGATTGCAAACCCGGTGAGCCTTCTGCTTGGTGCAGCTGCTCAGTTCGGTATCTACATTGCATTCATGCTGGCTAACGCAACTGGCTTATTCACAGTAGGCGAGGCTGCCGCTATCGGTATCATCGGTGGTGCAGACGGTCCGACCGCTATCTATGTAGCTAACAACCTGGCACCGGATCTGGTTGCTCCAATCGCCGTTGCCGCTTACTCCTACATGGCGCTGATTCCGCTGATTCAGCCGCCGATCATGAAGCTTCTTACCACTAAGAAAGAGCGTTCCATCGTTATGAAGCAGCTCCGTAAGGTAAGCAAGGTTGAGAAGATTGTATTCCCGGTATTCGTAGTACTGTTCTGCTCCCTGCTTCTTCCGTCCGTAGCTCCGCTGCTTGGTATGCTGATGCTTGGTAACCTGCTTCGTGAATCTGGTGTTACAGAGCGTCTTTCTGATACAGCTCAGAACGCACTGTGCAACATCGTAACTATCATGCTTGGTACTACCGTAGGTGCGACCGCAAACGGCGAGATTTTCCTGCGTGTTCAGACCATCGCTATCGTTTGCATGGGTCTTCTTGCATTCGCATTCGCTACCATCGGAGGTGTTCTCCTTGGTAAGGTGCTTTGCGCTGTAACCGGCGGCAAGATCAACCCGTTAATCGGTTCCGCTGGTGTATCTGCTGTACCGATGGCTGCCCGCGTTTCTCAGACAGTTGGTGCAAAAGAGAATCCGACCAACTTTCTTCTGATGCACGCTATGGGACCAAACGTAGCAGGTGTTATCGGTTCTGCCGTAGCAGCAGGTTTCTTCATGCTGATTTTCGGTTAATCGAATATTGATTTTTGGCTGTTGCAGCCGGGATCTGGCTGCATCTGGCCTGCGAAAGACCGCAGCGCCGGAAGTACCGGATCCCGTTTTTACTTATTTATATAGGTAGTTATAGAAAATTTTTTTAAAGGAGGCTTTATTGTGGCTAATAAAGTAATGTCTTTACACGATGCCGTAGAAAAGTATGTATGTGACAACGATGTACTTTGTCTCGGCGGATTTACAACAAACCGTAAACCGTATGCAGCAGTTTACGAGATCCTTCGTCAGGGTAAAACTGGTTTTGTAGGCTGGTCTGGCCCGGCAGGTGGTGACTGGGATGCGTTAATCGGTGAGGGCCGTGTGAGAGCCTACATCAACTGCTATACTGCAAACTCTGGTTACACCAACGTAGCTCGTCGTTTCCGTGCAGCTATCGAGAAGGGTGAGCTTACATATGAGGATTATTCTCAGGACGTTCTGATGCTTCAGCTTCATGCTGCATCTCTGGGTCTTCCGTACCTGCCGGTACGTATGATGCAGGGCTCCGGACTTGTTAAGTTCTGGGGTATCAGCGAAGAGAAGAGAAGAACCATGGAAGGTGTTGACAACCTGAAATGCGTAGAGATCGAGAACCCGCTTGAGCCAGGCGAGAAGCTGCTGGCTGTTCCGGTTCCGAAGCTTGACTGCGCTATCATCCATGTTCAGCAGGCATCTCCGGATGGAACTTGTATCATCGATGGTGATGAGTTCCATGACGTAGATATCGCTGTAGCTGCAAAACGTTGTATCGTTACCTGCGAGGAGATCGTAAGTGATGAGTATATCCGTCGTGACCCAACCAAGACAAGAATCTTTGGTGAGTGTGTAGACGCCGTTGTTCGTGCACCGTACGGTGCTTGGCCGGCACAGTGCTACGGCTACTATGATGATGATGATAAGGGCTTGAAAGAGTACGACAAGGCTTCCAAGTACCTTGACGCTGAGGATGCTAAGGCACAGCTTCAGAAGGCTGCAGACAAAGCTGCTAAGGCTGCTGCTGCTAAGCCGGAAGATGAGAAGCTTGCAAAAGCTGCAGAAGTTGCTGCACAGGCTGCAAAAGATGCTGCTGACGGCACCAAGATTCCGGAGACCTTCAAGGATTACCTTCAGAAGTATGTATATGGATGCAAGGATCAGGATGATCTGCTCAACGTACTGGGCGGCGCTCGCCTCATGAACCTTAAGAATGAGCCGCATCTTGGCTATTCTACCAGACATTAATTGAGGGAGGGAAAATCTAAAATGGCTGATTATACAAAGTATACAAAGCAGGAAATGCAGGCTTACGCCATCGCAAAAAATATTAAAGAAAATCAGATCGTTATCGTTGGTACCGGTCTTCCGTTAATCGGTGCATCCCTGGCAAAACGTGTTGTTTGCCCGAGCTGCCATCCGATCGTAGAGAGTGGTCTTATGGATTGTTCTCCGATCGAGGTTCCGCGTTCTGTAGGTGACAACCGTTTCATGGCTCACTGTGCAGTACAGTGGCCGAACATTCGTTTCGTAGGTTTCGAGGCTAATGAGTGGTTACATGATGCTGATCGTATGATCGCATTCATCGGTGGCGCTCAGATCGACCCGTACGGAAACGTTAACTCTACCTGTATCTTTGGTAAGGGTGATTATGTTAAACCTACCACACGTTTCACCGGTTCTGGCGGTGCAAACGGAATCGCTACCTTCTGCAACACCATCATCATGATGCAGCATCAGAAGAGAAGATTCATGGATCATGTTGACTACATCACAAGCTGTGGCTGGATGGACGGCCCTGGCGGACGTGAGAGAGCAGGTCTTCCGGGCAACCGTGGACCGCAGATGGTAGTTACCGATCTTGGTATCATGAAATTCGATGAAGAGACCAAGAGAATGTATCTGGCTTACTACTATCCATTCTCCTCTCCGGAAATGGTTCAGGAGAACACTGGTTTCGAGATCGATACCTCCAGAGCTCAGCTGATGGAAGGTCCGGATCCGGAGATCATCCGCGTTATTCGTGAAGAGATCGACCCAGGTCAGGCATTCATCAAAGTTCCGAAGGAGACTAAGTAATTAGCCTTCCATCGGGAATCAAGACAGATATCATTTCTGTCGATTAATTAGTTACTGATTGCAGGCGGGACAGGAGACGAACTGTCCCGCAAGCAATTCATTTATAACCATTTTTATTTTTTATTTTATAAGGAGAAAAGAAGACATGAATATGTATTCAATGCCAGGATATTTCCAGAATATGCCTACCGTTGGTAAAGCTCTGGTTAATCCGAATCCGGAAAACGAGCAGGAACTGAAGGCTGTTGAGAACGACATCCATGAGTCCATTAAGCAGGCTCTTGATGCTGGTATCACAACCGAAGAGAAGTTAAACGCACGTGGACAGCTTTCTGCTACACAGCGTATCAACGCCCTGATCGATCCAGGTACATGGTGCCCGTTAAACAGCCTTTACAATCCGGAAGACAACCGTTTCCAGACAACTAACGTTCTGAATGGTCTTGGCCGTGTAAATGGCAAATGGGTTTACATCATCGCTTCTGATAACAAGAAGATGGCTGGTGCTTGGGTTCCGGGACAGGCAGATAACCTGCTCCGCGCTGCAGATACCGCTAAGATGCTGCATCTGCCGTTAGTATACCTGTTAAACTGCTCAGGCGTTGAGTTCCCGAACCAGGACAAAGTATACCCGAACCGTCGTGGTGGTGGTACACCGTTCTTCCGCAACGCTGAGTTAAACCAGCTTGGTGTTCCGGTTATCGTAGGTATCTACGGAACCAACCCGGCAGGTGGTGGTTACCACAGCATTTCCCCGACTATCCTGATCGCTCATAAAGATGCGAACATGGCAGTTGGTGGCGCTGGTATCCTTTCCGGTATGAACCCGAAGGGTTACATCGATGAGGAAGCAGCAGAGCAGATCGTTAACGCTCAGATCGAGAACAGCAAACATCACGTTCCGGCTCCGGGTTCCGTGCCGATCCACTATGATGAGACCGGATTCTTCCGTGAGGTTTACGAGGATGATTTAGGCGTTATCGAGGGAATCAAGAAGTACATCAATTACCTTCCGTGCTTCAACCTGGAGTTCTTCCGTGTTGACAGCCCGAAGGCTCCGCAGCTTCCGGCTGAGGATCTGTACAGCATCATCCCGATGAACCAGAAACGTCCGTACGACATCTACGATGTAATCGGTCGTCTGTTCGATAACAGTGAGTTCTTTGAGTACAAGAAAGGCTACGGTCCGGAGATCGTTGCTGGTCTTGCAAAAGTTAACGGTCTTCTGGTTGGTGTTATCGCTAACGTACAGGGCTTACTCATGAACTATCCGGAGTACAAACAGGGTTCTGTAGGTATCGGTGGTAAGCTGTACCGTCAGGGTCTGATTAAGATGAACGAGTTCGTTACTCTGTGTGCTCGTGATAAGACACCGATTATCTGGCTGCAGGATACCACAGGTATCGATGTAGGCGATGACGCTGAGAAGGCAGAGCTGCTTGGTTTAGGTCAGTCCCTGATTTACTCCATCGAGAATTCTAAACTTCCGTCTCTGGAGGTTACTCTTCGTAAGGCAAGTGCTGCTGCTCACTACGTTCTGGGTGGTCCGCAGGGCAACAACACCAACGTATTCTCTATCGGTACAGGTGCTTGCGAGTACTACGTAATGCCGGGTGAGACCGCTGCAAACGCTATGTACTCCAGAAAGCTTGTTAAGGCTAAAAAAGCTGGCGAGCCGCTTCAGCCGATCATCGACAAGATGAACGCTATGATCCAGATGTACACAGACAAATCTCGTCCGAAATACTGTACAAAACAGGGTATGGTTGATGAGATCGTAGATCTGACCGATCTTCGTCCGTACATCCAGGCATTTACCGAGGCTTATTATCAGAATGCTCAGGCTATCTGCCCGATGCATCAGATGCTGGCTCCGAGATCTACTCGTGAGTTCATCAACTACGGTAAATAATTATCAAATTAAAACGGCATTGTGATAGGTGCCGCTAAGATAACATTTTAAAAAGAGAAGGCGCGTAAGTACGCGGCTGACAGTGATAGTGTAAATAGTGATAAGTAACAAATTGATAGTGTGAATAGTGTGAGGCTCTGGCGAAGCGGCTTGTCTGTATGACTGTAAATGAACCGTTTTTCCGGATGCTTGCAGATAAATCGGGCAAAGGAACTGGAACCTTTGCTCGATTTATTGGTATACTCAGGCAGATAAGTAATAAGTAATAGTTTTGTTAAGAATTATTTTATAACATTTTCAAGATTTTACAGCGACTTTTAGTTGATTTTGTGGTATTATGATGGGTGGAGACGATGTGATAGCACGGATCTGCCAAAACATCGTTGAAACAAAAATCAGGCATAGAAAGTCAGTATTGAAAGGAAAAAGATACATCATGAGCGAAATTTTCACTTTAGGTATCGATGTAGGCTCTACAGCTTCCAAATGTATCATCCTGAAGGATGGCAAGGAGATCGTAGGTAAGTCTCTGATTGACGTTGGAGCAGGTACCAGCGGTCCAAACCGTGCCATCGAGGCAGTTCTGGAAGATGCAGGCCTCAAGAAAGAAGATATGGCATTCACACTGGCTACCGGTTATGGACGTACATCTCTGATGGACGGAATTGCCGATAAGCAGATGAGTGAGCTGTCATGTCATGCAAAGGGCGCTTATTTCCTTTTCCCGAAGGTTCATACCGTAATTGACATTGGCGGTCAGGACGTGAAGGTTCTTCGCGTTGAGGACGGTGTCATGACAAACTTCCAGATGAACGATAAGTGTGCAGCCGGAACCGGAAGATTCCTGGATGTTATGGCTCGCGTTCTCGAAGTTGAGGTAAGTGATCTAGGCCGTCTTGGCGCTATGTCCAAGAAGCAGGTAGGAATCAGTTCCACCTGTACGGTTTTTGCAGAGAGTGAGGTTATAAGCCAGTTGTCGATGGGAACGGATAAATGTGATATCATTGCCGGTATTCATCGTTCAGTGGCTCATCGTGTCACGGGTCTTGCCCACCGAATCGGTGTAGTGCCGGATGTCGTTATGACAGGCGGTGTGGCTCAGAACCAGGGCGTAGTAGATGCGCTTGAGGCTGAGCTGGGCGTAAAGATTTATACATCCCCGCTGACACAGTATAACGGCGCGCTTGGCGCAGCCCTGATGGCATATCAGGTAGCCAGCCGTCAGAAGTAACTAAGTTAATTTTTAAGAATGGAGGATAATTATTATGGCAAAACAAGTTAGTCCTGGTGTTCTTGCGCTTCGTAAAGTCGTAGATGACGTACATAAAGAGGCGCGTGAGGCCAAAGCAAGAGGCGAGTTAGTTGGATGGTCTTCTTCCAAATTCCCGTGTGAGCTTGCAGCAGCATTTGATTTACACGTTATGTATCCGGAGAACCAGGCAGCTGGTATCGCAGCTAACCGTTACGGTGAGCTGATGTGCCAGGCAGCTGAGGATCTTGGATATGACAATGATATCTGCGGTTACGCTCGTATCAGCCTTGCATATGCAGCTGGTGTACGTGTATCCCGTAAGTATGATCCGGAGACTGGTGAATACATCATCGATCCGAGCACAGGTAAACCATTAAAAGATGCTGACGGCAACGTAGTGATGGGTGAAGACGGAAAACCGAAGAAGGATCCGAAGACTCAGACTCCGTATCTGCAGCTGGACAACCTGCTTGAGATTGAAAAACTCCCGGATGGTCCGGAAAAAGAGAAACGTCTTGAGGCTATTTCTCCGATTCGTCAGATGCGTATTCCGCAGCCGGATTTCGTTCTTTGCTGCAACAACATCTGTAACTGTATGACAAAATGGTATGAGAACATCGCTCGTATGTGTAACATTCCGCTGATCATGATCGATATCCCGTACAACAATACAGTAGATGTTCATGATGAGAATGTTAAATACGTTCGCGCTCAGTTCGACAAAGCGATCAAACAGCTGGAAGAGCTGACAGGCAAGAAGTTCGACGAGAAGAAATTCGAGCAGGCTTGTGCAAACGCTAACCGTACCGCTAAGGCTTGGCTGAAAGTCTGTGATTTCCTGCAGTACAAACCGGCTCCATATAGTGGATTTGACCTGTTCAACCACATGGCAGACGTTGTAACTGCACGTGCTACTGTAGCTGCTGGTGATGCTTTTGAATTACTTGCAAAAGACCTGGAAGAGACAGTTAAGAAGGGTGAGACCACAACTCCGTTCCCGGAGAAATACCGTGTTATGTTCGAGGGTATTCCGTGCTGGCCGAAACTGCCGGCTCTGTTCAAACCGCTGAAGACCCACGGTGTAAACGTTACTGCCGTTGTATATGCTCCGGCATTCGGTTTCGTTTACAACAACATCGATGAGATGGCTCGCGCTTACTACAAAGCTCCGAACTCTGTCTGCATCGAGCAGGGTGTTGACTGGCGTGAAGGCATCTGCCGTGACAACAAGGTAGATGGCGTTCTGGTTCACTACAACAGAAGCTGTAAACCGTGGAGTGGTTACATGGCTGAGATGCAGCGTCGCTTTACTGCTGACCTGGGTATCCCGTGTGCTGGTTTCGACGGCGATCAGGCTGACCCGCGTAACTTCAATGCTGCTCAGTACGAGACTCGTGTAGAGGGTCTGGTTGAGGCAATGGAAGCAAATAAGCAGGCAAAGGAGGCTAAATAACCATGAGTGTTAACGCATTATTAGAAGAATTTAAGGTAAAAGCTGCAACTCCGAAGCAGCAGCTTGCTGAATATAAAGCTCAGGGCAAAAAAGTAGTTGGTGTTCTTCCTTACTACGCTCCGGAAGAGCTTGTATATGCCGCTGGTATCGTTCCGATGGGTATGTGGGGTTCCAACACTAAGACCATCAGCCGTGCAAAAGAGTACTGCGCTACTTTTTACTGCACCATCGCTCAGTTAGCTCTGGAGATGCTGCTGGATGGAACTATGGATCAGTTAGACGGTATTATCACACCTACTATCTGTGATACTCTTCGTCCGATGAGCCAGAACTTCCGTGTAGCTATGGGCGACAAGATGAAAGTTATCTTCTTAGCTCATCCGCAGAACCGTTTCGAAGAGTTTGGTCTTCAGTTCTGTATCGATCAGTACAACCATGTAAAAGCTGATCTGGAAGAGATCGCTGGAAGAAAGATTACTGATTCTGACATCCAGGATGCTATCGTTGTATACAACAAGAGCCGTGCAGCTCGCCGTGAGTTCGTAAAACTGGCTAACGAGCACTGTGATGTTATCACACCAACCAAACGTTCCGCAGTCCTGAAAGCATTCTACTTCATGGAGAAGCCGGAATACACTGCAAAGCTGAACGAGCTGAACGCAGAGCTGGCTAAACTTCCGGTATGTGACTGGAAGGGAACCAAGGTTGTTACCTCCGGTATTATCTGTGATAATCCGAAGCTGCTTTCTATCTTCGAAGAGAACAACATCGCTATCGCTGCAGATGATGTAGCACACGAGACACGTTCTTTCCGTGTAGACGCTCCGGAAGACGAGCTGGATCCGGTTAGAGCACTGGCTAAACAGTTCGCTAACATCGATTACGAAGTACTTCTGTACGATCCGGAATCCAACAAGAACCGTCGTGGTGAGTTCGTAGCTAACATGGTTAAGGAAAGCGGCGCTCAGGGTCTGGTACTGTTCATGCAGCAGTTCTGTGATCCGGAGGAGATGGAGTATCCGTACCTGAAGAAAGCTCTGAACGATGCAGGTGTTCCGCACATCAAACTGGGTATCGACCAGCAGATGAGAGACTTCGGTCAGGCAAGCACTGCTATTCAGGCATTTGCTGACGTCCTTTCACTTCAGAAATAATAGAAGATTCGTTTGGGAAACTGAATGATGAGATAGAAACGCCCCCGCAGGAGATTTCCTTGCGGGGGCGTTTATTTGTGTGTCTTGCGGCACACGTTTATTTATTCCTCTGTGGAGTCAGAAGAACTATTATTTGCAATTTCCTCATCCGTCACAGACCCCTGGCGGTAGCCGCTGTCTGGTTCCTGTTTGGAGTTCTTCTTTGGAGCATCCGGCTTTTTGTCTCCGGAAGTAGAAGAGGTTTCTTTGGACGGACCGGAGCTGGCGGAATTGCTGCTATCATCGCTGGAAGAATCTTCGGATGAGCCGGTGCTGGAGTCAGAGCTTCCGGAATCTGGCGTCCTGCTGGAGCTGGTGGCTGTTTTTTTCGTCTTTTTGGAGGAGCTGTTCTGGAAATCGTCCCAGCTTTCGTTATCGAATTCATTGGAAGCCGCGGTCTGGCGGCTCTGAGCGATGCCGTTTACCGTCCAGGCGCCGTCTGCGTTTACATTGTAGCCGTCCGGCGTCGTGGTGGAGGTTAGAAGCCAGCCTTCGGCGTCGAAATAGTAGCATTCGCTGACGCCGTCCTGGTTGCCGTCGATCCAGCGCCAGCCATTTGCCGCCCAGGTGTTGTCGCCGTTGTCGTACCACCAGCGGGCAGCATTGTCACCAGCTCCATTTTTCCAGCTTCCTGCCATCGCCGGGAAAGCGGCGGAGAGGGATAGAAGACCCGTTGTTAAGCCTGCTAAAAATAAGCGTTTATTAATCATAAAGTGAAATCTCCTTTTTGCAAAAATAATTAAAAAAGAGGATATCTCAAAGCTCCGGATATGATGTATACCCGAATCTTTGATAATATCCCCCCCTGTTTTTATTTCGTTACTGTTCACGCATACGTGCCCAGTAACGGAATTTGCCGTGGCTTCGCATT
>ENA-ORRR01002134-ORRR01002134.1-human-gut-metagenome-genome-assembly--contig:-NODE-2134-length-10666-cov-5.02818_pt1 | contig 10666 bp, 4 predicted proteins | sample MGYA00242182_ERZ509148 | MGnify/ENA primary metagenome ERZ509148 (study PRJEB26280, sample SAMEA2338674) | human gut metagenome | biome: human gut; feature: human-associated habitat; material: faeces... | reverse complement strand
GCACGATGAGGCTGCTGCGAAGGCCGCGCTCAAGGCCGCCGAGATGGAGGCAAAGCTCGCCGCCATGGATCCCGAGAAAGCGGCCAAGGTTCGCGCGGCGCTTGCCGCCAAGGCCGCCCGCGACAAGCAGAAAAAGGAGGCGTAAGGTCCATGGCACATCGCTCCGTTATTCCGTTTGGCCCGCAGCACCCGGTGCTGCCCGAGCCGCTTCATCTGGACCTGGTGATCGAGGACGACCGCGTCATCGAGGCAATTCCGCAGATCGGCTTTGTGCACCGCGGGCTCGAGAAACTCACCGAAAAGCGCGACATGCACCAGTTTGGCTACATCGCCGAGCGCATCTGCGGCATCTGCGCCGTGGGCCACAGCTGCGGCTATGCCAGCGCCTGCGAGCGCATGCTCGACATCGAGGTGCCCGGCCGCGTGCAGTATATCCGCACCATTCTGCATGAGCTTTCGCGCGTCCACTCGCATCTGCTGTGGTTGGGCCTGCTCGCCGATGCCTTTGGCTTCGAGGCGCTGTTCTATCGTTCTTGGACGCTGCGCGAGCAGATTCTCAAGATCTTCGAGAGCACGTGCGGCGGCCGCGTGATCCTTTCGATTAACGAGATCGGCGGCCTTAAGCACGATATTGAGGACTCTGAGCTGGCGGGTATTGTGCAGACGCTCGATGCCATGCGTCCCGACTACGAGGCCCTGGTGCATACGTTTTTGGACGACAATAGCTGCGGCGAGCGCCTGCATGGCGTGGGCGTGATCAGCAAGAAGGACGCGCTTGATCTGTCGATGGTCGGTCCGTTTGGACGCGCCTCGGGCGTGGACTACGACGTGCGCATGTTCGGCGACGGTGCCTATGCGGACTTGGTTGCGTTTGAGCCCATCGTTGCTACCGATGGCGACTGCTATGCCCGCTGCCAGGTGCGTTGTGCCGAGGTCACGCAGGCCATGGACATCATCAAAGAGCTTGTGGGCAAGATTCCGCACGACGGCATCGGCGGGCGTACTAAGCTTACGCCGGCCGACGGCGCGCGCGGCGAGGTTGTGATTGAGCAGCCGCGCGGCGAGGCGTATTACTATGTGCGCGGCAACGGCACCAAGAACCTGGACCGCTTCCGCGTGCGCACGCCGACGTCGCAGAACCTGGCGGGTCTGACGCATGCGCTGCAGGGCGTGCTCCTTGCCAACGTGCCCATGATTATCCTGACCATCGACCCCTGCATTAGCTGTACGGAAAGGTAGGCGCGGCATGAGCTTACTGACATTTGCCAAGACGGCCTTGGGTTCTATGGTCAAGCGGCCGGTCACGGTGTGCTATCCGCAGGAGAAGCTGACGGCGCCCGAGCGCCTGCGCGGGCATATCGTTAACGACATGGACGTGTGTATCTGCTGCGGCATGTGCGCGCGTCGCTGCCCGGCGGGCGCGCTTGCGGTCGAACGCAAGGGTGGAACGTGGTCAATTGACCCGTACGCCTGCGTGGTGTGCGGCGAGTGCATCGAAAGCTGCCCCAAGCACTGCCTGACTATGGACACCGCTCGCACCCCAGTTGCGGCGGACAAGACTCCCACGGTCGAAACCAAGCCGGAGTAGCGTTGGTATAGAGCTAGAATAGAGCTGGAATCGGGGCCGGTGGGGCAAAAATGCCCCACCGGCCCCGCGCGTGAACGCGCGGTTGGGCCGCCACGAACAAAACTATGCCGGTTTACGGGGCTGGATAGCGAACCTCCGACCATACAGAAAATCGCAAAAACAAAACCGCAGGTAGATCGCTTGCTGTTTTTCAAAAATAGGGGGTATGGATGAGGTCTCCGAGCTTAGCCCCGTAATCCGGCATAGTTTTGAAATGGCGCCATATCGGTGACAGCCCTTGAGCCCCCGGGGACGGAGGAAAACGGATCATTTTGGCCCGATGGCTCTGAGTCGCACCTATTTTCCTGCGAAAACGCCGTGTCTCAACTTTGGTGAGACATTTGTCTCACGCCCAAAACGGAATCTGGAACATGTGTCACCTGCCCAAATTGTGTCTCATTCCGTAACTTTAGGCTGATGCAAGGTCTGAGCCTGCGAGAAGGGAGACGCGATGAGTAAGTACACGAGGGGTCTCTTGGCGGTGATACTGGCCGTAGTGCTGGTATTGCCGGCTGCAGCATTTGCCATGCTGCCCGAGGCCAACGCCAGGTCCAGCACAGGAATGGACGGACCGGAAGCGACAAAGATAGTCGACCACGACACCAGCAACCGTTGGAAGTTCTGGGCGGGCGGCTATGACGGCGGCAAGGTCACGACGCAAAACGTCGGCCGAATTTGGACGGATAAGACGGTCCAAGCAATCGATGACGGGAAATCGGACTTTTTGACTACGCTTTCGGCGATGTCTTCGACATCCGATACGACGTCGCTGGTTTCCAAGCCGCTCGACATCGTGATGGTGCTCGATGCCTCTGGCTCAATGGATGATCCTATGGGTGGTAAAGGGTCCCCTAAGCGTATCGTTGCGCTCAAGAATGCTGCCAACCACTTTATCGACACCATTGCCGAGCAAAACAAGAACGTTAAGGACGCGAGCAAGCAGCACCAGGTTGCCATCGTAAAGTTTGCGGGCAAGAAGAGCGATAAGGTTGGTAATGATACCTATCGCGACGACGGCAACACCTACAACTACTCCCAGACCATGTTGGGCCTCACGGTCTGCAAGGATGGGGGCGCAAAGAGCCTCAAGAACACGGTTAATTTAATCGAGCCTGCTGGCTCTACTCGTGCCGACTATGGCATGGACCTGGCCAAGGGCATTGCTGGTCGTGAAGACGCCCAGAAGATCGTTGTGTTCTTCACCGATGGCTCTCCTACGAGTTCTAATGGTTTTGAGGCCGAGGTTGCTAAGGATGCCATCAATATCGCCAAGACCATAAAGAGTGGCGGGGCGACCATTTATACCATCGGTATCTTCAACGGTGCGAAGCCGGGCGACGATCCAACAAGCAGCCGCACGAGCAACGAGAATAAATTCATGCATGCCGTGTCGAGTAACTATCCGGATGCCACATCGTCCGTAAGCCATGGCTTTTTTGGAACTGAGAAGTGGAATGTCAATTTCGGCAACCCCGTTGCCGGTGCTAGCTACTACAAGTCGGCGACCAACGCCGCCGAGCTTGATCAGGTCTTTAAGGACATCTCGAGTGCCATTACGTCGGGCAAGGGTTTCCCGACCAAGGTCGAGGGCAACAATCCCAACGGTTCCGGCTACATCACATTCGAGGACGAGCTGGGCGCCTTTATGCAGGTCGATAGCTTTACCGGTGCCGAGTACAACGGCAAGACCTATGGGGCCGCCACCAAGTCGACCGATGGCAATATCGATACCTATACGTTTGATGGCGAGCTCGCCCATCTCGTAATTACGGTTGATTGCGCGGACGAGAACAATCCGCAGCGCGGCGACATCGTGACGGTCAAGGTCCCCGCATCGCTCATTCCGCTGCGCCGTTTTACCGTTGACGAGTCTGCGGGCACGTTTGTGGTTGACTCCACGGATGCCATCTCGCCTATCCGCGTTGCGTATGCATCGAGCGTAAAGGCTATTGCACGCAAAAACCTGTTTACTCCCAATAACGTACCGGGACTGCAGGATTACATCAATGAGCACAAGGACGCCGATTCCAATACCGTTAGCTTCTGCGCCAACAAGTGGACCGGCGACGATGCGGGCGATACGGTCGCAAGCTTTGAGCCTGCTGCTACGAACAGCTACTACTACTTCCAAAAGCTAACGCCCGTCTACACAGACGCGGCTTGCACCAAGCTCGCAACGGAAAAGCCTTCGGGCTCTAAGACCTATTGGTACAAAGATGAGTTTATGGCGCAGAACTCGTCGGGCGCGCCGTACGATGATTCCGTTTCGATCCCGGTTAAGGGAAGCGAGCTCGAAAACTTTGAAGGTGCTTTGGTAAAGGATGGCGATCACTGGTCGATTAAGGCTGGCACCGCGCGCCTCGCCTTTATCAACCAGCTTCACACCACCAAGGAGCGTGTGGGCGGAAACCCGACGGACACCGCACGCGACGTGATCAATCCCCAGTGGAACAACACGAAGGTTGTTTCTGGTGCGACGAAGGTCAATGTCTACCTGGGCAATAACGGCAAGATTAGCTTTACGCTCAATACCACGCCGACAACGTTGACAACTGCCGACTTTGGCCTGACCAAGGTGCTCGAGGGCCGCGACTGGACGGATGAGGACAAGTTTGAGTTTGGCCTGACGTCCGAGGACAACGCCCCGATGCCCAGGTCCACGACTGCGTTTGCAACCAAGGGCCATGCGGACATTAGCTTTGGCGAGATTGCCTATGACAAGCCGGGCACGTATGTCTACAAGGTTAGCGAGAAGCATGCCGGGACCACGGTCGACGGCATCGCCTACAGCAAGAACGTTGCAGAGTTCACCGTAACGGTGACACCCAACGCAAAGGGAAAGCTCGAGGCTTCTGTGAAGAAGACCTCGGGCGAGGTCGAGTTCAAGAACACCTATACCGCCAATCCCGCTGAGTCGAGCGTCACCGATCAGATTACAGTTACCAAGGTCCTGACCGGCCATAAGCTCCAGGACAATGAGTTCTCCTTTGAGCTCGTTGAGGGTGAGGGCGAGGACGCGTCGGTTGTCGAAACCGTTAAGAATGATGCCAACGGCAACGTTGCGTTCAGCGCCATCAAGTACACCGAGATCGGTCAGCACATCTATACGCTGCGCGAGGTCAAGGGCAATGCCGGCGGCATCGCCTATGACAAAACCGTCTATACCGTCGTGACGACCATCGCCGACAATGGCAAGGGCCAGCTTGTGGCCACGCATAAGCTGAAGGGCGCCGAGGACGTCAAGAAGATTGAGTTCAAGAACTCCTACACCGTGACGCCCAAGAGCTCCAGCGTCACCGACCAGATCACCGCGACCAAGTCCCTGACCGGGCGCAAGCTTGCCGCCGGCGAGTTCTCCTTCGAGCTTGTCGAGGGCGACAAGGTCGTCGCCACCGGCACCAACGACGCCAGCGGTAACATCACGATGGGCACCGTCAAGTATGACAAGGCCGGAACGCATACCTACACACTGCGCGAAGTCAACGGCGGAACCACCAGCAAGGGCATCGCCTACGACGGCAAGACTTACACCATCGTGACCACCATCACCGATGAGGGCGACGGCACGCTCAAGGCCGAGCATGTCCTGAAGGATGCCAAGGCTGCCGAGTTCAAGAATTCCTACAATCTGACCCCCACTGAGTCCAGCGTCACCGACCAGGTCAAGGCGACCAAGTTCCTGACCGGGCGCGCGCTTGCCGCCGGCGAGTTCTCCTTCGAGCTCGTCGAGGGCGACAAGGTCGTCGCCACCGGCAAGAACGCCGCTGACGGCACGGTTGTCATGGACAAAATCACTTACGACAAGCCCGGCAAGCACACCTACACGCTGCGCGAGGTCAGGGGCAACGTCGGTGGTATCACCTACGATGCCGCGACCTACACCATCGAGACTGTCGTCCAGGACAACGGCGACGGCACGCTCGGCGTAGAGCATAAGCTGAAGGGCGCCGACGAGGCGAAGTTTACCAACTCCTACGAGCCTGGCTCCAAGAGCTCCAGCGTCACCGACCAGATTACCGCGATCAAGTCCTTGGACGGCCGTGACCTCAAGGCCGGCGAGTTCCGTTTTGAGCTCGTCGAGGGCAATAACGTAGTCGCCACCGGCACCAACAATGCCGACGGCAAGATCGTGATGGATTCCGTCACCTACACCGCGGCTGGCGAGCACACCTACATGCTGCGCGAGACCAAGGCCGGCGCCACCGAAAACGGCATTACCTACAGCACCTCTGAGTACACTATCGTGACCATCGTCAAGGACAACGGCGACGGCGCCCTTAGCGTGGAGCACAAGCTGCAGAACGCCGACGAGGCGATCTTCGAGAATACCTACACGGTGGCCCCCAAGAGCTCCAGTGTCACCGACCAGATCACCGCGACCAAGTTCCTGACCGGGCGCGACCTCAAGGAAGGCGAGTTCTCCTTCGAGCTCGTCGAGGGTAACGATGTCGTCGCCACCGGCAAGAACGACGCCCGCGGCAAGATCACGATGAGCCCCATCGAGTACACCGCTGCCGGCAAGCACACCTACACGCTGCGCGAGGTCCCGGGCGACGCCGGCAACGGCATCACCTACGACGGCAAGACCTACACCATCGAGACGACCGTCACCGACAACGGCAAGGGTGAGCTCGTGGTAAAGCATGAGCTGAATGGAGCCGACGAGGCGAAGTTCAACAACAGCTACAAGCCGAATCCTGGCGAGTTCAGTGTCACCGACCAGGTCACCGCGACCAAGTTCCTGACCGGGCGCGACCTCAAGGACGGCGAGTTCTCCTTCGAGCTCGTCGAGGGCGAGGGCGAGGACGCCAAGGTCGTCGCCACCGGCACCAACAATGCCGAAGGCAACATCACGATGAACGCCGTGAAGTACACCGAGGCCGGCAAGCATACCTACACGCTGCGCGAGGTCAACGGCGGAACCACCAGCAAGGGCATCACGTACGGCGACGCCAAGTACACCATCGAGACCACCATTACCGACAAGGGCGATGGCACGCTCAAGGCTGAGCATGTCCTGAAGGACGCCACGGCTGCGACCTTCAAGAACACCTACAGCGTGACCCCGCTCGACGCAGAGCTCGACTTTGATCTGAGTAAGGCTATCGACGGTCGCGACTGGACGGACTCCGACGAGTTCAGCTTTACCATCACCGCCGCCGAGGGCACCCCGCTGCCCGATCCTGCAACCGTGACCGTGAACAAGCACGATGCGAAGGATGGCATCGCTGCCGTCAAGTTCGGCAAGATCCGCTACACGGCTGCCGGAACCTACACGTACGAGATCCGCGAGAACGCGGGTAACGCGGCCGGCATGGCGTATGACGGGCATGTCGCGACCGCCGAAGTGACCGTGACTGAGGACGGCGAGGGCAAGCTGACCGCCAATGTCACCAAGAAGGAAAACGGACGCTTCACCAACACGTACCGCACTGAGCTTAACTACACCGCGGCCGGCGGCCTCAAGCTCAGCAAGAGCCTCTCCGGACGTCCTATGACCGAGGGTCAGTTCACGTTTACCGTGACGCCTGCCGACGAGGCCTCGGCCAACGCGCTTGGCCTGCTGCCCGGAGCCAACAACTTCAAGTCCCCTGCGACGGCAGAGGCAACGGTCGGCCTGATCGACATCCTGGCTGGCCATGAGGTCAAGTTTACGCAGGCTGACGCCGGCAAGACCTTCACGTACACCGTAGCCGAGAAGAATGACGACAAGCCCGGTTACACCTACGACGACGCCGTGCGTACCGTGACGATCGCCGTCGCCGATGACGGTGCCGGTACGCTTACCGCCACGACGACCGTCTCCGGCGGTCCCGAGGGTACGCATACGACGGTCCACAAGAGCGGTGAGAACAAGGTCGAGAGTGCCCTGGTTCCGTTCCACAACAGCTACAGCGCTACGACCAATACGCCTGGTGGTACCGCTGCTCAGGTTGTCGCCACCAAGACCCTGACCGGTCGTCCGATGGCCGACGGCGAGTTCTGGTTCGGCATTGCCTATCAGGGCGAGCTTGTGGGCTACGAAAACCTCAAGCCTAATATCGGCGGGCATGTGAGCTTTGATGCGCTGCACTACGACACCGAGATGCTTGCCAATCTTGAGGCGGCTGGGCTTGCCCATCGTACCGACAAGGACGGTAAGCTCGCTTGGACCATTAACTACACGGCCTACGAAGATTTATTCGGGCTGCCGAATGGCGTTTCCGCTACAACGTGGAGCTTTGGCTTTAAGGTTATCGTTGTCGACAACGGTGACGGTACCCTGACGGCAACGGTCGACTACGGTGGCGTCGAGCCCTTGTTCGAAAACGTCTACGGCGCTGAGGCCGTGGATGCCGCACTCATCGGCACCAAGAAGCTCCAGGCAGCCGAGGGCCTGGCCCCGGCCGACATCGCGGGTAAGTTTACCTTTACCGTGACCGCTGACGAGGCGGGTGTCCCGATGCCCGAGCGCACGACCGCAACCAACGACGCGGCCGGCAACGTGGACTTTGGCAAGATCCACTTTACGCTCGAGGACCTCAACCGCGCCCTGGGCGTGACGGACGATGCGACCGATAAGGCCGAGGCAGACGAAGCTGACGAGGCTGAGGCCGACGAGGCAGAGGCTGAAGAGGCAGAGGCTGAAGAGGCCGACGCCACTGACACCGACGAGTCCGATCCCGCAACCCCCACCGCTCCGCGCTCGCACACCTTTACCTATACGGTGACCGAGTCCGGTAGCGCCCCTGGCGTGACTAACGATGCCAACGCCACGCGCAAGGTTTCCTACACCGTGACCGACGACGGCACTGGACATCTGAGCGTCGTGCACGAAGGCGACGACGGTGCGGCCTTCACGTTTACCAACACCTACGGCGTGGCGCCCACCGATTCTTCCGCGACCGATCAGGTCAAGACGGTTAAGCGTCTGACCGGACGCGACCTTTCAGCCGGCGAGTTCACGTTTGAGCTGCTCGAGGACGGCGTGGTTGTTGCAAGCGGCACCAACGACGTCAACGGCAACGTTACGCTGAGCCCGATCCACTACGAGGCACCCGGCACGCACACGTACACGCTGCGCGAGGCTTGCCCCAACGCGCTCGGCCTGTACAAGGGCGTCACCTATGACGGTACGACCTACACCGTCGTGACCACCGTCTCCGACAACGGCGATGGCACGCTGACCGTGACGCACAAGCTCGAGGGAACTACCGAGGCGGCTGGCTTTACCAACAAGTATCACGCCATGCCTACGCAGGTCTCCATCGGCGCCATCAAGGTGCTCGAGGGGCGCGAGCTCAAGAAGGACGAGTTTAGCTTTAAGCTCGTTGGCGAGGGCATCGAGTCCACCGTCACCAACGATGCCGACGGTAAGATCAGCTTCGATAAGTTCGAGTACAGCGAGCCCGGCACGCACGTCTACACCATCAGCGAGGTCAAGGGCGACGAGCCCGGTATGACCTATGACAAGTCCGTCTTTACCGCGACCGTCAACGTGGTCGACGACGGTGAGGGTAACCTCAAGGCGAGCGTTACCTATACTAAGGGCGACAAGAGCGTCGAGGGTATCGTGTTCAACAACGCGTACAAGAAGCCCGAGACGCCCGTGCCGATGCCCGATCCCGGCACGCCCAAGACCGTGACGAACATCGTCAAGACGGTTAAGGGTTTCCTGCCCACCACGGGTGACCAGCAGGCCGCCGCACTGCTCATGGCATTTGTTATCGCCATGGCCGGCGTCGGAGCCCTGGTCTGGGGTATCCGTAAGCGCTAGGCACGCTGGCAGCGCCCGGGGCCAAAAGGCCCCGGGCGGCCGGCGGGGAGACAGAACATAGCCCCCACCCCCACCCCCCCAGCCGCCACGGAGGCATCTCCCTCCTCCGTGGCGGTGCTTTTGTGCGTTGGGGAGGAGGGCGCGCCACGAAAACAGCCCATCTACTACGTTTAATCCCTTACCCCCAACCATGCCGAAAAGCGCGAAAACAAAACCGCAGGTAGAACGCCTGCGGTTTTTCATGAAAAGCGGGTATGGTCGGGGGTATCGGGTCAAACGTAGTAGATGGGCCGATTTCGTGGCGGGCGGTTTCGGCTGATCCCTTGGGGACGGAGGAAAACGGCTCATTTTGGTCCCGCGAGGCTGGCGGAGACACTCGTGCAGGGCCGCCCGAACAAAACTATGCCGGTTTACTACGATGAATCCGAGATTCCTGACCACACCCGCATTTTTGCAAATATCGCAAGTGTTCTACCTGCGGTTTTGTAAGTGCGCAATTTGCCGTGGTCGGAGATATGCGGTTCATCGTAGTAAACCGGCATAGTTTTGAAATGGCATCAAATTGGCGGCAGCCAGCGGCTAGCCTCGCAGATAGGCGATGGCGATTTGGGTGCGGTTGCGTAGCCCCATTTTGGCTAGGATTGAGCTGATGTGGTTGCGCACGGTGCCTTCGCCCATGTATGCCGTGGCGGCGATCTCCTTGTTGTCGAGGCCGCGGGCGATGAGCTCTGCGACTTCGAACTCGCGGTCGGTCAGGCTGACAAAGGCCGCGGGCCGGCGGGTCGTGCCGGCCTCGACGCCCGCCCCATCAAAGTTGATATCCTCGATCGCCTTGCCCTCGAGCACGCGCTTGCCATCCATGACCTGCGTCAACGCGGGAGGGATGGCAGCGACGTCGGTTTTAATCAAGTAGCCGCGCGCGCCCAGTTTGAGCGCCGACACAATGTATTCGTCATCCGAGAATGTCGTCAGAAACACCACGCGCGCCGCGGGGTCGCGCTCAAGGATCTCGCGTGCCGCCGAAAGTCCGTCGCGCCCCGGCATCTGAATGTCGAGCAGTGCGATATCGGGTGCGTGCTCGGCGTAGAGCGCCACCGCATCGTTGCCGTTGGCACCGGTGCCCACCACCTCGATCTGCGGCTGGGCGCCCAGGATTATCTTGAGCGAATCGACCACCAAGCGGTCGTCGTCGACAACGATGAGCCTCATCGGTCCTCATCTCCTTGCTGTTTGGGAACGGTGGCAAACACGCGCCAGCCGCCGACGCCGGCGCGCGGACCGGC
>ENA-ORRR01002132-ORRR01002132.1-human-gut-metagenome-genome-assembly--contig:-NODE-2132-length-10696-cov-2.57175_pt1 | contig 10696 bp, 8 predicted proteins | sample MGYA00242182_ERZ509148 | MGnify/ENA primary metagenome ERZ509148 (study PRJEB26280, sample SAMEA2338674) | human gut metagenome | biome: human gut; feature: human-associated habitat; material: faeces... | reverse complement strand
GGCCGGCCGCACCGGCCGCGACGGCATCGGCGGTGCCACCGGCTCCTCCAAGGCCCACAATCTGGGCAGCCTGGACCACTGCGGTGCCGAGGTGCAGAAGGGCAATGCGCCCATCGAGCGCAAGCTCCAGCGCCTGTTCCGCCGTGAGGATGCCTGCAAGATGATCAAGCGCTGCAACGACTTTGGTGCGGGCGGCGTTTCCGTTGCCATCGGCGAGCTGGCCGACGGCCTGTATATCGACCTGAACAAGGTCACCAAGAAGTATGACGGCCTGGACGGCACCGAGCTGGCCATCAGCGAGAGCCAGGAGCGCATGGCTGTGGCCCTTGCCCCCGAGGATGTGGACAAGTTCATCGCCATTGCCACCGAGGAAAACCTTGAGGCGACCCCCGTGGCAAAGGTCACCGAGGAAAAGCGTCTGAACATGGTGTGGAACGGCGTGTCCATCGTCAACATCAGCCGTGAGTTCCTGAACTCCAACGGTGCGGAGAAGCACCAGAACGTCCATGTGGAGCAGGGTACCGTCTGGCAGCCCCAGTGGGCCGGCATCACCTTCAGCCAGAAGATGAAGAACATGGTGGGCGACCTGAACATCTGCAGCAAGAAGGGCCTTTCTGAGCGGTTCGACAGCACCATTGGTGCCGCTACCGTCCTGATGCCCTTTGGCGGTGCTTACCAGCTGACTCCCCAGAACGCCATGGTGGCAAAGCTGCCCGTGGATGGCGAGACCAACACCTGCTCCGGCATGGCCTGGGGCTACAACCCCTACCTGATGAGCGCCAACCAGTATATCGGCGCACGGATGGCCGTGGTGGACAGTGTCACCAAACTGGTGGCCTCCGGCTTCCGCTATGAGGATGCCTACCTGACCTTCCAGGAGTACTTTGAGCGCCTGGGCACCAAGCCCGAGCGCTGGGGCAAGCCGCTGGCCGCTCTGCTGGGTGCTCTGGATGCCCAGATGGGTCTGGGTATTGCCTCCATTGGCGGCAAGGACAGCATGTCCGGCTCCTTCGAGCAGCTGGATGTGCCCCCCACGCTGGTCTCCTTTGCCACTGCCATCGGCAAGGCCAGCAAGGTGGTTTCCACCGAGTTCAAGAAGCCCGAGAGCACGGTTGTCCTCATCCGGCCCATTCTGGACCCCGAGACCGGCTGCCCCAACTTCTTCTCCCTGAAGGCAAACTACAAGATCGTGGAGCAGATGATCGAAGAGGGCATGGTGGCATCTGCCTGCGCCGTGGGCTACGGCGGCATTGCCGAGGCCCTGTTCAAGATGGGCCTGGGCAACCGCATCGGCTTCAAGATGCGCGCTGATATGCCCACCCACCGGATGTTCGAGCCCATGTACGGCTCCATCGTGCTGGAAATGGTCTCTGACTCCCCCGCAGGCGAGCTGCTGGGCGAGACCACCAGGGAGTATACCTTTGAAAGCTGCGGTGAGACGCTGGATATGGCAGAGCTGCAGGAGATCTGGGAGAGCAAGCTGGAGCCTGTGTACCCCTACCGCAAGGCAGGCCCCACCGTGGAAAAGATCAACGGCAAGCTGAACGCCCCTGCTGCCCCCAAGATCGGTGTGGCAAAGCCCAAGGTGATCATCCCCGTGTTCCCCGGTACCAACTGCGAGTACGACACCGCCAAGGCCTTTGCCCGCGCCGGTGCCGACCCCGAGATCCTGGTCATCCGCAACCTGACCCCGGCGGACGTTACCGCCAGCTGCGAGGCACTGGTCAAGGCCATTGGCGAGAGCCAGATCGTGATGCTGCCCGGCGGCTTCTCCGGCGGCGACGAGCCGGACGGCAGCGCCAAGTTCATCGCCTCCTTCTTCCGCAGCCCTGCGGTCACCGAGGCGGTCCGCGACCTGCTGCAGCACCGCGACGGCCTGATGCTGGGCATCTGCAACGGCTTCCAGGCCCTGATCAAGCTGGGTCTGGTGCCCTACGGCGATATCCGCCCCATCACGGCCTATGACCCGACCCTGACCTTCAACACCATCGGCCGCCACCAGAGCATGCTGGTGCGCACCCGCGTTGCATCCACCGTACGAGATCGCCATCAGCCACGGCGAGGGCCGCTTTGTGGCACCCCAGAACGTGCTGGATCAGCTGGTTGCCAACGGCCAGGTGGCTACCCAGTATGTTGATCTGGAGGGCGAGCCCACCATGGATCAGCGCTACAACCCCAACGGCTCTCTGCTGGCCATTGAGGGCATCACCAGCCCGGACGGCCGCGTGTTCGGCAAGATGGGCCACTCGGAGCGCAGCGGCGAGTACCTGTACAAGAACGTCACCGGCGATAAATATCAGCCGATCTTTGAGGGCGGCGTAGACTATTTCAAGGTTTGATGGTAGAATAGAGAAAAACTCCTTCCGTCATCGCTGACGCGATGCCACCTCCCTCTCCGAGGGAGGCTGAAAGGCCCCCTCTTCGAGGGGGCTGTCGCCGGAAGGCGGCTGGGGGAGTTACTTTCAGGAGGAAACAACCAATGTCACAGCATGATCGTTATATCAGCCCCTTCTCTACCCGTTATTCTTCCGACGAGATGCAGTACATCTTCTCGGATGACAACAAGTTCCGCACCTGGCGCCGCCTCTGGGTGGCGCTGGCCCGGGCCGAGATGGAGCAGGGCCTGACCAATATCACCCCCGAAATGGTGGCCGAGCTGGAAGCCCATGTGGACGACATCAACTACGAGGTCGCCATTGCGCGCGAGAAGCTGGTGCGCCATGATGTGATGAGCCACGTTTACGCCTACGGCCAGCAGTGCCCCAAGGCAGCAGGCATCATCCATCTGGGTGCCACCAGCTGCTATGTGGGTGATAACACCGATATCATCGTGATGCGGCAGGGCCTGGAGCTCATTCGCAAAAAGCTGATCGGTGTGCTGGCAAAGCTCTCCCGCTTTGCTGAGGAGTACAAGGACATGCCCTGCATGGCCTATACCCACTGCCAGCCTGCACAGCCCACCACCGTGGGCAAGCGCGCTACCCTGTGGGCCAACGAGCTGGTGATGGATCTTGCCGAGATCGACCACCGCCTTGCCACCCTGCAGCTGCGCGGTGTCAAGGGCACCACCGGCACCCAGGCTTCCTTTATGGAGCTGTTCAAGGGCGATGCAGACAAGATCCGCGCTGTGGATGCTTCCATTGCCAAGGAGATGGGTTTTGCCCCGGATGCCGTGATCCCCGTGTCCGGCCAGACCTACAGCCGCAAGGTGGATGCCTTTATCCTGAACGCTCTGGCAGGCATTGCCCAGAGCTGCATGAAGTTTGCCACCGATTTGCGCCTGCTGGCCAACTTCAAGGAGATGGAAGAACCCTTTGAGAAGAACCAGATCGGTTCCTCCGCCATGCCTTACAAGCGTAACCCCATGCGGTGTGAGCGCATCTGCGCCCTGAGCCGCTACCTGATGGTGGATGTGCTGAACCCCAGCTTCACCACCGGCACCCAGTGGTTTGAGCGCACTCTGGACGACAGCGCCAACAAGCGCGTTGCCATGGCCGAGGGCTTCCTGGCTGCCGATGCCATCCTGAACATCATGCTCAATGTCACCGACGGCATCGTGGTCTATCCCAAGGTAGTGCGCAGCCGCCTGATGGCAGAGCTGCCCTTCATGGCCAGCGAGAACATTATGATGCAGGCTGTGGAAAAGGGCGGCAACCGTCAGGAGCTCCACGAGCGCCTGCGCCAGCACGCCATTGCCGCTGGCAAGCAGGTCAAGGAAGAGGGCCTGCCCAACGATATGGTGGACCGCGTTGCCGCTGACCCCGCCTTTGGCCTGACCAAGGAGGAGATCGTGGCCGGTCTGGTGCCCGAAAACTTTGTGGGCCGTGCACCCCAGCAGGTGGAGGAGTTCGTTGCAAATGTGCTCCAGCCCATCTTTGATGCCAACCCCGATGCTGTGGAACAGCACGCTTCTCTGAGCGTTTAAGGGTGTGGCCCGGTAGCTTTCTCCTCGGACACGGCTCGGTCCATTCCATCGCCCGCCCTACTGCCTGCGGCAGCAGGGTCCCACCCCAGCGGACGGTCCTCGGAGAAACTCCCGGTCCACTGAACTGCAAAATCTATCGCTGCGCTCCGCCTTTGGGCAGGGCGCAGCTTTGCTATAACCGGAAAAGGAGAACCTATGCGACTAGACAAATATCTGGCCGAGACGGCGCAATGCACCCGGAGCGAGGCAAAGACCCTGCTGAGCAGGGGACGGGTGACGGTGAACGGCGCGGTGTGCAAAAAGGGGGACACCCAGCTCAGGGAAGGGGACAGCGTGGCGGTGGACGGTGGGCCGCTTGCTTACCAGCAGTTCGTCTACCTGATGCTCAACAAGCCCGAGGGCGTGGTGAGCGCTTCCACCGACAAGCGGGATACCACCGTGGTGGATCTGATCGGGGATGCCTACCCCCGGCGGGAGCTGTTCCCGGCCGGCCGGCTGGACAAGACCAGCACCGGCTTTGTTCTGCTGACGGATGACGGCGGCTTCGCCCACGAGATCCTTGCCCCGAAGCGCCACGTCTCCAAGACCTACACGGTGGTCATTGACACACCGCTGACCGAGGAGATGCGCAGGGGCTTTGCCGAGGGCGTGACGCTGGCGGATGGCACCGCCCTCTCCCCGGCAGAGGTGGAAGCCCTGACCCCGGACGGCCTGACCGTGAAAGTCAGGCTCAGGCAGGGGGTGTACCACCAGATCAAGCGGATGTTCGGTGTGTACGGCGCGGGCGTGAACGCCCTGCATCGGGATGCCATCGGCGGGCTTGCGCTGGATCCGGCCCTTGCACCGGGGCAGTGGCGGGAGCTTTCCGCGGAGGAAGTGACAGCAATTACCACCGGAGCCTGACTGCTTTTCACCTGATTTTCAAAAAAACATCACATTTTGCCGGTAAAATATTCACAAGAACCACGCAAAACAGTGCTTTTTGGGCCTGAAAATACCCCTGAAAGATAATTTCACCAAGAAAGTCAAAAATATTTTGGTGAAATATGTTGCAAAAGTAAATTCTTTTGTGTAAAATAGATAATGTAAAGCGGCGAAATTGTTAAAAACGACAATCTCGCCCCTGCGGCTTGCACAAAAGAGGAAAAGGGGTATCCATTTATGGCCAATAGAGTATTCCAGAGCGTGATCTACCAGATGAAAGACGCCATCGATCGTGTGGTCGGTGTGGTGGATGAGACCGGCGCTGTGATCTCCTGCTCGGAGCTGAACCTGATCGGAGAGGTGCGCGAGGGCTTTATGGCAGAGCGCCTGACGGCCGGTGACCGCTTTGTGCGGGATGGCTACACCTATCAGCAGTTCTCCAGCGCAAAGCATAACGACTATGCCGTGTTTGTGGAAGGCGCGGACGAGACTGCGGGCCAGTTTGCAGCCCTGCTCTCCATCAGCCTGCAGAGCATCAAGCAGTACCACGATGAAAAGTTCGACAAAGCCAACTTCATCAAGAACGTGGTGCTGGACAACATCCTGCCCGGCGATATCTACGCCAAGGCCCGTGAGCTGCACTTTGCCACCGATGTTTCCCGTGTGGTGTTCATTGTGCGCGTGACCTCCGGCGGCGACATCTCCGCTTACGATGTGGTCAGCAGCCTGTTCCCGGACAAGCAGAAGGACTTTGTGTTCAACATCAGCGAGACCGACACCGTGCTGGTCAAGGAGATCCGCAAGGGCATCGACCGCACCGATATGGAGAAGCTGGCTGCCAGCATCGTGGACACCCTGTCCGGTGAGCATTACATCAAGGCTGTGGTCGGCATCGGCACCCCCATCTCCAACGTGAAGGATCTGGCTACCTCCTTCAAGGAAGCCCAGATCGCCATGGAGGTCAGCAAGGTGTTCGACACCGAGAAGCAGATCATCCGCTACGACAACCTTGGCATTGCCCGCCTGATCTACCAGCTGCCCACCACTGTCTGCGAGATGTTCCTGCGCGAGGTGTTCAAGCAGGGCAGCATCGAGAGCCTGGATCAGGAGACCCTGTTCACCATCCAGCGCTTCTTCGAGAACAACCTGAATGTGTCTGAGACCAGCCGCGGCCTGTTTGTCCACCGCAACACGCTGGTGTATCGTCTGGAAAAGATCAAAAAACTGACCGGTCTGGATCTGCGTGAGTTCGACGATGCCATCGTCTTTAAGGTGGCGTTGATGGTCAAGAAGTACCTGTCCAACAACCCGGCCAAATATTAAGCAAACGCTTGCGGCGCAAAGCCGTCGGCGAAGAACCGGCCGCTCGAAACCGATGCTGGCCGGTTCTTTTTGGTTTGGAGAAAATTATTGGGAGCGAAAAACGCATGATAGATTTTGAACACGTTTCAAAGCAGTACAAGCACAACGCAAAGCCTGCCCTGGAGGATGTCAACTTCCATGTGGATGACGGCGAGTTTGTTTTTCTGCTGGGTCACTCGGGCGCGGGCAAATCCACCCTGCTCAAGCTGATCCTGCGCGAGGAGACCCCCACCGAGGGCCGCGTGCTGGTGAACGGGCAGGATGTTGCCCGCCTGCGCCGCCGCAAGATCCCCTACCTGCGCCGTCAGATGGGCATCATCTTTCAGGATTTCCGGCTCATCCCCACCATGACCGTTTACGAGAACATTGCCTTTGCCATGCATGTTACCAACATCGGGCATAAGCAGATCAAGGAGCGCGTGAATTACATGCTGGAGCTTGTCCACCTGGAGGACAAGGCAAAGGTCTACCCCGACCTGCTCTCCGGCGGTGAGCAGCAGCGTGTGGCTGTGGCCCGCGCCCTGGCCCACGCCCCCAAGCTGGTGATTGCGGACGAGCCCACCGGCAACATCGACCCAGAGCTGAGCCTTGAGATGATGGAGCTGCTGGAGCGTGTCAGCGAGATGGGCATCACTGTGCTGGTGGTCACCCATGAGCACGAGCTGGTCCGTCACTTTGACCGCCGCGTGGTCACCCTGTCCGGCGGACACATCATCTCGGATGTGCCCACGGGCTCCATGATCCCTCACCCGCCCGTAGACCCGAAGGAACTGGAAATGGAGGTGTCGCTGGTATGATGAAGCCTTCTACGTTCGGTTTCCTTGTGGTGCGCGGCGTGCGCAACCTGGGCAAGCACTGGGCCATGACCATTGCCTGCATCGCCTCCCTGAGCGTCTGTATGACCCTGAACACCTTTGCCACGCTGGCGGAAGTCAATGTGGACAGCATGGTGAACTATCTGGGCCAGCAGAACGAAATGGTGGTCTATGTGGATCCCGAAGCCGACGATGCCACCATCCAGTCGGTAGGGGAGCGCATCACTGCCACCCCGGGCGTGAGCCGGGTGCAGTACATGTCCAAGGAGGACGTGCTCAACCAGTACCGTGGGTACATGGCGGATTACGCCGTCCTGCTGGACGAATTTGAGAATGATAACCCCTTCAAGGCCAACTACCGTGTCTCTCTGGCAGACCTGAGCCAGATGCAGGCCATGAGCCAGAACTTCCAGAGCATTCCGGGCGTGTACAGCGTTACCGCCCCCATTGAGATGACCCAGACCTTTGTGGAGGTCCAGCGGGCCGTGACCAAGGTGGGCCAGATCGTGATCCTGGTGTTGATGGCGGTCAGCATCATCACGGTGGGCAGCACCATCCGCCTGAGCGTTTTTGCCCGCCGCCGTGAGATCGAGATCATGAAGTATGTGGGTGCGACCAACCACCTTGTCACCCTGCCCTTTTTTGTGGAGGGCCTGACCATGGGCCTGATCTCCGGTGCCATCACCTCGGTAGCCGGTATCTTCGGCTATGCCTACATCGTGCAGGCCTCCAGCACGCTGGGCGGGTTGTGGCAGCTGCTCATGGGCACCGCCATGGTGCCTGTGGATGCCGTCTGGCCCCCCATCCTGACGTACAGTCTGGCCGGTGGTGCGCTGGTGGGTGCGCTGGGCAGCATGTTCTCCATCCGCAAGCATCTGAATGTGTAAGCGAAAGGAGCCTTCTCTGTGAAACAAGCAAAACACTCTGCGGGCTTCCGCCTGCACCTCATGTATACCCCCACCCACGCAAAGCCCGCCCCCGGGCACAGCCGGGCCATGCGCGCCGCCAGCCTGTTTCTGGCAGCGGCCTGCCTGCTGCTGAGCGTTTCGGTCTACCCGGCCACGGCGGCTACCAGCATGTCCAGCCTGCAGAACAAGCTGGATAAGCTCTCCCAGTCCATTGTACAGCACAAAAAGGAACTGTCCAATGCAAAAAAGAAGGAGCAGGCCGCCAAGGCGCTGGAATCGGAGCTGAAGGAAAAGGTCACGGTGGTTCAGAGCCAGATCAGCGTGCTGAAGGGCCAGATCGCCGAGGTGCAGAACAGCATCGGTCTGAAGGAACAGGAGATCGCCGTCAAGGAGCAGCAGATCACCGAAAAAAAAGCGGAGATCGCCGACCAGTGGGGGGATTTCAAGCAGCACATGGCCGCCATGCAGGAGCTGCGGGACGGCGGCAGCGTTGCCATGCTGTCTGCAGTGAACGACCTGTATGAGCTGCTGACCTTCAACGAGGTCATGCAGGACATCTCCATCAAGGACACCGAGATCCTGGACAACATGAAGAACGCCAAGGAAGCGCTGGAAAGCGATAAGCTGACGCTGGAATCCCAGCGCAGCGAGCTGCAAAGCAAAAAGGCAGATCTGGATGCCCAGAACAGCCAGATGCGTGCCAAGCAGAACGAGCTCAACTCCAGCGTGGCCGCCGCCCAGATGAGCGCTGCCGAGGCGCAGCAGGCCCAGAAGGACGCGCAGGCCGCCATTGAATCGGACGAGATGAACTATGAGGCGGTCAAGAAGCAGATCCAGAAGATGATCGCTGCGGCCGCTGCCTCCAAGCCCACTCTGAGCTTTACCGGTTTCATCTGCCCGCTCAAGAGCTATAGCCGCATTTCCAGTGAGTACGGCTGGCGCAAGAACCCCGTTACGGGGGTCAACAAGCTCCACGCCGGTACCGACTTTGCCGCCCCGGGCGGCACGCCCATCTATGCAGCCGCCAGCGGGTATGTGCAGGTGGCGGGCTGGTCCAGCGGCGGCTACGGCAACTATGTCATCATCTACCACGGCAAAATGTCCGATGGCAACCAGTACAGCACCCTGTACGGCCACATGCGGTCGGTCGCTACCTCGGCGGGCAAGTATGTCCAGCAGGGTGAGATCATCGGTTATGTGGGCAGCACGGGCAACTCTACCGGCAACCACCTCCATCTGGAGGTCTGGAAGGGCGGCTCCAAGGCCAATGCCGTCAACCCCCGTGGTTATATCCCCATGAAATAATCTGCATTGTATCAAAGGAGGCCGTCAGGGCTTATGAAGGAAGAAAAACGCAAGCGCATCCTGCGCGTGGGCTGTCTGATCCTGGCAGGGATCTTTGCACTTTCCATGCTGGGCAGCGTGGTTATGATGCTGCTGGTCTGACAGAGGAGGGAAGAAGATGAACCGTAAGATATCGGTCGGCATGGCGGTCAGCATCGTCATCCTGGCCATGACCGTTACCTTTTCCATTACCATGCTGGTGGCGATGCGCCTGTTTGACAGCACCGTTTCCAGCGTGAAGGAAAAGGAAAGCATGTACAACAAGATCGCTGAGGTGGACCGCTATGTCCGCAGCAACGATTACTATCCCATTGATGAGACCACCCTCTACGACCGCCTGACGGCTGGCTACCTGCTGGGCACCGGCGATAAGTACGCCCGCTATTTCAGTGCCACCGCCTATACGGAGCTGATGAATACCCAGAACGGCACCCTGATCGGCATTGGCGTGGAGCTGGTTGTGGATCAGTCCGGCTATGCCAAGGTCATCAAGGTCTACGATGAATCCCCCGCCAAAGAGGCTGGCATTCAGGTCGGCAACTACATCACCGCTGTGGACGGCACCGATGTCAAGAGCATGAGCAGCGTGGATGCCATCCAGACCCGCCTGCGCGGCGAGAGCGGCACCACCGTCAATGTGACCTGGCTGGACAGCGAGGCCGCCGAGCATACCGCTGACCTGACCCACTCCGGCTACAGTTCCACCACCGTGGATTACCAGATGGTGCAGGGCAATGTGGGCTACATCCGGATCCGCCAGTTTGATTCCACCACCCCCAGCGAGCTGGATTACGCCATCCGCAGCCTGAGCGCCAATGGCGCGGGCAGCCTGGTGTTTGACCTGCGCGACAACGGCGGCGGTCTGCTGGACGATGCCATCCAGTGCATCGACCTGATCGCCCCGGAGGGCACGCTGGCCTTTGCTGAGGACAAGAATGGCACCCGGACTCTGCTGGGCACCAGCACCAGCGAATCCCGGATCGACCTGCCCGTGGTCTGCCTGGTCAACGGCAGCACCGCCAGCGCTGCGGAGCTCTTTGCCAGCAGCCTGCGCACCCTGAATGGTGCCCGTCTGGTGGGCACCACCACGCAGGGCAAGGGCACCATCCAGAGCAGCCCCCAGCGCCTGTCCGATGGCAGTGCCGTGGTGGTCACCGTGGCAAAGCTGGTCTGCGGCGACGGCAGCTGCTTTGACGGCACCGGCCTGACCGTGGATGTGGAGCGCCCCCTGACTGCGGATGAACAGACCGCATACTATGATTACACTGTGGAAAACGATCCCCAGATCCAGCGTGCCGTGAGCACTGCCCAGCAGATGAGCGGCACCACCACCGTGAGCGGTGTCAACGAGGCGGCTTCCAGTGAAGCTGCCGACAGTGCCGCCGCCGAGAGCGTAGCGGAAGGGGACGCTGGGGCTG
>ENA-ORRR01002121-ORRR01002121.1-human-gut-metagenome-genome-assembly--contig:-NODE-2121-length-10762-cov-3.96339_pt1 | contig 10762 bp, 8 predicted proteins | sample MGYA00242182_ERZ509148 | MGnify/ENA primary metagenome ERZ509148 (study PRJEB26280, sample SAMEA2338674) | human gut metagenome | biome: human gut; feature: human-associated habitat; material: faeces... | reverse complement strand
CCTTAATGGGACAGGGTAAAAAAGAAGAAGCAGAAGAAGTTAAAAAACAGGTTACAGCATCTGCAGATCGTATTGAAGAATTAAGTGAAAGAGAAAAAGTTGTCGAAGAGAAGATCAAAGAGATCATGATGACAATTCCAAATATTATTGATCCATCTGTACCAATTGGTAAAGACGACAGTGAAAACGTTGAACTTGAAAGATTTGGAGAACCAGTTGTTCCTGATTTTGAAGTACCATATCATACAGACATTATGGAAAGCTTTGATGGAATTGATCTTGATAGTGCAAGAAAAGTAGCAGGTAATGGATTCTATTATCTGATGGGAGATATTGCAAGATTACATTCTGCAGTTATCGCATATGCAAGAGACTTTATGATCGATAGAGGATTTACTTACTGCGTACCACCTTTCATGATCAGAAGCAATGTCGTAACAGGTGTTATGAGTTTTGACGAAATGGATGCTATGATGTACAAGATCGAAGGTGAAGACCTGTATCTGATCGGAACAAGTGAACATTCTATGATCGGTAAATTTATCGACACAACAACACCAGAAGATCAGTTACCAAAAACATTGACAAGTTATTCTCCATGCTTCAGAAAAGAAAAAGGAGCACACGGGATTGAAGAACGTGGTGTCTACAGAATCCATCAGTTTGAAAAACAGGAAATGATCGTTGTTTGTAAACCAGAAGAAAGCAAAGACTGGTATGAAAAACTATGGAAGAATACAGTAGATTTATTCCGTTCTATGGATATTCCAGTAAGAACATTAGAATGCTGCTCTGGTGACTTAGCAGATCTTAAGGTAAAATCTGTTGATGTAGAAGCATGGTCTCCAAGACAGAAGAAATACTTCGAAGTAGGAAGCTGTTCTAACCTTGGTGATGCACAGGCAAGAAGACTTCGTATCCGTGTGAAAGGTGAAAACGGAAACTACTTTGCTCATACATTAAATAATACAGTAGTAGCACCACCTAGAATGCTGATTGCTTTTTTAGAGAACAACTTAAGAGAAGACGGAAGCGTTGCAATTCCAGAAGTATTAAGACCATATATGGGTGGAAAAGAATCTTTACAGCCTAAAAAATAAGAAATAAAAAACTTCCGAAAGCGTCTCAAATGTGAGGCGCTTTTTCTTTTGCAAAAGTTTATGATATGATATTATAAGAATTCATTATTATAAGAATTATAAGAACTCATAAGGAAAGGTGGGGAGAAAGAAAATGAAAGCAAAGATAATCATAGTAGAAGATCATGAACCCATTCGTAATGAACTTAGCATATTATTAAGTAAATATGGATATGAGATTATAGCAATAGAACATTTTGATACCGTTTTGGAAGATTGTTTAAGAGAAAACGCAGACTTAATCTTACTGGATATTAATCTGCCTTTATATGATGGCTATTATGTATGTAGAGCCATCAGAGAAAAATCAGAAGTACCGATTATAGTTGTGACAAGCCGTGACAGTGAGATGGATGAACTGATGAGCATGAATCTTGGAGCAGATGATTTTGTGACGAAACCATATAATACACAGATTTTATTAGCAAGGATTTCTGCAATGCTGAAAAGAACCCGGAAAGAAGAAGTAGAGAATTCAGTACAATATCATGGCTTGAAATTACAATTAAATAACAGTACGGTTGTTTATGAAGATCAGGTTATTGAATTGAGCAAAAATGAAATGAGAATATTGTATACGCTTTTACAAAATAAAGGTAAGATTGTCAGCAGAGATCATCTGATGGAAACATTATGGCAGTCCAATGAATTTATTGATGATAATACATTAACTGTAAATGTTAATCGTGTCAGAAAGAAATTAGAGTCAGCAGGGTTAAAAGATTTCATAAAAACCAAAAGAGGGCAAGGGTATATGGTATGAGACTGCGAAGATTTTTAAGTATTTATTATGCACAGATGGCAACTCATTTTATATTTCTATGTCTGATAGAAGGATTATTTTATATTTTTGAAGTGAATAGATATTTGATGATTTATTTACTAGTGATCGGTATTTTACTGGAGCTTATTTATCTTGGACAACAGTATATGAAAAAGTTCAGATATTATAAAGAAGTGACAATTAAACTTGATATGCTGGATCAGAAAAATATGCTTTCTGAAATGATGGAGCGGCCAGATTTTTTTGAGGGAGAATTTATTTATGATATTCTGCAAAGCTGTAATAAGTCTATGAATGATGAAATACTTCAGTATAGAACGGAGGCGGCAGGCTATCGGGAATATATTGAAATGTGGATTCATGAAGTGAAAACACCATTGGCAGCAGCCAAGTTAATTCTTGAGAATCATCCGTCAGAAATCACAGAAGCAATGGATGAGGCATTACAGCAGATTAATTACTATCTTGAACAAGCACTTTATTATGCACGAAGCAATAGCGTAGAAAAAGATTATCTGGTAAAAGAATTAAATTTAAAAGATATGGTACAAAAAGCTGTCAGATCCAATGCAAGAATCATGATCAGCAACAAGATTAAAATTAGTATGAACAATCTGGACCAGAAAATATTTAGTGATGAAAAGTGGCTGTTATTTATATTAAATCAGATTATCAGCAATGCGGTAAAATATAAAAAAGAAGATCCACAGATATCCTTTGAGGCAAGACAATCAACGAATCAGATATTTTTAGAGATTCGGGATAATGGAATTGGAATTGCAGCAAAAGATTTGCCAAGAGTGACAGATAAAGGTTATACTGGAACTACAGGAAGAAACTATGAGAAATCAACCGGGATGGGATTATATTTGTGTAAGAAGCTTTGTGACAAATTGCAGTTAAGTTTCAAGATTGAGTCAAAAGAAGAAGAATACACGATTGTTACCATTGGTTTTCCAAGAAGCTCGATGATTTTTCTAAATGAATGATCCAACAGGAGGTTTACAATGTTTGCAGATTACCATGTACATTCATATTTTAGTGAAGATACAGATTTTCCAATGGAGCTGGAGATTCAGAAAGCCATTGAATTAGGAATGGATGAACTATGTTTTACAGAACATTCTGACTATGATGTACCGACAGTAGTCAATTGTGATTATGATGCTTATTTTAAAGAAATGGAAGAAATGAAAGAAAAATATAAAGGGCAGATCACATTAAAGACAGGAATCGAATTTGGAATTCAGGTACATACAACAAAAGCGTATGAGGAAACATTTGGACAGTATCCGTTTGATTTTGTAATCTTTTCCTGCCATCAGGTAGAGAATAAAGAGTACTGGAGACAGGAGCCGCAGAAAGGGAAGACTCAGTTAGAATATAATCGAAGATACTATCAGGAAATTTTAGACGTTGTAAAGGCATATAAAGATTACAGTATTCTGGGACATCTCGATGTAATCAAAAGATACGATCTGAATGGTGAAATTGAGCTTGAAAAAATTAAAGATTTGATTGAACAGATCTTTGAAGTTGTGATCGCAGATGGAAAAGGAATTGAATTGAATACCTCAAGTCGTGCTTATCATCTGAAAAGTCTGATGCCGTCAAGGGAAATCTTAGAGCTTTATCATGATATGGGTGGAAAGATTATTACGATCGGATCTGATGCACATAATGCGGACCGTGTTGGAGACAGGGTTATGGAATCGCAGAAGATACTGAAAGAAATTGGATTTAATGGAATCTATACGTTTGATCAGATGAAACCAAAATTTCATGAATTTAAATTTTAGAAATAGAGATAGAAAAACGCTGGGACCAATGATTATTTGGACCAGCGTTTTATATTATATTTTTATTCTTAGATGATCAATGATTTAAAAGCAGATTATTTATCTAATAAGATCAGTGCCATAAATACAAGATCTTCATCTCCAATATTCTCAATGGCATGTCCGGCACCATCACTTGTAAATGTAGTGTCTCCAGCGTGTACTTCATACTTTGTACCATTATCGTTGTAAAGACCAGTTCCCTGAAGAATATGATAAGCTTCCCCTTCATTTTCATGAGTATGATAAGCAAGGGCACATCCTGGTGGTACGATGACTTTTCCGTAGAGGCGGCTGCTGTCTTTCATTTCTTTCTTCGTTAAGAATTCCATTTTTCTAAGTGGTGTGTCAGAACCATTAGCGTCAGGAATTGTTCCAATTTTTACGTCTTCATTTTTTAAATACATGTTGAGTTCCTCCTTTATATAGTCATGTTAAATTTAGTATAGTAGTTTTCATGGAAAATATCAATATGACAAAATTGTAAGTTTCATGTAAGGAAAATCGATGGATACAGTTTTTGGCTAATGATATATTATAGACAAGTCAATAAGAGGAACAAAAGGGTAAAACAAAATGATTTGAAAAGAAAGATAAGGAGATGGAAGAATGAGTTCTGTATTGAAGGTTGATAATATTGAAAAATATTATGGTAGTAAAGCAAATCTGACAAAGGCGATCGACCGGATCAGTTTTGAAGTAGAGAAGGGTGAGTATATTGGAATCATGGGAGCTTCTGGAAGTGGTAAGACTACGTTGCTGAATTGTATATCAACCATCGACCGTGTGACGGCCGGAAATATTTTGATCAATGGAATGGATATTACCAAACTGAAAGGGAAGCATCTTTCAAAATTCAGGAGAGAGGAACTTGGATTTATCTTTCAGGACTTTAATCTGTTAGATACATTGACAGCATTTGAAAATATTGCACTGGCACTTACGATCATGAAAGTTCCGGCAAAAGAGATTGAGGACAGAGTAAGATCGATCGCAGAGAAATTAATGATCACAGAGGTGTTAAACAAATATCCATATCAGATGTCTGGAGGGCAGAAGCAGAGAGTGGCAAGTGCGAGAGCAATGATCTCAAATCCATCGCTGATCCTTGCGGATGAACCAACAGGAGCTTTGGACAGCAAGGCTGCGAGAATGTTACTCGACAGCATGGATACGATGAATGTGGAATTAAATGCAACGATTCTTATGGTAACACATGATGCATTTACAGCAAGCTATTGCAAACGTATTCTGTTTATCAAAGATGGAAAAATCTTTAATGAACTAGTTCGTGGAAGTGATTCTAGGAAACAGTTTTTCGACAGCATCATCGAGGTTGTGACATTGCTTGGAGGTGACAGTACGAATGTATTCTAAAATTGCATTTAGTAATGTCAAAAAAAGTATTCGTGATTATACGATTTACTTTCTGACATTGACGTTTGGAATCTGCTTGTTTTATATGTTCAATTCTGTTCAGGCACAGCAGGCAGTTTTAAAATTGAATGAAAGCCAGAAATCAATGATGCATTTGATGTCAGTGATCATTAATTGGATTTCTGTATTTGTCGCAGTGATCTTGGGATTTCTGATCATCTATGCCAATCAGTTTTTAATGAAACGAAGACATAAGGAGATGGGAATCTATCTGTTGTTGGGGATGGAGAAACGACAGGTTTCAAAAATTTTGTTAATTGAAACTTTATTAATTGGTTTTTTCGCATTGATCGCTGGACTGATTGCAGGCGTATTTTTATCTCAAGGTTTAGCAATGCTGACAGCTAAAATGTTTGCAGTGCAGATGAAAGAATTTAAGTTTGTTTTCTCGCAAACTGCATTTATTCAGACAATTATGTATTTTGCAATTATTTTTATTATTGTGATGATATTTAATGGAATCACAATATCAAAATATAAATTGATCAATCTGTTGAATGCAGCAAAAAAGAACCAGAAAATGAGATTAAAAAATCCTGTTCTATCAGTGATTTTATTTGTAATGTCCATTGCATGTATAGGGATAGCGTATCATTTGATCACAAAGAATCAGATGCTTGGTGTGGACAATGATTTTAAAATGAGTATCATTTTAGGTGTCATTGGAACATTTCTATTCTTCTTTTCATTGTCAGGATTTTTATTAGAACTGGCAAAAAGAAATAAGAAATTTTACTATAATGGATTGAACCTGTTTGTTCTGCGACAGATTAACTCAAAGATTACGACAACATTTGTTTCTATGTCCATGTTGTGTCTGATGTTGTTTCTGGCAATCAGTGCATTTGCAACGGGAAGCGGATTGGCATCTTCTGTGAAAACAGATTTGGAAGATCTGACGAAATTTGATTATTCATTTTATAGTTTAAGTCAAAAGGGATATCAGAATGAATTACAGCAGAAGTTTGTGAAGAAAATGAACTCGCTTGGATTATCGATCGAAGAAGATGCAAAAGAAACTCTGCCGATCACAGTTTATCAAAATGGTGTATTTAAGCAGTGCAGATATAAAATGGAGCCATTGTTAAAAGGAAGAGAAAAATATTCAGACTATACAAAGGATTATGTAAAGAATCTGTATGAAGTGCCATTAACTTTTGTGAAGCTGTCTGAGTATAACAAGCTTCGAAAAGCAATCGGAGAAAAAGAATTAACGTTAAAAACAGATGAATATATATTAAACTGCGATTATGCAAATCTGATTCCGACAATGGAGAAGACGGCCAAAGATAAGCAGAAGATTACACTGGATGGAAAAACATATAAAATAAAGTATGAACTTCAAAAGGATACTTTTATGGTGGCACCAGTCAAAACAGATATGGGAACAGTTGTGTTAAATGATAATATCATTCAGACACTAAAGATTGATAATTCAACACTGTATTTAAATATCAATTGGAAAGGAAATGCCAAGAAAGTATCTGAAAGGTATAACAACCATTTAAAAGAGTTGATCAGAACAGGCAAGATGCAGAATTCGCCTTATTCAATGGCGATTTCAAAAGAAGAAGTGTATGAACAAAGTACGGGACTAAGTACGATCATGACATATATTGCAATCTATATAGGATTGGTATTTTTAATTACATGTGCGGCCGTATTGGCATTGCAGCAATTGAGTGAAAATGCAGATAATATTGAAAAATATCAATTATTGCGTAAGATTGGAACTTCACAAAAAATGGTTAATCGTGCGATCAAGGCACAGATTATTTTATATTTCTGTCTTCCGTTAAGTCTGGCGTTGGTTCATTCTTATGTTGGAATTAAAACAGCCTCCATTCTGATTTCAACCTTAGGACAGATCAATATATCAGAGGCGGTAGTGCAATCATTGATCATTGTGATTGTTATCTATGTTGGATATATGATCGCAACTTATATTGGAAGTAAGAACATGCTGAAGGAAAAGCGGTAACTTAGTGAAAGAACTATCTTCATCATTTAATGATGTTACATAAGAATCTCCTGTTAATTTGATCTTAGAAGAAGAGTCATTGCTACTGTTATTGTTGTCAGATGAATCAGAAGAATTGCTTCCAGACTGATTATTTGTCTGTTGTTGTATCTGTCCAGTTGGAGCTTATGTCATTTAGTATAGAAATCAAATGTGTTTAAATTATCTTCAAAGTATGAACAAAATATAAATGGTTGAAAATGAAAGAAAATGATTGACTTTGACTGAAAGAGTGATATACTAAAATAGAGAGAAAAGAGGTGAAGAATGTGTTAGCACAAGAACGTTTTGAACGAATATTAGAAATTTTAAGAGAGAAACAGTCAGTCACAGTAACAGATCTGACAAAGTGGCTTAACACCTCAGAATCAACAATAAGAAGAGACTTAACAGAATTGAACCGACAGGGATTGCTGATCAAGGTTCATGGTGGAGCAACCGCAGTAAAGTCTGTTCTATCACGAGAAGAAGAAGTTATCACGAAAGCAAAGAAGCATCAGAGCGAGAAACGAAAGATTGGAGAGTATGCGGCATCTCTTATTAATAAAGAAGATATGGTATATCTGGATGCAGGAACGACAACAGAGATGATCATTGATTTTCTGAAAGAGTATGATGTGATCTATGTTACGAATGGAATCACACATGCAAGAAAGTTAATGAATGCAGGGTTTAAAGTGCATTTGATCGGTGGAGAGATAAAGGCAGTGACAGAAGCTGTTGTTGGAGAAGAAGCATTAGAGCAGCTTGATAAGTACAATTTTACCAAAGGATTTTTTGGAACGAACGGAATTGATGAGGTTCGAGGATTTACAACTCCAGATATGAAGGAAGCTGCGATCAAGAGAAAAGCAATGGAACAATGCCAGCAAAGATATATACTTACAGACCAGAGCAAATTTGATCAAATATCAACATTTAAGTTTGCGGATCTTAAGAAAGCAAACATTATCACAGATCATCTTAAGAATAACAAATTAAGAGAAATCACAACCATTGAGGAGGTATTTTCATGATTTATACAGTAACATTTAACCCAGCGATCGACTATGTAATCAAGGTAGACAATCTGACATTAGGAGAGATCAACCGTACAACAAGAGAATATATTTTCTGCGGAGGAAAAGGAATCAACGTATCCCATGTCCTTGCGAACCTTGGAATGGAAAGTGTAGGGCTTGGATTTATTGCAGGCTTTACAGGAGATGTCATTGAAAAAGGAGCAAAAGAGCTTGGATTCGCACCTGATTTTATCAGAGTCCGTGAAGGAATGACACGAATCAATGTTAAGGTAAAATCAAATGAAGAAAGTGAGATCAATGGAATGGGACCAGTGATCCATGATGACGAGTTACAGAAGATGTATGAGAAGCTTGATGAGTTACAGGATGGAGATGTATTAATCCTGGCAGGAAGTATTCCAGCAACACTTCCATCTGATGTATATGAAAAGATCATGGAACGTCTTCAGGAAAAAGATATCAGAATCGTTGTAGATGCAACAAAAGATCTACTGTTAAATGTATTAAAATATCATCCATTCCTAATTAAACCAAACAATCACGAATTAGGAGAGATGTTTGGTGTTGTATTAAAGACAAATGATGAGATTGTAGAATATGCAAAGAAACTTCAGGAAAAGGGTGCAAGAAACGTTTTAGTTTCCATGGCAGGAGACGGAGCGATCCTTATTACAGAAGCAGGAGATGTTCATGTGACACCTTGTCCAAAGGGTGAAGTTAAGAACTCTGTAGGAGCCGGAGATTCTATGGTTGCAGGATTTGTAACAGGATATTTAAGAAGCAACGGAGATTACAACGAAGCACTGAAGATGGGAACTGCAGCAGGAAGTGCAACAGCATTTTCAGAAGATGTAGCAACTGGTGAAAAAATCATGAGTTTATATGAGACTTTATAAATAAAAAACGATACTTTGTGAACAAATTGTGATAAAATGAACCTAAGAAATTAGGTTCATTTTTTCGTACCTAAATATATTGATCATCTGGAGGACATCATGACAAAAAAAGAAGCGAGACAACAGATAAAAGATAAGATCAAACAACTAGATAAACAGTATATCAAAGAAGCAGATCAATCGATTTTTGATCAGATCAAAGAATTAAAAGAATATAAGGAAGCTGAAACTATTTTTTGTTATGCAAGCATGGAAAATGAAGTAGATACGTGGCCATTGATCGCACTTGCATTAGATCAGGGAAAGACAGTAGGAGTTCCATTGTGTATCGGAAAAGGAATTATGGAAGTAAGACAGATCAAAACACTGGCTGACTTTGAAAAAGGTGCATATGGAATCATGGAACCTTCAAAACAATGTAAAGTCTTACCGAAAGAACAAATTGATATGGCAGTGATTCCATGTGTAGGTGCAGATAAAGAAGGCCACAGATTAGGCCATGGAGCCGGATTTTATGATCGTTTTCTACGAGGAACACAATTTCCAAAGATTATGATATGTTACAGAAAATTGTTGTTGGATAAAGTTCCGATAGAAGAACATGATATTTTGATGGATCGGGTTATTTATGATAGATAAGTCAATAAGGTAATAGAATAAGATATGGGAGGATATAGCATGAACAGGATATTAAAGAAAACAGCAGTAATGATAATGGCAGCAGCAATCGGAGTATCCATGAATTATCAGGGAGCAGCTGTTTTTGCAGGAACGAATAATAATATAACAAAGCAGGCACGTTATGTTGAGCCAGAGGAATGGAATCGTACAGAAATCAAAGCGTATCAGTTTGATTCAACAGACAAGTTTGAAAACTATCTGTTAACAGGTGGAGCTCATTTATATAACAAGAATTTTAAGCAGAGTGATCGTATGGTAAAGATTACAGTAGAAGATCCAGGATATTTTGTTATATCAGCAGATACAGACGGAGATGGCTCACAGAAAGTAAAATTATATGATTCCACAAAGAAGAATATTTTGGCACAGACAACATCTGACGGAGATCTGGAATATGGAAGACTTGCCAAGACAGGAGAAACATTTTATATTCAATTGCCAGCTAAGATTGATAAAATCATTATTACGTCAGGTGTGATCAAGGATGAATTTGGATCAATGAAGGCATCAGATACCTATTATGAATCAGGAACAGGTGCAGCGACATATCATCCATTTTCCATATCAAAAAGATCTGCGGTAGAATTTAATATTTCCGCGATCAACAGAAAAGGTGGAGAAACCTATGCATATATCGAGAAAAAAGAAAAAGGTGTATGGAAGAGACTTGATAATACAGTAAAGATCGAACCGGCATCTTATGACGATGATTTTATTCATGGACTGCAAAAGGGTGAATACAGACTGTTGATCAAAGCACCAAAAACGCAATTGAATGCAGTTTCATTTACAAAGAGTTCCAAGTCAAAAAATGTAGCATATAAGAAATCAAAAGCAAAAAGTATTTCTTTAAATAAAGAGATTTCTAATATTTATACAACAGGCGAAAAAGCAGAGAGATGGTATAAGGTAAAAGTAACATCCAGTAAGAAGAAAAGGAGACTG
>ENA-ORRR01002110-ORRR01002110.1-human-gut-metagenome-genome-assembly--contig:-NODE-2110-length-10799-cov-3.91372_pt1 | contig 10799 bp, 5 predicted proteins | sample MGYA00242182_ERZ509148 | MGnify/ENA primary metagenome ERZ509148 (study PRJEB26280, sample SAMEA2338674) | human gut metagenome | biome: human gut; feature: human-associated habitat; material: faeces... | reverse complement strand
ACGACTACGTTGTTCTGACTGCTGCTGGCAACTACGGCACCGGCAATGGCCTGATCGAGAAGGCTACTGTTGTTACCGGCAAGGTAAACGGCACCAAGTCTGACGATGGCGTTGCTATCGACGGCGAGTGGTACACCATGGCTGGTAAGAAGGGCAATATGGTTACCCGCCCGAACACCGGCGCTAACGTTGAGATGGTAGTTGTAAACGGCTACGTTTACTACACCGACACCACTGTTGGCTCCATCGACGACATGGCTCTGCTGGTTGAGGCTGCTCCGTCCGGCGGCGTAAACTCCAAGTGGGAAGCTCGCCTGATCTTCGCAGACGGCACCGACAAGGTTGTTGAGATCGAGAAGAAGTGGGACGACAAGGATGATGGCGTAGCTATCAAGGAGTTCCACGAAGGCACTGCTACCAACCCGAACACCGACAATTCCAATGGCGGTTCTTCTGTATACGCACAGCCGATGCTCGTTTCCTACGAGGTATCCAAGGATGTTTACACCCTGACTCGTATGGGCTTCAAGAACACCGACACCACCGATAACACCATCGACACCAACGGCTATGACAATTACGTAACTGTTGGCTCTGCTAAGACTGACGGCTCCATCAAGAATGGCACCATCACTCTGAAGGCAGACGGTACTCAGGGTTCTACCGACTCCACCATCTCTCGTCTGTACTACGAAGCAACCGGCGTTGTATTCGTTAAGTACTCCGACAAGGGCAATCGCAACTCCCAGTCCGATGCTTCCTACAAGGTAGTAACCGGTAAGACTGCTGCTGGCTACGATCGCGACATCAAGGGCGCAACCGCAGTTGCTAACAAGTCCAGCAACAGCTACTATGCACAGGCTGCATTCATCGACCTGGGCGACAAGAGCACCGGCGGTTCTTCCGAGAACTACGCAGTTGTTCTGAAGAACGTTGAGAAGAAGACCGGCACCGCTAACGGCACCGTATACGTAATCACCGCTTGGACTGGTACCGAGCAGATTACCGTTACCACCGACGACAGCGCTGCTAACAGCCTGAAGAAGGGCGAGGTATTCTCCTACACCGCTACCGGCGACACCCTGGCTGACATCGACACCTACAGCTCTGACCGCCAGAAGGATATGTTCGTTAAGGAGTACGATAAGGACTCCGGCGACATCACTCTGGTTTACAACATCGGCACTGACACCAACCCGAACTTCGTCAACGCTACCAACACCGACGCTTGGAACACCGTTGACAGCAAGGACACTGTCCTGATGTTCGTTGGTTCTGACGATGGCGAGGGCCTGACCGGCTACACCATGGACAACATCACTCTGGCTAACGTCTTTGACGCTGACAAGTGGTCCGATGGCCAGTCTCACACCACCTTCACCTACAACGCTACCAACAAGCGTTTCGAGGATGGTAATGCATACCTGAACGAGGACTTCGCTCCGAACGTTCACGTATTTGTTGACAACGACTCCGACGATCAGATCACTGTTCTGGTTATCGACGTTCCGGACAACAACATCACCAAGTGGTAATCTTAACGGTTCTCCGTTAGGCCTGCCATAAGGCAAAGCAAGACCCCCGAGGGAAACCTCGGGGGTTTTCTTATGCCTTCTACCGACCCAAAGCAAAACCCCCGGCTTACTTGCCGAGGGTTTCGTTATTGCTGAACTTGAATACCGTCATAAACAGGATTTTGATGTCAAACAGCAGCGTCCAGTTCTCGATATAGTAAATATCGTGCTCGATGCGTCCCTGTATGGACGTGTCGCCGCGGAAGCCGTTGACCTGCGCCCAGCCGGTGATGCCCGGGCGGACCTGATGCTTGACCATGTACAGGGGGATGCTCTCCTTGAACCGGTTGACGAAAAAGGGGAGCTCGGGGCGCGGCCCGACGAGACTCATGTCGCCCTTGAGGACGTTGAAGAACTGTGGCAGCTCGTCGATGGAGAATTTGCGGATGAACGAGCCGAATTTTGTCTTGCGCGGGTCGGAGTTGGTACTCCATCCGGTCGTCTGCTGGTCGTTTACGCGCATGGAGCGGAATTTGTACATGTAAAACGGCTTTTTGTTCAGTCCGACGCGCTCCTGCTTGAACAGGATGGGGCCGGGCGAGGAGAGCTTGACGCCGACCGCCGCGAACAGCATGAGCGGCGAGGTGCAGATGATCAGTATCAGCGACCCGATGATGTCCATGGCGCGCTTGAGGAAAGCGTTGCCGATGTTGTCGAGCGGGATGTGGCGCAGATTGACGAGCGAAACGCCGCCGATCTCGTCGATCGCCGGGCGCGAGGGCATGAATTTGTTGTAGAACGGGATGAGGGATACCTTGACGCCGTTTTTCTCGCTGCTCGCGATGATGCCCTGTAAGTAGGTGTATTCGTTCGCCTCGAGCGCGATGACGACTTCGTCGGGGTTCTGCCGGTCGAGAACGTTCGCGATCGCGTCGTAGGTGCCGAGGTAGGATATGCCCGGCAGGCAGTCGCGCGGCGCGAGATAGTGGTCGATGCAGAAGCCGAGCGTGCGGTCGGCCTGTACCGCGCGGCAGTACGCCTGCGCCTGCTCGCCGCAGCCGACGAGAAGAACGTGCTTGAGGTTGTAGCCGTGCTCGCGGAACCGGCGCAGCACGCGCCGCAGCATCCATCGCTTGACCGCGACGGAAACGGTCGCGAGGAGGAAAAAGATGAACAGCGTCCACCGGGACAGGTGAAACTGCTTGCAGACGAACAGAAACGCCAGCAGCACGCCGAACAGGATGACGTTGCTGCGCAGCAGCAGACTGAACTCGCGCAGGAAATTCTTCGAGCGGAACGAGTCGTAAAGCCCCATCAGTCCGTACATCAGCCAGAACAGCGGCGCCATGCACAATATAGTCGTCATGTAGTACGACAGCCCGACGTGCCCGGGGATCCCGTGGAACAGATCGAAGCGGATAAAATAGGCAAACGCCATGCAGGGGAAAAGTATAAGCGCGTCCGTCAGACCGTTGATCTGGTTGAGCGCGCGCTGATTTTCCTTAATCAAACTTGTAGCCTCCTGAAATACTTAAATTTATAATTTATTCTACCATAAATGGCAGGAAAATTCCATCATCTCCTTGACAAGAACTATGCTCTGGGGTAAAATTTTTAGAGTAATATGGAAAAGTTTCGCAGACCGCGGCTGGCGGACAGACTGCGGAAAACGACGTTGTTTTTTGGCCGCAGGTGCAGTTGCCTGCGCTTTTTTATTGATGGTGGTGAGATAGAGTTTGAAAAACAGCAGAAAGGTGCTGTATGTTGCCTCGACATTCGGACATCTGGCATCTTTTCACAAGCCATATCTGGCGTGGCTGGCGCAGCAGGGCGCAGCGGTGCACGCGGCGGCAGGCGGCAGTACGGCCGAGCTGCCGGGCGTTTCGCGGTATATCCCGGTCTCGTTCGAGAAGAGCATGTTCTCGCCGCGCAATTTCGCCGCAGTGATACAGCTGCGCCGCGTTCTGCGCGAGGAGAAGTACGACATGATCAGCGTGCATACTTCGCTCGCGGCGTTTTTCACCCGGCTTGCGGTGATGACCTGCGGAAAGCAGAGGCCAATCGTGATGAATACCGCGCACGGCTACCTGTTCGACCGCGATACGCCGCCGCTGAAGCGCGAGATTCTGCTTGCGGCGGAGCGCATGACCGCGCCAGTGACCGACTGGCTGCTGACCATGAACCGTCAGGATGAGCGTATCGCGCGGCAGTATCGCCTGGGACGGCATATCGTGCCGACGGACGGCATGGGCATCGATCTTGCGCGGTTCAGCCGCCCGTCCGCGCCCGAGCGCACCTGGCTGCGCCGTCAGCTTTCGCTGAGGGACGATCAGCTCGTGCTCGTCTACGCGGCGGAGTTTTCCGGCCGCAAGCATCAGTCCATGCTCATCGAGGCGATGGCGGAGCTGCCCGAGCGCGTTGTTCTGCTGCTGCCCGGACGGGGCGCGGCGCTCGACAAATGCAAGGCGCTGGCAGACCGGCTTGGAGTGCGCGAGCGCGTGCGGTTTCCCGGCTTCGTGTCGAATATCGAGGACTACTACCGCGCGTCCGATGTCTGTGTCTCGTCGAGCCGAAGCGAGGGCCTGCCGTTCAACGTCATGGAGGCGATGGCGTGCGGCCTTCCGGCGGTGCTGACGAACGTCAAGGGGCATGAGGATCTGGTTCGCCCCGGCGAGAACGGCGAACTGTATCCCTATGACGACCGGCAGGCGTTCTGCCGCGCGGTTCGGGTCGCAGGTGAGCCGGCGGTACGCCGCATGATGAGCGAAAAAGCGGAAAAAAGCGTGCGGAAATACGGTCTGGATACCGTGTTTCCCGCGCTGACCACATTATATTATGATGCGCTGACCGGAAAAACGGGACGCGCGGCATCTGAGGAGGAAAACTGATGAAACAAAAACCGGCTCAGTCCAAAAACGGACAGGCGAAGGGAGGCGTTCAGGCAAAGCCCGCCGCGCCGAGCAGCGCCCGTTGGGGACTGTACACCATGGCGGCGATTGCGCTGTGGATCATCACCTGCTTCGACAATAACGGCAGCTATTTCACGCAGAAGGTGGTCGGCGTGCTCTGCACGGTCGGTACGCTGTTCATGATGCTGTTTGCAGGCAAGGACAAGGTAAAGCGTCTGCTGACGCCGCCGGCGTTTGCGCTGTTTGCGTACATGCTGCTGTCGGGCGTATCCACGCTGTATGCGCGCTCGCGCAAGTTCGCGATCGCAGAATTTGCGGTCTTTCTTGCGGCTTTTGCGGTCTATCTGTGCATCGTTCTGTTTTCGAATGACGGCAGGACCGCCGAGCAGCGGCCACGATCGCTGCCGCGGCGGCTCCGGTCGGTCTGCTGTCCATCGACGCAGCCTCCTGCAATCTGCTGATGCGCCCGGTGCGCGTCATCATGGAGGCGATCGGCGCAGGCTACGGCAACACCGGCGGCTACTTTTACTCCCGTCTGAACACCATTTTCGGCAACCCGAATACCTACGCCGGCCTGATGTCGATCGCGTGCCTGTTGTCTATCTGGCTCGTCATCACGGCGGCGAGCCGCAGCCAGAAGATCCTGTGCACCATCCTGCTGATGGTCAACGCAGTCTCCTATCTGCTCGCGTTCTCGATGGGTTCGCTCGGCGTGTTTGTCGTGGCGTGCCTTGCGATGCTGGTACTGAGTCCGGCAGAAAAGCGCATGGATCTGTTCCTGCTGCTTGTTCAGACGGCAGTCGTTGCGCTGATCGTCGGCGCAGTTTCGGTCAAGGGCTTCGGTGATGATGTGACCGGCTCGTTCTTGCCGATGATCATGCTGATTGTCGGCTGCGCCGCGGCGTGCGTGCTGGAGATTTTTGTGCGCGAGAAGCTTGTCGCGCGCCTTGCCGACAAGGGAAAACTGCTCATCGGTCTGGTCGCGGCGGTTGCTGTGATCGCTGTTGTCTACCTGGTTGCGGCGCTGAATGTCACCGGCTCGTACACCTTTGGCACGGAGGGTGAGTTCCGCCGTGCGATTTCCCTGCCGGCAGGCGACTATTCGCTCTCCATGCAGGCAGACGGCTCGACCTCGGTGCGTGTCACCTATAAAAACACCAACAATCTGGTTCAGAACAACGAAACCGACCTTGCCAGCGGCTCGGCAGATGCTCCGGTGACCTTCACCGTGCCGGAGGACAGCAAGCTCGTGTTTTTCTACTTCGGCGGCGAACAGGGCGCGACGCTGAACGAGGCGGCTTACACCGGCGCGAAGGACGGCAGCGTAAAGCTTGGCTACAAGCTGCTGCCCGCTTTCATCGCGGACCGTATTCAGGACCTCACCGCAAACGGCAACGTCGTACAGCGCGGCGTTTACCGTCAGGACGCTATCAAGCTTTGGAAGACCTCGCCGGTCATCGGCCGCGGTCTCGGCGGCTTTGAAAACGGTGTCGTTTCGGTGCAGGATTACTATTACGAGACTAAATACGCCCATAACCACTATGTTGAGTCGCTGTGCGACCTCGGTATTCTCGGTCTGGCGGCCTTCCTTGCGATGCTCGGCACCTCGATCTGGGCGCTCGTCAAGAGCCGCAAGGAGAAGCCGCTTATCGTCATGCTGCTCGGCGCGTGCGTGCTTCAGATGTTCGGTCAGGCTGTCAGCGACGTTACCTGGTCGGTCGGCTGCTGCGTACCGACGTTCTTCGCGGTGCTCGCACTTGTGACGCTGCACTGCGGTGACAGCCTGCGGCTGAATGTGCCGAACAAGAGCAAGGGCGGCGCGGTCCGCTGGCCGATCACGGCGGTTTCCGCTGTCTTTATCGTGCTCATCGGCCTCAATCTGATCGCGCAGAGCAAGTTCTCGAGCGACGAGCTGACGCTCGATGATCTCAAGCAGTGCGCGTCCATCGACCTGTTCGAGACTAACGACTACAAGCTGTCGTATCTGATCTCGGGCGGCAATGAGGAGGGCGTAGCCGACCGCTATGCGGCCGATCTGTCCCGCGTGGACTCCAACGCCATCGCCATTCCGCTTGCGCAGTATTACGCCGGTGTGGGCGACTACACCAAGGCGCTCGATGCGCTCGACCGCGGCGCAAAATACACGCGTGCAAACGCTGAGGTATGGCAGAAGATGTTCAGCCTGTACGAGCAGATGATCGATCCGGTCGGCGGCAGCATCGGCGCGGCGCAGTGGCTCCAGGATGATACCTATCTGAACCGCATGGTCAAGGGCTACGAGACACTGTGCCAGGTCAACGCGGACCAGCTTGACGATGTGCTGTTGACGGCGGAGAACAATGCGTTCCTTAACAAGCTGCTTGCGGCAGACGCGCTCGACCCGTATGATTTCGTTGACGCGCTCACCATTTTCTCCTCGCTCGGTCTGGATACGGCTTATCTGCCGGATGCGGACGGAAACGGCGTGCCGGACTGCGCGGAGGTGCAGGAAGGCAGCGTAACGTGGAACGGCGGTGCATTCACTGCGGACTCGGACAGCACAGTCGTGTTCTCGACCGTGCTCAAGAACGAAGGCAGCTATGAGCTCGCTGTCGAGAGCAGCGACCTTGGCGGCGTTGCGGAGGCAGACGTAGACGGCGCGGCAGTGACGCTGGATGCTTCCGGCAAGGCTGTCATCGAGGCGGACCGCCTCGGCGACAGTGATGAGCCGGTAACGATCGCGCTGCATGTCAGGGCCGGCACGACGGTCTCCCATGTAACGTGGAACAAACAGTAAAAAAGAAAGGTCATCCTTGAAAAAGGATGACCTTTTTACACTTCAGCGCGCACAGAAATGAAGTTTTTTCGACAGCTTTAAAATCCCATCGGATGGCTGCGGTGCCAGTTCCATGCGGTTTGCAGGATGGTGCTGAGTGCGCTGTAGCGCGGCCGCCAGCCGAGTGTGCTCTGCGCCTTCTCCGAGGACGCAACGAGCCGAGCCGGGTCGCCGCTGCGGCGCGCCTTTTCCACGGCAGGGATTGCATGACCGGTAACGCGGCGCGCCTCCTCGATCACCTCGCGTACGGAAAAACCCTGTCCGCTGCCGAGGTTGAAGGCGGTGCTTTCGCCGCCGCGCAGCAGGTATTCGAGCGCAAGAATATGCGCCTGCGCCAGATCGCACACATGGACGTAGTCGCGGATACAGGTGCCGTCGGGCGTTGGGTAGTCCGAGCCGAACACCGAGATCTCGCTGCGCTGTCCGTTTGCGACCTGCAGGACCAGCGGAATAAGGTGGGTTTCGGGGAAATGCGCTTCGCCGAGCGAACCGTCCGGATGCGCGCCGCAGGCATTGAAATACCGCAGCGCGGCGTACCGCAGGCCGGTCGCAGCCGCCGTCCAGCACATCATGCGCTCCATGACGCGCTTGGTCTCGCCGTAGCAGTTAGTCGGATCGAGAGCGGCAGTTTCCTCAATGGGAATCTGTTCGGGTTCGCCGTAGACCGCTGCGGAGGAGGAAAAAACGATCGTTCCGACGTCATGCGCGGTCATCTGCTCGAGCAGTACGCGCGTGCCGCTGACGTTGTTGTCATAGTAGCGCAGCGGCAGTTTGCCGCTCTCGCCGACCTGCGAGAACGCTGCAAAATGAATTACGCCGTCGATGTTTTCCTGTTCGAACAGGCGGGCGAGAAAGGCTGCATCGCGAATGTCGCCCTCATAAAATCGGCAGGCCGCCGGTACGGCTGCGCGGAAGCCGGTGCTGAGGTTGTCGGCCACGACCACCTGATAGCCGGCCTCGAGCATTGCCCGCACTGTGTGCGAGCCGACATAGCCTGCGCCGCCGGTCACTAATATCGTCATAAGTACACATCCTTGATTCTACTCATATAATTTTATAGTAGTGGCAGACCGTCGGTTTGTCAATAGAAATGGTAAAAAGTGCAGGGACAGGAATTACTTCCTGCCCCTGCTGTGCCCGGTAAAACGATACTTGCAGAATGAAAGATATGGTTCGCGGTTTACCGAATGCCTGTTGTTAAATTTACTTTTCGAGCAGCGTCCAGTCGCGTGCGTCGCGGATCTTGGTCCACTTTTCGTACTTGTCGGCGTCGCTCTTGTCCGAGTAATCGTGGCTGTTGGTAGCCTCCTGCACGGCGAGATAGTACCAGACGGACGCATCCGCATTATCCGGCCACTTGATCATGTCATCGAGCAGATCCTCGCTCTTTTCGGGCAGACGGTTGAGTACGCGGTTGACGAGCGTCATCGCCTCGGCGCGGGTGATATACTGATCGGGGCGGAAGGTGCTGTCGGGATAGCCGTTGATCCAGCCCTTGTTTGCGGCAACGCCGATCTCGTCCTTCGCCCAGTGAGAAGCGATATCCGAGAAATTCGAGGTGTTGTTCGTATTCTTGTCGTCGAAACGAGCTGCAATGGCTGCGAATTCCGCACGGGTGATCGGTGCATCCGGGTCGAAGGTGCCGTCGGGGTTGCCCTTTACGATGCCCATCGACGAGAGCGTGGAGATCGCGTGGTTGAACCACTGACCGCGCGAAACGTCGGACAGGCTGTTGGACTGGGTGGAGTTTGCGGTGCGGACATCCTCGGTCAGCAGACGGAAGAAGATGGTCGCGACCTCAGCGCGGGTGATGTTGCCGCTTGGCTTTACGTTGCCGTCCGGGTAGCCGACGATATACGCAAAGTGATCGTCGCCGTTCAGACCGGTCGGTACGTCATCCGGGATGTCGACAGTCGGCTCGCCGCCACCGCCGGAGCCGCCGCTGGAGCGGTAGGACCATACGCCGACGAGCTTGACGTCCTGCTGGAGGTTCTCAAGCGAGGTTACAATGTCTCCGGTGCCGTCTGCGCGCCAGCCGCTGAAGGTGTAGCGGCTCTGCGAGGTGGTCTGTGCGGGCGCGACCGTGTAGCTGCCGCCCATTTTGACCTTGGCAGGAGCCGGAGCAGCGCCTGCGTCGGACGGGATATCGCCCGTTACTTCATAGGTGACATTGCAGAATTTGCCGTGCGCGGCCTTGAGCGCGAGCGCATCGGAAACGGCCTCTGCCTTGACTTCATACTCATCGGCGTAATACTCAGTGTCTTTACCATCACCGTTCCAGCGCTTTTCCTTGCCGTCGTGATACCAGCCGACGATCGGGTCGTTGCAGCCGTCCAGTACCCAGTTTTCGCCGACAGGGGAAAGGGTGAGGGAGCCGGTGTAGGTTACGGTGTTTTGGTCTCTGTCCATGCCGTCGCCGGTAGTGTTGTAGATGTCATCGCCAGCAACGCTAGCGCGGTTGTTGTATACCTTGGCATCGGGGGCAATGGTAATATCACCGCGGTTCTGAATACCGCCGCCGTACAGAGCCTTGCTGCCGTTGTTTGTGATAGTTGTACCCTTGCCGATGTAGAGCGTACCGTCGTTGTTGATAGCGGAAACGGCGTTGTCGACCAGATTTACCGATGCACCGTCAGCAAAGGTGACGTTTGCGGCATAGGTATTGTAATAATAATATACGGCGAGAGCGCCGACGGAACGATCATCGGTATTATCCAGATCTTTGCCCGTGCCGGTGATAGTGAGTGTCGTGCCGTCCTGTACGTCGATATTGCCGCCGTAGAGGAAGATACCGGCAGAGTTATTGTCCTCCATCGTCAGAGAAGAACCGTTTTTCATCGTCAGCACATCGGTCTTGTTGTAACCGGAAATACCGTAATCGTTGCCGCTGATTTCTGCCGTAGAATCATCAAGCGTCAACGGGCATCTAACCAGACCCTGATTGGCGCAGTTCAGAACACGGAGAGTCGAACCAGTGACGGTCGTAATAAAACGAGTCATGCCGTTGATTGCAGAATTTTCAATCAAAAGATGAGAGTCGTTTTCGATGTTCAGAAGTGCGTAATTTTCGCCCATCATTGCCGTATAGGTTGTGTTCCGAATGATCAGCTTAGAGCCGCCTTTTACATTGATAGATGTATTGGGAGTGGCGTAAATACCATGAGTTTCGATGGTGCAGGTACTGCCTTCATCCAGTGTCAGTGCGCCGTTGCTGTTCAAGGTAGCAGACCAGATGTTTTCAGCATTGAGGTTATTGGCAAATTTCACGTTCGTATTGTTAAATGTCAACGAAGCAAAGATATCGAGTGAACGATGCTCTGTCTTTTCCTGATCAGGAATAGTAACAGTATGACCTTTGCCGTTAATAACAATATTCTTTCTAATTTCATTAACGGTTATTAAACCTTCATCATTACCAATCTCAATCGTATCGCCGTCCTGTGCAGCGTTGATTGCTGCATCAAGCGTCGCATACTCTGTACTGCCGATTTTCGCGGTAAACGTCGGGGCAGGCGTGCTGTTCTCGCCGCCTTCGCCGTTGTTGTTGGCGGAAGGATTACT
>ENA-ORRR01002107-ORRR01002107.1-human-gut-metagenome-genome-assembly--contig:-NODE-2107-length-10819-cov-3.16639_pt1 | contig 10819 bp, 7 predicted proteins | sample MGYA00242182_ERZ509148 | MGnify/ENA primary metagenome ERZ509148 (study PRJEB26280, sample SAMEA2338674) | human gut metagenome | biome: human gut; feature: human-associated habitat; material: faeces... | reverse complement strand
TGCCTCCGGGCGCCCCGGTCCGGGGCCTGGCCCTTGGCGAGGTCCTTCGGCCGCCCCGAGCACGTCAGGTAGTGCCACGCGGCCTCGACCAGCGTCTTCCTCAGGTGCTTGTTGCCGGCCTTGGTGATCGAGCCCCTGCGGTCGCTCTCCCCGCTGGAGTGCTCGGAGGGCGTCAGGCCGACCCACGCCGCGAACGAGCGGGCATTCCTGAACCTCGAGAACTCGCCGGCCTCGAACACGAGGTCGGCGGCGGACGCGGTGTCTACGCCCTTGAGGCAGCGGAGGGAGTCGACCCTCTTCCTCCACCTGGGCTTGCGGGCCTCGGCCTCGACGAGCCCCTCGAGCCTCGCCTTCTCCTCCGCCGCCCGCCTGACCGCGTCGACGTAGTAGGCGAGCACGTCGTTGTCGGCCCTCTCCGCGAACCCTATCGACTCGATCCAGGACCAGTGCGCCCGGGTCCAGTTGCCCTTCCTGCGGCCGGTGGGCGTCCTCTCGTCGAAGACGAGCCCGTGCCTGAGCAGGAACTTGGAGAGCCGCTGCTTCGAGCGCGAGAGGTCGTCCCTCGCGTCCTCGAGCGCCCTGGTCAGGTCGCGGGCGGCCTCGCACTCGTCGTCGGGGACCCACACCTCGACCACGTTGCCGACCGACAGCATGCGGGCGAGGAACTCGGCGTCGTTGCGGTCGTTCTTCCTGCGCCTGTCCGCGCTGGGCTTGATCTTCGAGACGGCGCCGACCACGCAGTCGACCCCCAGGCCGGAAAGCCTCTTCTGCAGGTCGAAGCCCGTGACCCCGGACTCGTACACGCACCTGGCCCTGGGGTCCACGGAACGGACCCACCCCGCGACGGCGCCGGCGTCGTAGCCGAAGGTCGCGGCACGTACCTCCCCGGTCATGACGTCGAGGGAGACGGCCTTTATCGAGCGGGCGTGGACGTCGAGGCCGATGAAGGTGGTAGTATCGAGCATGGGAGCCCCTTCCATGAATGCGGCGTGGCCGCCACGGTTGGATTAGACACTCACCATTGTCGGCCTAATCCGCGGTCTTTCATGCAGCAGGGGCTCTCAATGTTTTTATGTCCTGCTCATATCGTCTCTGCCGGCAGTGGGGGACAGTCCTTGCAGCTTTTTCGCGAAGACTGTCCCCAACGACTAGTCATTCAAGAACGTCCATTGGCTAGGCGAGGGCGGCCATGATGGTGCGGGCGACGCCGTCGTGGTCGTTGTCGTATTCGGTGATGGCGTCGGCGGCCTCGCGGTCTTCGGACTCGGCGTTGATCATGGCCATGCCGTGGCCCGCTGCCTGCAGCATGGGGATGTCGTTGATGTTGTCGCCGAACGCCCAGGCGTCGGCGAGACGCTCGCCCAGGTATTCGCATAGCCACGTGAGGGCCGTTCCCTTGGTGGCGCCCTCGCCCATGACCTCGATATTCATGGCGTACGAACGCGTGACCTCAATGCCTCCGAGCGTTTCGAGCTCCGCCGCGATGGCGTCGCGATCGGCCGGGTCGTGCCAGTACATGGCGATGCGTTCGAGCGTCTCGACCTCGTCGATCTTGCTGTCGATATCCATGTCGATCGGTGTTCGCGTACGCTTGAGCGAAGCCGCGATGTGGGGGTCGCCGCCGCAGAATTCGTCCAGGCGCGTGTAGAGCGAGCGGGGGAGGAAGCACCGCCCGTCCGCGAAGATATCGAAGGTGACGTCATGGCCGGCGGCAATGCTATGGATGCGGTGGGCGATGGCGCGGTCGAGCGGTCGGCTCAAAATGCGCGTGGCACGTGAGGCATCGGTGGACGTACCGTCGTCGAGCTGCCAGACGCTGGCGCCGTTGGCGCAGACCGCGTAGTGTACGGCGGGATGGGCGAGGATGGGCTCAAAGATGCCCGACAGCGGACGCCCCGTGCAGGGCACAAACTCAATACCGCGGCGCGCAAGCTCGTCGAGCATTGCCCAGGTGGCGTCGCTCATCTGCTTATCGCTCGTCAGCAGCGTTCCGTCCATATCGGAAAACACAATCATTTGATGAAGCCCTTTCTACTGGCATAAAAAGCGTGGCCGAGGGCGATGATGCCCTGGCCACGCTCGGGTTCTATAACGGTCCGCGTCCTAGCGGTCGGCGAGCGGCTTGTACTCCAGCGGCTCGATCACCGGACGATAGGCGGGGCGGATGATACGGTGCGCGCAGAAGAGCTCTTCCATGCGGTGCGCCGACCAGCCGGCCATGCGGGCGACGGCGAATAGCGGCGTAAAAAGCGTCTCGGGCACGCCGAGCATCTTGTAGATAAAGCCCGTGTACAGGTCGATGTTGGCGCAGATGGGCTTGGTCATGCCGTGATCACGCATTACTTGCGGGGCCAGGCGCTCGATACGCTCGATGAGCGCGAACTCCTCGCCCAGGTCCTTCTTGGCGGCAAGCGTGCGCGCGTAACGGCGGCACACCTCGGCACGCGGGTCGCTCAGCGTGTAGACGGCGTGGCCCATACCGTAGATGAGGCCCGTGCCGTCGAAGGCCTGCTTGTCGAGGATCTTGCCCAGGTAGGCTGCGATCTCGTCCTCGTCCTCCCAATTGGAAACATGCGCACGGATGTCCTCGTGCATGGACACGACCTTGGCGTTGGCGCCGCCGTGGCGCGGGCCCTTGAGCGAGCCGATAGCCGCGGCGTAGGCGGAATACGGGTCGGTGGCCGAGGAGGACAGCACACGGCAGGCGAACGTGGAGTTGTTGCCGCCGCCGTGCTCGGCATGCAGCATGAGCATCACGTCGAGCAGCATGGCTTCGTCGCGGGTGAATGCCATACCGCCGCGCAACACCTGCAGGATGGTCTCGGCGGTGGAAAGGCCGGGTGTGGGGTGCGGTACATGAACCTCGGAGCCGCGGCGCTTGGCGACCGAGGCCATATGCGCGAAGGCGGCGATACGGGGGAGACGGGCGAGCATGGAGATGGCCACGTCGATCTCGTGCTCGGGTGTAATGGCGTCGGGCTCGGCATCGAAGGCGTAGAGCAGCAGCACGGCGCGCTGAAGCACATTCATGATGCTCGACGACACCGTGGTCATGGGGAACTCGCGGACGTACTCGTCGCTCAGGTGCCTAAAAGCGCCCAGACGTTCGCAAAAACCGTCAAGCTCTTCCTTGGTGGGCAGAGAGCCCGTGATGAGCAGGTAGGCGACCTCTTCGTAGCCATAGCGATCCTCGGCCTGGGCGTTGTTGACCAGGTCCTCGATGCTGTAGCCACGAAGCGTGAGTTTGCCCTGATCGGGCACAACTTTGCCGTCGACCTTGTTGTAGCCGTGCACGTCCGAGATGCGGGTAAGGCCCGCGACCACGCCCGAGCCGTCGGCATTGCGCAGACCGCGCTTGACATTGTGCTCGACAAACAGGCCCTCGTCATAAGGGTCGGTCGGCAGGCCGTGGTAGAGGTTTTCGCTTTCGGGCGAAATCTGACGGCTCGCCTCGTAATCCAGAACCAGGCGGCTCAGGTGATCGTCGAAGCGGTAGTAGATTTTCTTGGCGTCGTAGGCCATGCGCGCTCCTCTCCGGTCCGCTTTGGGGCCGCGCGCTTGGACGATATGACGTCAAGCTGCCCCGAGCGGCTTGTTCGCTACAGGCGGTACATAAAGTTAAAGACGTCCTCGCGCTGGATGGACACGTTGACGCCCGAAAGCTCGCCGGCCTCGGCCAGCGCCTTCTGCAGCTCGGCGAAGTCGAGCTTGGACTCGGCGGTGTCGGCCAGCATGGTCATGGTGAAGATGTCCTCGATAATGGACTGCGTGATGTCGCGGATGTCGACGTTGGCCTCGCCTAGGACACGGGTGACGCCGGCGACGATGCCGGGGCGGTTCTTGCCAAGGACGGTGATGACGATACGGGAGGACGAGATCTCGGCCATGGGAAACCCTTTCGCGTGATTGCGGCGCGCGCGGGGCGCTCCGCTACGGTACAGTGTTCATCATTGTACCTGTCTGGCGCCAAAAGGGGTGTGCTTACTGCGGCGTTACACGTCTGCAACATGGGAGAAGGGGCAACAGGGTGCGTGTCCGCTGCGGTTGGTCGCGCCGCGTTGCACAAAGACCGTGAACCTTTTGTGGGACACGCGGCGCCGTGGTACCATAGCCGAGTTTGTTGTCTTGGTCGGAAACCAAGACGCCTTATGCGCTGATCGGTAACCAGCGCCTGACCAATAAGGAGTCCTACCATGAAGCAGGGTATCCATCCCCAGTATGTCGAGTGCACGGTGACGTGCTCCTGCGGCAACACCTTCAAGACGCACGCTACCGTGTCCGAGATGAAGGTCGAGCTTTGCAACGAGTGCCACCCGTTCTACACCGGCCAGCAGAAGTTCGTCGACACCGGTGGACGCGTCCAGCGCTTCGCCGACAAGTTCGGTGGCGCCGCTGCCGCCCAGCTCAAGAAGGCCGAGGAGGCCAAGGCTGCCAAGGCCGCCAAGGCTGCTGAGGCCGAGGCCGCTCGCAAGGCCGCCGCTGAGGCTAAGGCTGCCGAGAAGGCTAAGCGTGCCGCTAAGTTCGCCGAGGAGGCTGCCAAGCAGGCTGCTGAGGCTCCCGCAGAGGCTCCCGTCGAGGAGGCCGCTGCCGAGGCCGAGACCACCGAGGCTGCTGAGTAAATAGCTCGCCGCGGAATCACTCGCATTCAGGGCATGAGGGCCGTGCATCCATTTGGGTGCACGGCCCTTTTCTTTTTGATTAGTGCAAACTAACCTGTCCCCATGGCATCAAATGGCGGAGAGGCGGCGTTTGCCCAGATAAACCCTCCAAAATTAACCTGTCCCATTGTGGCAGGTTGGTCGTAGTTATTACGTGGCGGTCGAGCTCGACCGTATAGGCCGCGCCTTGTTTGGCTAAAGTACAATCATCTGTGTTTAACTCGCCCGCAGCTGCACGGCGTGGGCGATGGCCAAAAAGGAAAACCACATGGGATTCATGTCAAAGCTGCTGTCCTTTGGATCCGATAAGGACCTTAAGCGCTACTACAAGATCGTCGACCAGATCAACGGTCTTGAGCCCCAGTTTGAGAAGATGACCGAGGAGGAACTCCGCGCCCAGACCGATAAGTTCCGCGAGCGTTACGCCAACGGCGAGTCGCTCGACGACATGCTTCCCGAGGCCTTTGCCACCGTGCGCGAGGCTTCCAAGCGCACCATGGGTATGCGCCACTTTGACGTGCAGCTCATTGGCGCCATGGCACTGCACGAGGGCCACATCGCCGAGATGAAGACCGGCGAGGGCAAGACGCTCGTCTCCACCTTGGCCGGCTACCTCAACGCTATCGCCGGCAAGGGCGTGCATGTCGTTACCGTCAACGATTACCTGGCAAAGCGCGATTCCGAGTGGATGGGCCGCATCTACAAGTACCTGGGCATGACCGTCGGTCTGCTCCAGAACAACATGCCGCTCGAGCTCAAGCGTCCGGCCTACCAGGCCGACGTCACGTACGGCACCAACTCCGAGTTCGGTTTCGATTACCTGCGCGATAACATGGTTACCCGCCCCGAGCAGCGTGTGCAGCGCGGCCACAACTACGCCATCGTCGACGAGGTTGACTCCATCCTGATCGACGAGGCGCGTACCCCGCTCATCATCTCGGGCGCCGGCACCAAGTCCGCCAGCACCTACAAGGACTTCGCGCGTGCCGTGCGTGGCCTTGAGCGCGGCGAGGACGTGTCGCACGACATGCTCACCGCCACCGAGGACGTCGAGCCCACGGGCGACTACGTCATGGACGAGGCCAAGCACACTATCGCCGCCACCGAGCGCGGTCTTAAGAAGATCGAGCGCCGTCTGGGCATCGAGGACATCTACGCCGACCTTTCGGGCCAGCTGGTCAACCACCTGCAGCAGGCGCTGAAGGCCCAGTACATGTTCCACCGCGATAAGCAGTACGTGGTCACCAACGGCGAGGTCAAGATCGTCGACGAGTTCACCGGCCGCATCATGGAGGGCCGCCGCTATTCTGAGGGCCTGCACCAGGCCATCGAGGCCAAAGAGGGTGTGCTCGTACGCGAGGAGAACCAGACACTCGCCACCATCACCCTGCAGAACTACTTCCGTCTGTATGACAAGCTTTCCGGCATGACCGGCACGGCACTTACCGAGGATGCCGAGTTCCGCGAGATCTACAAGCTGCCTGTCGAGGTCATCCCCTCCAACAAGCCCGTGCAGCGCGTGGACCACGAGGACCTGGTGTACCGCACCATTCAGGCTAAGTACAACGCCGTCGCCGACGACGTTGAGCGTCGTCACGCCAAGGGCCAGCCGGTCCTGGTGGGCACCGTCTCCATCGAAAGCTCCGAGAAGCTGTCCGCCGCCCTTACCAAGCGCGGCATCGCACACGAGGTCCTCAACGCCAAGCACCATGAACGCGAGGCCCACATCGTGGCCCAGGCCGGACGCTGCGGCGCCGTGACCATCGCCACCAACATGGCCGGTCGTGGTACCGACATCCTGCTGGGCGGCAACCCCGACGAACTGGTGCGCGAGCGCCTGGAGTACGAGGGCCTGACCATGGAGGACGTGACGCCCGAGCAGCTCGAGCAGTTTAACGCCGAGGCCAAGGAGACCTGCAAGGCCGAGCGCGAGCGCGTGCTTGCCGCCGGCGGCCTGACCGTTATCGGCACCGAGCGCCATGAGTCCCGCCGTATCGACAACCAGCTGCGCGGCCGCTCCGGTCGTCAGGGCGATCCGGGCGAGACCCAGTTCTACCTGTCGCTCGAGGACGACCTCATGCGCCTGTTCGGCGGCGACAAGATGGACCGCGTCTCCAAGATGATGGTCACGGCCGACATGGGTGACGACATGCCCATCCAGCATAAGATCATCTCCAAGGCCGTCGAGAGCGCCCAGCACAAGGTCGAGAGCATCAACTTCTCCATGCGTAAGAGCGTCCTTGAGTACGACGACGTTATGAACAAGCAGCGCCAGGTCATCTACGCCGAGCGCAATAAGATTCTGGACGGCAAGGACCTGACCGTCCACATCACCGAGGTCATGCACGATACCGTCTACCGTTGCGTGCAGGAGTTCTGCACCAAGGACAGCCACGATGGTGAGCGCGACCTGGAGGGCCTGCGCAAGTGGGTTGTGGAGCTCACCGGTCACATCGATACGCCGAAGTTCCCCGACGAGGATTTTGAGGCCCTGGCTGCCGATGTCCTGGCTTACGTAGAGAAGTGCTACAACATGAAGGCCGAGCGCTTGGGCGAGGACCTGATGCGCGAGCTCAACACCCAGGTCATGCTGCGCGTCATCGATACCCGCTGGATGAACTACCTGCAGGAGATGGACTACCTCAAGACCGGCATCGGCCTGCGCGGCTTTGGCCAGCGCGACCCGCTGGTTGAGTACAAGACCGAGGCCTACGGCGCGTTCCAGATACTCGTCGATACCATGTATGAGGATTACCTGCGCACGGTTCTGCGCATCGAGATCAAGGCTGCCCCGCGTGCCGTGGAGCACAAGGAGGAGCCCGCGCTCGAGGGTGCGCGCTTCTCCGGTCCTGCCGAGGTCGATGGTGACAACGGCGACTCGGTGCTGCGCAAGCAGGCGCAGGTGCAGGCCCGCACGGCTGTCCAGGGTGGTCCGGCTGCCGTCAACAACGGTGGCAAGGTGACCACCTATCGCAAGTCCGAGAGCGACGATCCGTACGTTAACGTGGGCCGCAACGACCCGTGCCCCTGCGGTAGCGGCAAGAAGTTTAAGTACTGCCACGGCAGGAATCGTTAATGGCTGAGGCTTTAGAGGTAACGCCCGCCGAGCTGGACGCGTTCGCGGACCGGCTCGGCGAGGTCGAGTCGTATCTCCACCTGGACGAAAAGCGCACGCGCGTGACCGAGCTCGAGGCCAAAAGTGTTGCCCCTGGCTTTTGGGATGACGCCGACGCCGCCCGTGCCACCATGGAGGAGATCGCGCGTACCAAGGAAGATATCGCTGCCGTGGACACCGCGCGCGGCGAGCTTTCCGATGCCCGCGCCGCGCTGGAGCTTGCCGAGGAGATGGGGGATGACCCCGACGCCGTCGCCCTTCGCGAGGAGGCTACACCCACGGCTGAGCGCCTGGCCCGGGCCATCGATGAGCTTGAGCTTTCGAGCTGGTTTACCGGTGAGTTCGATCACGGCGATGCCATTGTGACCATCAAGCCCGGACAGGGTGGTCTGGAGGCCCAGGACTGGACCTTCATGCTCTTTAAGATGTACATGAAGTACTGCCAGCGTCGCGGCTGGAAGGTCACCATCAACGACTGTCCCGCAGCCGAGGTCATCGGCATCGACCGCGCGACCTTTACCGTCGAGGGCAAGGACGCATTTGGCATGCTGCGCGCCGAGGCCGGCGTCCACCGCTTGGTTCGCATTAGCCCCACCGACGACAAGAAGCGCCGCCAGACCACGTTTGCCGGCGTCGAGGTCATCCCCGTGCTACCCGATGATATCGACATCGAGATCAGTCCCGATGACATCCGCGTGGACGTGTACCACGCGAGCGGCCCGGGCGGTCAGGGCGTCAACACCACCGACTCCGCCGTGCGCGTGACGCATTTCCCCAGCGGCATTGTGGTCACCTGCCAAAACGAGCGCAGCCAGATCCAGAACAAGGCCGCGTGCATGCAGATCCTCAAGGCTCGCCTGTACGAGATTGAGCTCGAGAAGCGTGCCGAGGCGCTCGATGAGATTCGCGGACCCAAGACCACGATTGGTTTTGGCAACCAGATCCGCAGCTACGTGCTCTACCCGTACCAGATGGTCAAGGACCTACGCACGGGCGTGGAGACCAGCAATGTCGAGGCCGTTCTTGACGATGGCGACCTGGACCCGTTTGTTATTGGCTACCATCGCTGGGCCACCGGCAACGCCGATGCAGAAGGCTCGGAGGTCTAAAACATCGGGCGGCTTCAAACCGATGCTAAGCCCAACGGTTGGACGGGTTTGTATCCAGAATAAACCCTGCGCAGGGGTGGTTTTTGTCCGGCGAATCGGTAGAATCGAATACAAGAAGAAGTTCAAAGCGCATCCGTTTGGGTGCGCTTTTTTGAGGGAGGCAGCATGGCATATCGTCTGGACATCAAGCGCATTCTTTCGATGAACTTCTTTCACGACCTGCCCCAGATCATGTTGGGGTGTGCCTTGGCCGCCATCGCGACCGACCTGTTTTTGATTCCCAATGGTCTTGCTGCCGGTGGCGTTACGGGCCTTGCCACCATTATCCAGGCGGTCGGCGCGGCGCGAGGCGTGTCGCTTCCCGTCGGTATCCAGATCATCGTGATGAACGCCTTGCTGCTGCTGGTCGTTATGCGCGAGGGCGGCATGTTCTACGTGGTGCAGACCGCGACGGGCTTTGTGCTGCTGGGCTTCTTTACCGATCTGTTCGCCCCGTTTGTAGCACCTCTGGCGGATGCGGACCTGATGCTTCCCGCCATGTGGGGCGGCATTATTACGGGCATCGGTTACGGCATGGTGTTGCGTGCCGGCGCCAACACCGGCGGCTCGGACACGATTGGCCAAATCATTTCGCGTAACACCTCGCTGCCGGTGGGCTCGACCGTCATGGCAATCGACGTTGCCGTGTGTGCGCTGTCGGCTCCGGTCTTTTCAATCGAAAACGCACTATATGCAGGCCTTTCGATGGTCATTAGCGGCTATGTGATCGATGCCGTGGTCGATGGCGGCAACAAACGCCGTATGGTACTCATCATCTCGGATAAGTTCCCTGATATCGCTGCCGATATCATGTATGGCCTGGGTCGTGGTTGTACCAAGTTTAAGGCGACTGGCATGTATTCGGGTGCCGAGAAGCCGGTGATTATGGTCATCGTGAGCCGTCGAGAGCTCAATACCCTCAAGACGATCGTGCGCGAGCGCGATCCTCACGCCATTGTGACGGTCGCTGACGTTACGGAAGCCTTCGGCGAGGGATTCAAGGACATTAGCGCGTAGGGTCGACTGCGTTCCATCCAAAAGACGTTCACATTGATAAACCGTTTCATCAGCGGTTCTGCCTGCTAAATTGTTCAAATAATGATAAAAACTCTGGTAAAGCCATCAGTTTCCAGCATAATGAATGACGTACGTGCATTGCGGCTGTGTTGGGATTACCTTTCCGTGCCGTGCGCATTTTGTCTAATGAGGATGAAAGGAAGGCACAATGAGCGACGAAGAGCTCAAAAAGGTTGCCAACGAGGTAAGGAAGGGCATCGTCACCGGCGTGCACGCTGCCAAGTCCGGCCATCCGGGCGGTTCGCTCGGCGCTGCCGACATCATGACCTATCTGTACTTTGAGGAAATGAACGTCGACCCGGCCGATCCCCGCAAGGCCGATCGCGACCGTTTTGTGCTCTCCAAGGGCCATTGCGCTCCGGGCCTGTACGCCGTGCTCGCCGAGCGTGGGTTCTTCCCCAAGGAGGATCTCGAGACGCTGCGCCATATCGGCAGCCACCTGCAGGGTCATCCCAACATGAACGACACCCCGGGCGTCGACATGTCCACCGGCTCGCTCGGCCAGGGTATCTCCGCCGCCGTGGGTATGGCCGTTGCCGCCAAGCACTGGGGCGATACTTACCGCACGTACGCCCTGCTGGGCGATGGCGAGAGCGAGGAGGGCCAGGTCTGGGAGGCCGCCATGTTTGCCGGCAACCAGCAGCTCGATAACCTCTGCGTGATCGTCGACCACAACGGCCTGCAGATCGACGGCCCCGTCGAGGAGGTCAACGACCCCATGCCGCTCGCCGACAAGTTCCGCGCGTTCAAGTTCCACGTGGTGGAGCTCGCCGACGGCAACGACTTCGACCAGATCCGCGCCGCCTTTGCCGAGGCTCGCG
>ENA-ORRR01002099-ORRR01002099.1-human-gut-metagenome-genome-assembly--contig:-NODE-2099-length-10861-cov-2.67833_pt1 | contig 10861 bp, 9 predicted proteins | sample MGYA00242182_ERZ509148 | MGnify/ENA primary metagenome ERZ509148 (study PRJEB26280, sample SAMEA2338674) | human gut metagenome | biome: human gut; feature: human-associated habitat; material: faeces... | reverse complement strand
AGAGCCGCCTGACGGACGAGCTTCCGCGTGAGCCGTTTGATCTTCCGTGCAACTACATCATTACTGAAAGGCAGGTGCTGCACACGAATGAAAAATAGAACAGCACTTTTATCCGGTCTCAGCCTCTTTGTCTGCTTTTGTCTGCTGACAGGTCTCAGCCGGCTCATCATTCGCTATGTCGGCATCAGCCCGCCTCTGCTGCTGCTCGCGGAGGTGCTTTCCTTTGCGCTCCCGGCGCTCCTTGCGTACTATGCTGCGGAGGATCGAACCGCGATCAAGCACAGACTTGGATGGAAGATGCCGCCAAAGGGCGGACTTCTGTTCGCCATTCTGCTCGGCATTACGACCGCGATGTTCGCTCTTTCGACCAATATTGCGCTCGGCTCACTCATCGGACAGGCGAACGGTGATTTTTTCGCTGCTGCACTGCCGCTGACCCAGTCCCGGTTTGGTGCGCACGGCGTGTATTTTGTATTCGCCGCTGCAGCAGCCTTAGTCGAGGAGCTCTTTCTGCGCGGTGTGCTCATGCCCATTCATGAGGAAGGCGTTGGCACTTCGGCCTGCCTTCTGTTTGCCGGTCTTACATTTGCGCTGCTTCAGGGCGATCCGCTCCGCATGATCGGTGCTTTCGCTGCCGGCTGTGCCTTCGCTTATACCGCCTATATTTTCGACAGCGTGTGGCCTGCTGTTATCGCGCATCTGGCAGGAGGTCTTTATCTGTCGGTCACCATGTGGATGACCGATGTTTATGCACCGTTCGGAATCGCGAACTACTTTTTCGCCTGCAATCTGCTTGGCCTGCTGCTGTTCCTGTACCTGACCGTGCGTACCGCGCAGGGAATGCTTGTGCGCGATTCGGTGCCGCATTTCGTCAAGAGCGCCGGTCTCTACGATCTGTGGCTTCTTATGCGAAATCCGGGAGTTCTCGTATTCGCTGTCGCATTTGCGGCAAAAATCGTTTTGGATATGATCGGCTGAGCCGGTCGGGATGTTTCGAGGTGAATTATGGATTACGATAAGTACGATAATCAGGAAAATCAGGAAGTCCGCCGCAAGCGCCGCCGCAGCAGGCGGCATAAGAACAGCGGCTGCGCCGGCACGATGGTCTATGTCATCGCGGTCGTCGGCGCGTCGCTTGTCATTTCGCTTGCAGCGATCTTTACTGCAAACGACGTCTTTGCATTCGTCAAGGACAACGCCATGCAGCAGTTCTATGTTTCCGAGAACACAAAGCTCGCTGATCTGGCAAAAGATCTGGACAAGCAGGGGATTATCAATTACGGTACGGTATTCAAGGCGTATCTCGCCGTCAAGGGCGACTCTGCCGACGATGTGCTCGCCGGTGAGTACCAGCTTAACCCCAGCATGGACTACGGTCAGATCATCGACAAGCTGACCAATTCTTCTTCGTCTGATACGCTTCAGATCACAATTCCCGAGGGTTACTCGGTCGCACAGGTACGCCAGCTTCTGCTCGACAACCATGTCTGCACCGCAGATGCGCTCGACAAGGTGCTCAACCAGTACCCGTTCAAGCATGACTTCCTGCAGGACGAGAAGCCGGTCGAGGAAGGATGGCTCGAGGGTTATCTGTTCCCGGATACCTATGAGATCTACAAGGGCAACGGCTCGGTCGTCGATACAGTCAATAAGATGCTCAATAATTTCGCTTCGCGCTATGGCTCGGAGATCACAGACGGAGCCAATGAGCTCGGCCGTTCCATGCACGACATTGTCACTGTCGCCTCGCTTGTCGAGCGCGAAGCGCAGCGCGATGATGAACGTGCGCGCATCGCGGGCGTTATTTACAACCGTCTGAACAATTCGAGCGAATTCCCGTATCTTCAGGTGGACGCATCTGTCCTGTACGGTCTCGGCCGTACGAGCGGCAAGCTCACCGACGAGGATCTCAAGAGCGATTCCCCGTACAACCTTTATACCGCGGAAGGCCTGCCTCCCGGACCGATCTGCAACCCGGGCTATGCCTCGCTTTACGCTGCAAGCCACCCGGAGAGCCATGATTATTACTATTATGTCGCAATGCCCGATGGCAGCCACCTGTTCGCAAGCAGCTATGAGGAGCATCAGCGCAACATTGCGACCTCGAACGCTGCACAGGCACAGGCCGCAAGCGAAAACACGGACCAAAGCACGGAGGTAAGCGGTGAATAAGATTCCAGAGCTTCTTTCACCTGCGGGTGATCCCGAAAAAATGCGCTTCGGCATTGCCTACGGCGCCGATGCAGTCTATATGGCCGGTCAGCGCTTCGGAATGCGCGCGGCAGCGGCGAACTTCGATGACGAGGCACTGCGCCGCTGCATCGCTGAGGCGCACGCACACGGCGTAAAATGCTATATTACCGTCAATATCATGCCATCGTGCCGCGATCTTCCGGCGCTGCCCGCCTACCTTGAGCTGCTCCAGGACGCAGGCGCGGACGCGATGATCGTCGCTGATGTCGGCGTGATCCGCATGGCGCAGAAATACGCTCCCGGAGTTCCGCTGCACATCTCGACCCAGACCAGCATTCTCAACCCCGAGGCTGCAAACTTCTGGGCGGACATGGGCGCTGAACGCGTCGTCCTCGCACGCGAGCTCTCGCTCGAGGAGATCGCTGAAATCCGTGCCAAGACGCCGAAAGCACTGGAAATCGAGGCATTTGTCCACGGCGCAATGTGCATTTCCTATTCCGGCCGCTGCCTGATCTCGCAGTACATGACCGGCCGTGATGCAAACCACGGCGCGTGTGCACAGCCCTGCCGCTGGAATTACTCCCTGATGGAGGAAAAGCGTCCCGGCGAATTCTTCCCGGTCGAAGAGGACAGCCGCGGTACCTATCTGTACAATTCCAAGGATATGTGCATGATCGAGCACATTCCGGAGCTTATCAAGGCCGGCATCGATTCCTTCAAAATCGAGGGCCGCAACAAGACCGCGTACTACACGGCCTGCGTGACCGGCGCATACCGCGCTGCGGTCGATGCTTATCTTGCCGATCCTGAGCACTATGTCATGCCGCAGTTCTGCCTTGATGAAGTAAACAAGGTCAGCCATCGGGAGTATTACACAGGCTTTTACTTCGGTCCTTCTGCCAACGGTCAGCACTACGGCGACAGCCAGTATATCCGCGATTATGAGGTCGTGGGTATGCCGGTCGACTGCCGTGAGGACGGTACAGCCGTGTTCGCCCTCAAGAACCGCTTCTTCAAGGGCGAAGAGCTGGAGTTGCTTCAGCCGGGTCACGCACCCTATAGCTTCCACGCCGAGGCTGTGAACGATGACGGCGAAGCGCTTGACCTGTTCAATGTGCCGCAGATGAAGGTTCACTTTCAGTTCCCGTTCGCAGTTGACCGCTATGCCATCCTGCGCAAAAAGAAGGAACGTCCTGAATAAAGCAAAACATCCTGCCGCGGAGTCTTCTACGACTCACGGCAGGATGTTTTTTTATACTCAATGCTCCGCCCAGTCAAGCGAGCGTCCGACCGCCTTGTCCCATCCATTCAGCAGCCTGCTGCGCTTCTCATCCTCCATCGAGGGAGCATAAAGTGTATCGCAGCGCCACAGCTCCTTGAGTTCGTCCCTGCTGCTCCAGACGCCGGTTGCCAGGCCTGCAAGATAGCACGCGCCGAGCGCAGTCGTCTCGCGGATGACTGGACGACGTATCGTGCAGTTCGAAATGTCAGCCTGAAACTGCATAAGAAAGCTGTCACGGCTCGCGCCGCCATCCACCGAAAGGGAAGATAGGGCCACGCCCGTATCGCGTTTCATGGCCGTCAGCAAATCGTTCACCTGATAGGCAATCGACTCCTGTGCCGCACGGATGATATGCTCGCGCGTCGTGCCGCGCGTCAGTCCGATCAGACAGCCGCGTGCATACATATCCCAGTGCGGTGCACCGAGGCCGGTGAACGCCGGAACGAGATAAACGCCGCCGGTATCCTTCACCTTGCACGCATAGTATTCTGCATCCCGGCTTTCCGAGAAAAACCGCATCTCATCGCGCAGCCACTGAATGACCGCACCGCCGACAAATACGCTGCCCTCAAGCGCATACTGAGTTTCGTCTCCGATACGAATACCGATCGTTGTCAGCAAACCGTTTTCACTTTCACAGGCTGTCGTTCCGGTATTCATCAGCAGGAAGCAGCCGGTGCCGTAGGTGTTTTTGGCGTCGCCGGCGTTAAAGCAGGTCTGGCCGAACAATGCTGCCTGCTGATCTCCTGCAATGCCGGCAATCGGGATCTCACCATTAGGCAGAGAAACATAGCCGTAAATCTCGCTTGACGAGCATACGCGCGGCAGCATTGCCCGAGGAATATCGAGCGCCTTCAGCAGTGTGTCGTCCCAATCGAGACTGTGAATATCAAAGATCATCGTGCGCGCGGCATTAGTGGCATCCGTGATATGTACTCTGCCGCCCGTGAGCTTCCATACCAGCCACGAATCCACCGTTCCGAACAGGATCTCGCCCTTCTCAGCCTTCTCCCGTGCGCCCTCCACATGATCGAGCAGCCATTTGATCTTCGTGCCCGAAAAATATGCGTCCGGGACAAGACCGGTCGTGCGGCGGATATGGTCGGACAGACCGCTCTCCACCAGCCCGTCCACGATGTCTGCGGTGCGGCGGCACTGCCATACGATAGCGTTATGAATGGGACGGCCGGTCATTTTATCCCAAAGGATCGTCGTCTCTCGCTGATTGGTAATGCCGATACCGGCCACATCGGCAGGGGAGATATCCGCCGCCGCAAGCACTTCAAACATAGCCGCGTACTGCGTAGACCAGATCTCCATCGGATCCTGCTCAACCCATCCTTCATGCGGATAATGCTGCGTCAGCTCGTGCTGACGGATTGCAAGAATATTCTGTTCGCTGTCAAAAAGTATTGCTCTTGAACTCGTTGTGCCCTGATCAAGGGCCAGTATATACTTTCCCATGACGGAAAACTCCTCTCCTTCGCTTTTGCGCAATACCGCAGATTTCCGTAAAACGCGCCTGTTCAGGGATGCCGTACTGCTCTGTTTTTCCCTTTACCCGTGCCTTTATCATACTCTGCGCAGCGTATGCTTGTCAACTGCGGCTGGCGTATTACATTTTTCATGCGGCTGGCGCCTTAATAATATTCGTTGCAACAGGCTGCAAAATGTGATATGATTAAAATAAGTATGAGGATATATCCCTTATGTTCAAATCAAAAGCATTAAAGAGGAAAGCGCAATGAATGAATATACTGTAATCGGCATAGTCGTCGCCGCCTTCATCCTGGCCGGCGTGCTGTCCTACTTCTTTACGCCGCCCGTCAAACGGTTCGCGCACAAGGTTGGTGCGATCGATGTACCAAAGGATAACCGCCGCATGCACAAGGAACCGATTCCGCGTCTTGGCGGCCTTGCGATTTTCGGCGGCTTCCTTTGCTCCATTCTGGTATTCGGTCAGCTGGATCAGACCATGCTGTGCGTACTGCTCGGTGCGACGATTATTGTAGCGCTCGGCATCTTCGACGATGTTCTCGCACTCGGTGCAAAGCTCAAATTTATCGTACAGATCATCGCGGCGGCCATTCCTGTCTGTGTCGGCGGCCTGCAGATCAGTCTTTTCACCAACCTCAATCCGTTTTCGGACGCGCCGTTCTGGCATCTTGGCTTTCTCGCCGTTCCTGTTACGATCATCTGGATCGTCGGCATTACAAATGCGGTCAATCTGATCGACGGTCTGGACGGTCTTGCTGTCGGCGTATCGTCTATCGCCGCAATCACCATGCTTGCTGTTGCGCTTTTGACCGATAACATGGCAATCGCCATCACGATGGCCGCCCTCACAGGCGCCTGCATCGGCTTTATGCCGTACAATCTTAATCCTGCAAAGATCTTCATGGGCGACACCGGTTCGACCTTCCTCGGTTATATGCTCGCAACCGTGTCCATCATGGGTCTGTTCAAATTTTACGCCGTCATCTCGTTTGCTGTGCCGTTTCTTATTCTCGGCCTGCCGATCTTCGATACGGCAAACGCGATCATCCGCCGTCTTGCGGAGGGCCGCAGCCCGATGAGCCCTGACCGCGGTCACGTGCATCACAAGCTGATCGACATGGGCTTCAATCAGAAGCAGGCGGTCGCTATTCTTTACGCAATCAGTGCAACGCTCGGTCTTACCGCCGTCGTGCTCACCTCGTCGGGTGAGGTAAAGGCTGTCGTACTGCTTGCCGCAGTGCTTGCAGCAATTCTTGTCGGCGCATGTATTATCTACGGTGCGGAACACTGGGGCAAGCATCCGCAGGAGCAGAAAAAACACAAAAACGAGGCTGCACAGGAGGAGAAAAACAAACATGAATAAAATCAAGGTAATGACTGTATTCGGTACGCGCCCGGAAGCTATCAAAATGGCTCCGCTCGTGCATGCGCTTGAGCAGAACGAAAACACCGAGTCCATCGTGTGCGTTACCGCACAGCATCGCGAAATGCTCGATCAGGTTCTTGATATTTTCGGCATCAGGCCGGATTATGACCTGAATATCATGCAGCCGCGTCAAACGCTCGCTACCATCACCGAAAAGAGCCTGCACGGTCTGGATGAGGTGCTCGAAAAGGCGCAGCCGGACATTGTTCTCGTCCATGGCGATACCTCGACCACTTTTGCCGGCGCACTCGCAGCGTTCTACCACAAAATCCCTGTCGGCCATGTTGAGGCCGGTCTGCGCACCTACGACAAATATTCGCCGTTCCCTGAGGAAATGAACCGCAAGCTGACCGGTCAGATCGCGACGCTGCACTTTGCTCCGACTCCTCGCAACCGTGACAATCTCGCCCGCGAGGGCATTACTGAGGGCGTTTCCGTTGTCGGCAACACCGTCGTCGACGCGATCCACATGACCGTCAAGCCGTATTTTGCATTCCGTGATGAGCAGCTGAAAAAGCTCGACTTCGAGAACAACCGTGTTGTCCTTGTCACGGCTCACCGCCGCGAAAACTACGGCGAACCGATGGAGAATATCTGCCGTGCGATTGCTGAGCTGAGCGAAGCATATCCGGATGTGCACTTCGTTTATCCGGTTCACCTCAGTCCGTATGTGCGTGAGACCGCAGAAAAGTTCCTTGGCGGCAATGACCGCATTCATCTGATTCATCCGCTGACCGTTGACGAGATGCACAATCTGATGGCGCGCTGCTTCATGATCATGACCGACTCCGGCGGACTTCAGGAGGAAGCGCCGAGTCTCGGCAAGCCGGTTCTGGTACTGCGCCGCGAGACCGAGCGTCCGGAAGCAATCGAAGCCGGCACAGTCAAGCTTGCGGGTGTTGAGCAGGCCGATATCGTAAAGCTCGCACGCGAGCTGTTCGAGGACAAGACTACTTACGCAAGGATGGCGCATGCCGTCAATCCCTACGGCGACGGAAAAACCTCGCAGCGCATTGTCGAAGCGATCGAGCACTATTTCGGTCTGCGCGAAGACGGTCCGGCACCGTTCAACCCGTGAGAAAGCGAAAAGTCCTCCCTGCCCCTATGGCAGCCGCCATCTGTGCAGGCGTTCTTGTGTCGCTCCTGTTTCTGAGCTACATCATGTCCTCCGGTCTGCTGCATCGCCGCGACACAGGCATCACGCTGCCGACAGGGGAGGCTGACACGCCGGTCGTCACCGCCGACAGTCAGCTGCTGACTGCGCAGAGCGTTGCAGATGTTGATATCACGACCGATAACGTCCAGCATGTGATTGCGTCTCTCACGCGCCCTGAGGCATACAGCTGCACCATCGAAAACAAACTGTATTATACCGGCGGCTCATCCTCTCTCCGCCGCTACGTTCGCGACGGCGTCATTCGCACGGATACCCTGACCGAGAGCGGAGCTGTCCGCTCCTCGATCATCCGCAGAGGCGATACCATCTATTCCTGGAACGCTGACAGTTCGGCAGTCTATGAGGGCAGGGCAGGCAGTTTTTCTGATGACGCCTCTGCCATGCTGCCGACCTATGAGGATGTGCTCGCAGCAGGCGTTACACCGCTTTCTGCCGGCCGCACATCCACAGACAGCGAACCGTGCATCATCGTCAGCTTTGATCTGGACGGCTACCGCTGCGCTTACAGCGTGTCTGCGTCCTCAGGACTTCTCAAAAGCGCATCGTTCTATTCGGGCGATACGCTCACCCGCTCGGTCTCTGTCTCCGGACTTTCGACCGAAGCCCCCGACAAGGTATATTTTATCCTGCCCGGAGGGAAAACACTGTTAGGAGAGTAACCATTCAATATGTCAGAATACTTAAAAATTTCCGAGGAAATCCGTGCGCTCGGCGCCGAAGCCGAACGTGAAATCCGTCCTTATTTTTCCCGTATTGAGGAAATCTGCGACCGGAATACCGAAAAGGTGCTCGCCGCCTTCGCAAAGAACCGCGTTTCCGACAATCTGTTCGCCGGTACGACCGGCTATGGCTATGATGACTACGGCCGCGATACGCTCGATAAAATTTACGCCGACATCTTCGGCACGGAAGCTGCTCTCGTGCGCATCGGCTTTGTCAACGGCACGCACGCCCTGTCCTGCGCAATGTTCTCCGCAGTGAAGACCGGGGACATCGTTCTGTCCGTTACCGGACCGGCGTACGACACCCTTCAGAATACCATTACCGGCGATTACTGTGGCAGCATGAAGAGCTACGGGATCGGCTATAAGCAGGTCGATCTGAAGGACGGCGTTCCCGATCTGCCTGCGATCCGTGAGGCGGCAAAGGACGAAAACGTTAAGCTCGTATTCATTCAGCGCAGCCGCGGCTACGCCGTGCGCAAGACGCTTTCCGTCGAGGAGATCGGCAAGGTCTGCGAGGTTGTGCGTGAGGTCAACCCGTGCGCTGCCATTATGGTTGATAACTGCTACGGAGAATTCACCGAAACGATCGAACCGACGCAGGTCGGCGCAGACATCATCGCCGGTTCGCTCATCAAAAACCCCGGCGGCGGTCTTGCCCCCACGGGCGGCTATATTGCCGGCCGCAGAGATCTCGTCGAAAACGCATCCTACAAGCTGACCGCGCCCGGCATCGGCGGCGAATGCGGCTGCACAATGGGGCAGAACCGTCTGCTGTTTCAGGGTCTGTTCATGGCGCCGCACATTACCGCTCAAGCGCTTAAAACTGCGATTTTCTGTGCGAAGGTGATGGAGAAGCTCGGCTACGAGGTCAGCCCCAAGGCAGAGGAGCCGCGCTATGACATCATCCAGACGATCGCATTCGGCAAACCCGAACCGCTGCGCCGCTTCTGTGAGGGCATTCAGTCCGGCGCTCCGGTCGATTCCTTCGTTACGCCCGAACCCTGGGCAATGCCCGGCTATGACGATCCCGTCATCATGGCAGCCGGCGCATTTGTGCAGGGCGCATCCATCGAGCTTTCTGCTGACGCGCCGATGCGCGAGCCGTATGTCTGCTATATGCAGGGCGGTCTGACCTACTCCTCCGGCAAGGCCGGCATCCTGCTTGCGGCCGAAAGAATCAAGACCGAACTGCAAATTTAACGCCGCAGTTTTAATGATTCGGTATTGCCTTAAAAACAGCAGCAGATGATCCGACAGGGATGAGTGCTTCTTGCATTCATCCCTGTCTTTATCATGATACATATTGCAAAATACACACGTTTGTGCTATAATATCTGAACTCGGAATTATTTTTCCGTTTTTACATTGGCAAAGGACCTGTTATGATCATTCTTGGCATAGACCCCGGCTACGGCACGATCGGTTACGGTGTCGTCCGGTTCGATAATATGAAATTCACCGCTATCCAGTACGGTGCCGCGAAAACTGCGCCGGGTACGCCCATGCATCTGCGTCTGTGCGAGATCTATGACGATATCTGCACGCTTGTGGATACATTCCACCCGGATGAGGTTTCGATCGAGGAGCTTTTCTTTTCAAAGAACATCACGACCGGCATTCAGGTTGCGCAGGCACGCGGCGTTATTCTGCTCGCACTCGCGCAGAAGGGGCTGCATCCGGTCTCCTATACACCGAATCAGGTCAAGATGGCGGTCGTCGGCTACGGCAACGCAGAAAAAAAACAGATGATGGAAATGACAAAGAGCATTCTCCATCTCACAAAGCTCCCGCGGCCGGATGATGCGGCGGATGCACTCGCGCTTGCGATCTGCCACGGTCATTCCAGACAGGCTATGCGATATGAGGGTTTATAATTTATGTTTTATTATGTTGACGGAACGGTAAGCGTCCTTCAGACGGGACTTGCCGTAATCGACTGCGGCGGTGTGGGTTATGCCTGCCATGCTTCGCAAAATACAATCAGCAGGCTGAAAATCGGCACGAAGGCCCGTCTGCTGACCTATCTCAATGTGCGCGAGGGGATTTTCGAGCTGTACGGCTTTATCGACGAGGAGGAAAAGTCCTGCTTTGAGATGATGATCGGTGTTTCCGGCGTCGGTCCCAAGGCAGCGCTTTCCATTCTTTCGGTCGCGCCGCCCGACCGGCTTGCGCTCTCGATCATCACCGGCGACGAGAAAATGCTCACACAGGCGCCCGGCATCGGAAAAAAGATCGCGCAGCGCATCGTTCTGGAGCTTCGGGACAAAATGAGCAAGGAGCAGCTTGAAAGTGCTTCCGCTGCTTCGCCTGTGGCCGCAGCAGACCTCTCCGGCGGCGTAAACCATACACAGGAAGCCGTTGCGGCGCTCATGGTGCTTGGCTATACGCAGGCTGAAGCACTCCACGCAATGAAGCAGATCGACACGGCCGGCATGGAAGCGGACGAAATCATCCGCCAGTGTCTCAAGAAACTTGTTAAGCAGTAATAGGGGAGAGTGTTCCTTTGAGTATTGAATTTTCCGGCGGCATGGCGGATGATGAACGTATCATCTCCACCCGGC
>ENA-ORRR01002088-ORRR01002088.1-human-gut-metagenome-genome-assembly--contig:-NODE-2088-length-10927-cov-2.38714_pt1 | contig 10927 bp, 3 predicted proteins | sample MGYA00242182_ERZ509148 | MGnify/ENA primary metagenome ERZ509148 (study PRJEB26280, sample SAMEA2338674) | human gut metagenome | biome: human gut; feature: human-associated habitat; material: faeces... | reverse complement strand
TTCCAAAGACAGCTGCAGAAACTGCTTTGCAAGATTTTACTGCAGCGGCGGATGTATGGCGAATTCTTATAAATTCCATCATACGATCAATGATACATACGAGGTAAGTTGTGAGATGGAGCGCAAGCGTGTGGAATGTGCGATTATGATCAAGGCGGCACTGGCTGATCAGGAGAGGATGGCAGATCATGAAGAAGAGTAAAGGGATTATCAGTCTGATTCTGACCGTGGTGCTGATTGCACTTCTTGGATTTACAACGGTGGTCGGATTTGGAAAAGGACAGACGGGGGCAGCAAAGAATATTAAGCTTGGACTTGACCTGGAAGGCGGAGTCAGCATTACCTATCAGGTGAAAGGGGAGACTCCTTCTGCAGAAGATATGAGTGATACGATCTATAAGCTGCAGAAGCGTGTGGAACAGTACAGCACAGAGGCAACGGTTTACCAGGAGGGAGAGGACCGCATCAGCATAGAGATTCCAGGTGTGACAGATGCCAACGAGATTTTAAGCGAGCTTGGTCAGCCGGGATCCCTGTATTTTATCAAAGAGAAGGACAGTGATGGAAATCCGAATTATGGACTGGATACCTCAGGACACTATGTGCTTGCAAAAAGTATGGATGAGTTAAAGGAAGAAGGATCTGTCGTTTTGACCGGAACAGATATCAAGAGTGCAAAGTCCGGTTCTTATCAGGATTCCACAACAGGAGCAAATAAAAATGTTGTTCAGCTTTCTATGACAAAGGAAGGTACAGAAAAATTTGCAGAAGCAACCAAAGCGGCAAAAGAGGCGGAAGAAACGATCGCAATCTATTATGATGGTGAATTGATCAGTGTCCCAAGAGTAAATGCAGAAATTACAGATGGTCAGGCAATCATTGAAGGATCCATGGAATATGAAGAGGCAGAGCAGCTGGCTTCTACGATCCGTATCGGTGGCCTGAGTGTAGAACTGGAAGAAATCCGTTCTAATGTAGTTGGAGCGCAGCTTGGTGAAGAAGCAATCAGTACCAGTCTGATGGCAGGTGCGATCGGACTTGCGATTGTATTTGTATTTATGTGCATGGTATATCTGCTGCCGGGATTTGCATCCAGTCTTGCACTGGTAATCTACACCGGACTGATCCTGGTGCTGCTCAATGCATTTGATATCACACTGACGCTGCCGGGTATCGCGGGTATCATTCTTGGTATCGGTATGGCGGTCGATGCGAATGTCATTATCTTTGCGCGTGTAAAAGAGGAACTGACAGCCGGAAAATCTGTAAAATCTGCATTAAATGCTGGATTCCACAAAGCAATGTCTGCGATTTTGGATGGAAATATTACAACACTGATCGCGGCAGCAGTGCTCTGGCTGAAAGGAAGCGGTACAGTCAAAGGATTCGCACAGACACTGGCACTTGGTATTGTGGTATCCATGTTTACCGCACTTGTGATCACCCGGATGATCGTGTATGCGTTCTATGCAGTTGGAATTCGTAATCCAAAGCTTTACGGACGGATTAAAGAAGAGCGTGCGCCGATTGATTTCCTTGGAAAACGTAAGATTTTCTTTGCAGTATCGGTCGCAGTGATCCTGATTGGATTTGTGTTTATGGGAGTGAATGCAGGAACAGGAAAAGGCGCCCTCAATTACAGTCTGGAATTTAAGGGTGGTACATCTACAAATGTAACATTTGACAAAGCATATACGTTGAAAGAGATTGATGAAACAATGATTCCGGATCTGGAGAAGGTGACAGATGATCCAAACATCCAGGTACAGACCGTTGCAAACAGTAATCAGGTCATTTTCAAGACACAGACGCTGGATCTGGAAAAACGAGAAGCATTTGCGAAATATATGGCAGATGAATTCGGAGTAGAAGAAAAAGATATTACGACTGAAAACATCAGTTCTACCGTAAGCTCCGAGATGCGTGTGGATGCAATCATTGCGGTTGCCATTGCCACAGTCTTTATGCTGCTTTATATCTGGCTGCGGTTTAAAGATATCCGGTTTGCGACAAGTGCAGTAGTTGCACTGATCCATGATGTACTGGTCGTACTTGCTTTCTATGTGATCGCAAGAATTTCAGTAGGAAATACATTTATTGCATGTATGCTGACAATTGTCGGATATTCTATCAATGCAACAATCGTTATCTTTGACCGAATCCGCGAGGAGATGAAGACAAAGAAACGTGGAGAAGAGTTGGATGTCCTGGTCAACAGATGTATCACAAGAACTCTGACAAGAAGTATTTATACCTCTCTGACAACATTTGTCATGGTGGCAGTTCTGTTTGTTATGGGAGTAAGCTCCATCAAAGAATTTGCACTTCCTTTGATGGTAGGTATTATCTGCGGAGCATATTCTTCTGTATGTATTACAGGTGCGCTGTGGTATGTGATGAAGACTAAAATCGTGAAGAAAGCAGAATCTGCGAAAGCTGGAACATCGAAAAAGAAAAAATAACAAAAAATAGTGAAAGAGACTCTTGAAACATGTGAAAAATTACCACCTGGTTCAAGAGTCTTTTTGGGATTGTGGTAAAAATGATTAAAAAATTACAGAAAAGTGGAAAAATTTAACCTAAAATTGGAAAATAGTAAATTGATAAAACGGATTTGAACATGTATAATGCGTACATATCTGATAAAAATGGTATGTCAGAAAGGAGAAAAAAGGTGAAGAAAAAGGCTTTGTACAAAAAGTGGATGTCAATGCTGCTTGCAGGAGTAGTGACAACGACCGGGTTCATGGGGGGAACGGTAACACTAAGAGCAGCAGAAACAACGAATTGGGTTGGAGATGAAGGACTGAGCGGAACAGCGGACGCTCCAAAACCGGACGATGTAGTGCCGGATGCAAACCAATTTAGGTATCAGAAAGAGGAACTTGCAGCGTTCTGCCATTTTGGACCGAATACATTCAATGAGATTGAATGGGGAGAACATTATGGAAACAAGAAGCCAAGTGAGATTTTTACATTAAAACAGGATTTTGATGCGGAGACGTTGGTAAAGACATTAAAGGATGCCGGATTTAAAAAGCTGATCGTGACTGCAAAACATCATGATGGCTTCTGTATCTGGGATAGTCAATATACAGACTATGATGTAGCAGCGTCTGGATATAAAGATAAGAGTGGGCAGTCAGATATTCTGGCTGAAATATCTGCAGCCTGTACAGAACAGGATATGGATATGGGATTATATCTGTCTCCGTGGGATATTCATGAACCGAGTTATGGCTACAAAGATGAGAATGGGCAGCCGACAACACCAGAAAATGATAAAAAGGATTATAATGAGTTTTATAACAATCAACTGGAAGAGATTCTTGGGAATCCAAAGTATGGAAATAACGGGAAGTTTGTAGAAGTTTGGATGGATGGAGCCAAAGGAAGTGGAGCCAATGCGCAAGAGTATAATTTCCAAAAATGGTTTGATACAATTCAGAAGTACGAAGGAAAAGCCGCAGGAAGAGATGCAGACTGTATGTTGTTTGGGGCAGAAGCGTATACTACAGTGCGCTGGATTGGAAACGAATTGGGGATTGCCGGAAAAGATACTTGGTCAAAATCTAAAGTAGATAAAGATAAAAATACGATTAACAGCAATAAGCAGGGTAATGCTACAGTTGGATTTGAAGATGGAAATCAGTGGACGGTTCCGGAAGCGGATGCGCGTATTACTTCTGGATGGTTCTGGGGAACACAGAAAAACACTCCAAAAACGATGGAAGAACTGAGCGATATGTATTTCAATTCTGTCGGACATAATGCAACATTACTGTTAAATGTGCCACCAAATAATCAGGGAACAGTAGATGAAGCGATTCTGAAACGTGTAGAAGAGTTTGGTAAGAATATCAAAGAATCATTTGATGAAAACCTGGCAAAAGCAGAAGGGGCATCTGTAAAGGTATCTTCTGTCAGGGGGAATGCTCAAACCTACAAACCAGGCAATATGATTGATGAGAATGACGATACATATTGGACGACAGATGATGGAACAAAGTCAGGTGAAATTTTAATAGACTTAGGAAAAGAAACGAAGTTTGATGTTGTATCAGTTGAGGAGGCAATTCAGAACGGTCAGAGAATTAATAATTACAAGATAGAGTATCGCAATGGAGACAGTGGTGCATGGACTTTGTTGGAAGAAGGAAAAACTATTGGTGCGAAACGCCTTTGTAGAACGAGCGAGACAACAGCGCGTCAGATTAAAATCACAGTAGGGACAACAGATGGAAAGGTTCCAATGATTAGTGAAGTTGGAGTGTATAAAACTACAGAAGGTATGGAAAAAGCCAATCCGATTCCAAAGGGTATGGAAGTAATTGATGTGACAGATACAGATTTAGAAGATAAAAAAGGATTTAAATTTACAGGAAAATGGAATCCGGAAAATCAACCGCAGTACATTAATGGAACGAACACATGGGCAAATGCAGGGGCAGAATTAGAACTGAAATTCCATGGAACAAAAGCATATCTTTTTGGAACACTAGATCCCGGTCATGGAACGGTAGAAATTACAGTTGATGATGGTGAAAAAGTTACAGTTGATACAAAAGCATCAAAGCGTGCAGTGGGACAACGTTGGTTTGAAACTCCGGATCTGGAAGATGGAGACCATACGATTAAACTGAAGGTTACTGGAAAAGCAGTAGGAATTGAAGCTGCTGCAGTTATCAATAATGGTGGGAAAGGTATGATTGAGTTAGAATCAGATGCATACACCATGAATGAAGATGAAACAAAATCTCTAAAAGTAAAACGTGTTGGTGGAACGAAAGGAGAAATAAGAGCAAAATTGCAGCCGAATCCAGGCACGGCAATTCAGGATGATTACGATACAACCTTAATTCCGGATATTGTATTGGGAGAAAATCAGACAGAAACAACAGCAGATGTTAAAACAAGACGAAATACAAATAAAACTGGGGATCAATATTTCACAGCAGAAATTACAGATGTTAGTGAAGGAACGATCCTTGGGTTTAACAAGAAAGCTAAAATCACCATCAAAGATATGGAAAGCAGTGAAGGTGCATTGGCCGCGCTTGTAAAAGAATGTGAATCTTATCAGAAAGACTGGTTTACTTCTGGATGGGATGAATTTGAGTTAGCGCTGAAACAGGCAAAGGCTGTTTTAGAAGATAAAAATGCAACTCCAGAAAAGAGAAATGAAGCAGAAGTAGTTCTGAAAAAAGCAAAAGAGGGATTAGTAAAACGTGAAAAATACACAGCGGAAGATCCGTTTGCATTCCCATGGAGAAAGAATTCCAGTGCTACATTAGAGGCAGAGTTTGCAGAATTACATAATACGGGTGAGAATGAAAAATGGCCATTAAAAGTATCGGATGCAGATTGGGCAAGCAATAAAAAATTTGTGAATTCTTTGGAAAATGAGGATACAATTACAATTCCTTATCATGTAGAAAAACCGGGAATTTATCATACAGTAGTAACTTATAGAAGCGGTTCAGAGACAAATAGATTCTCTTGGAGTGATGATGCTGGAAATATTCAGACCGGATCTGTATCAGCAGGAAACAAAGATTCGAATGTGACAAAGACAGCAGAATTTGACATTACGGTTACTAAAGCAGGAAGCGGTGTGCTGACATTGAAGGGTGATGCGAAAGCACCACAGTTAGATAAGTTTGAAATTACACCAAAAGATGTGAAATTGTCTGAGTTTACAGTCAATGCATCCATCGAAGGGGAAGGCGGTACAATTACACCGAGTGGAGAAACAAAAGTAACAGAAGGTGAAAATGTAGAATTCAAGATCACACCAGACAAGACACATAAGGTAGCGGATGTTCTGGTAAATGGTGAATCTGTAGGAGCTGTCACATCTTATACATTAAAAGATGTGAAGGAAAATGCAACGGTTGTTGCTAAATTTGCTCCGGCAGCATATACAGAAGAAAACCGTTTCAATTTCCCGACAGAAGTAAATGGAACAGCAATCACAGCAGAGGCAGAGCATTTTGCATTAAAGAATGTAGGAACAGGTGAAGCATGGCCATTACAGGTGTCTGCAGCCGATTGGGCAAGCAATGGATACTTTGTAAATGCAATGAATAGTGGTGATCAGATTACTTTACACTATCATGCAGAAAAACCGGGGAAATATAAAGCAACTGTACAGTTCCGTAGCGGTGATACAAATAATGGATTGACTTGGTCTGAGGCTGATAATAAAATTGCGGCTCAGACAGAAGTTATGAAAATAGGAGCTGGAGATCAGGCAAAAGCAACACACACACAAGATATCGAGTTTGTAGTAAATGAAGCAGGTGATGGAACACTGGTATTTACAGCACCGGAAAAGAATGCGCCACAGCTTGATAAATTTGACATTACTCTGGTAGAAGAAAAAGCGCCAGTTGTAGTGAACAAAGATGCATTGAAAGCAGCAATCGATGCAGCCAAAGAAGCGCTGAAAGAAGAGGATAAGTATACAGAAGAGTCTGTCAAAGCCCTGAAAGATGTAGTAGCAGAAGCAGAAAAAGTAATGGCAGATGAGAAAGCAACACAGGAAGCGGTAGATGCAGCAGTAAAAGAGGTAGCGGATGCAGTAGCAGGTCTGGCAGAAAAACCGGCAGTACCAGAAGCAGATAAGACAGCCCTGAAAGCAGTTCTTGCAGATGCGGCTCAGAAACTTGCGGGAGCAGATGCTTACACAGAAGAATCTGTGAAAGACGCAGTAGATCTTGCGCAGAATGTATTTGATAATTCGGATGCGAGCCAGACAGAGGTTGATGCAGCTGTGACAGCTGTACGAGATGCAATTGAAAAATTGCAGGAAAAACCACCGGTACAGAAAGAATTTACGATCACAGCAGTTGCACATGGCGGTGGAACCATTGATCCAAGCGGTGCAGTGAAAGTAGAAGAAGGAAAAGATCAGGTATTTACAATCCAACCATATGAAGGATTTGAAGTAAAAGAAGTATTTGTAAATGGAGAATCCGTTGGAGCTGTTACAGAGTACAAATTTGAGGCAGTTCGTGCAGATGCAAGCATTGAAGTATTCTTCGCAGAAAAAGAAGCAGTACAGGCTGACAAGACAAAACTCAACGAGTCCATTGCAGCAGCAGAAGAACTTCTGAAACATGCAGAGGACTATGTTCCGGAAGATGTTCAGAATCTGATGGAAGTACTGGATGCAGCGAAAGCGGTAGCAGCAGATCCGGCAGCGACACAGGAAACAGTAGATGCGGCACAGAATGCACTGGATGCAGCAATGAATATTGCACCGATCCAGAAAGAGTTTGCAATTATGGCAGCAGCAGGAGAGGGCGGAAGCATCACTCCATGCGGTACTGTAAAAGTAGAACGCGGTATGAGCCAGACATTTGTGATCCAGCCGGAAGAAGGATATGTGATCAGTGATGTACTGGTAAATGGACAGTCTGTTGGTGCAGTGGCAGAGTATACATTCTGTGATGTCAATGCAGATGCCAATATTACAGCACTCTTCCAGAAAGCAGCTGTTTCTACAGATAAATCACAGCTTACAGCTGTTATAAAAGAAGCAGAGGAACGTCTGGAGCAGGCAGATAAGTACACAGAAGAGACTGTAAAAGCGCTTCAGAAAGAAGTGGAGGCGGCGCAGTTTATTCTTGCAGACAAAGAGGCATCTCAGGCAGACATTGATACAGCAGTACAGAAAGTAAGAACTGCGATCGATGCACTGGAGGAAAAAACGCAGACTGAAAAACCAGAAAATCCAGACAATAATAAACCGGATAACAACAAACCGGGAAATGGAAACAATGGCGGACAAAACAATAACGGAAACAGCAATCAGTCTACAACACAGAAACCGTCAACTGGTACTCCAAACAAAGCAGTGAAGACAGGAGATGCCACTCCGATTGCCGGAGCAGTATCCGGACTTCTTGCAGGAGGAGCAGCACTTCTGGCATTCCTGAAAAGACGCAAATAAATAAAAATAAAAAATTCTTCCTAAACATGAGCAGTGCTCTGTGCCGAAAGGCATGGGGCACTGTTTTATGGTACGGGAAATTTGGCTTTGGCGGAAGATGTTTGAATAAAATATTCGCTGGCAGAACAGTTCTTGTTACCGTTCACACCATTCCCCACCTATCCATGCGCAATCGTCGTGCTTGCGCACTCCAGTTCTGGACAGATTTACAGAAAATTTTTAGTATGCTACAATAAAAATTAACAGCTAGAAAAACAAGAAAGATACTTGGGAGGAACTGACATGGAAAAGTGGTTTGTGTCCATGAAGAAAGCGGATTTTACGCAGATTGCGGAAAAATATCATATTTCCCCGATCATCGCGCGCCTGATCCGAAACAGGGATATTTTAGGCGATCAGAATATTGACTATTATTTAAATGGAACGATTGCAGATCTGCACGATGGGATGCTGATGAAAAATATGGATACGGCAGTGGAGATTCTGGAGGAAAAAATCCGGGAAGGCGAAAAAATCCGTGTGATCGGAGATTATGATATCGACGGAGTCAATGCGACGTATATTTTGAAAACAGGATTAGAAAGTCTGGGAGCTTTGGTGGATACGGATATTCCGGATCGGATGAAGGATGGATACGGCCTCAATCAGATGCTCATTGACAGGGCATTGGAGGACGGTGTAGATACGATCATTACCTGTGACAATGGGATCGCAGCCGCTTCAGAGATTGCTTACGGGAAAGCGCAGGGGATGACGATCATTGTGACAGATCACCATGAAGTACCTTATCTAGAAGCAGGAGGAGAGAAAGAATATCTGATTCCCGATGCAGATGCAGTGGTCAACCCGCATTTACCGGGAGATCCTTATCCGTTTAAAGGTCTGTGCGGTGCGGCAGTTGTGTATAAAGTGGTGGAAGCGTTATATAATGTCATGGGGCAGGATGCAGATGATGTAGATTTTCTGATGGAAAATGTGGCGATTGCGACCGTGGGGGATGTGATGGATCTGGTGGATGAGAACCGGATTTTTGTAAAACAGGGGCTGGAAATGCTGAAACGCACGCAAAATGAAGGTCTGAAAGCATTGATGGAATGCACGCAGGTACCGATAGAGAGATTGTCTGCCTATCACATCGGATTTGTCATCGGACCATGTATCAATGCGAGCGGGCGACTGGATACGGCAAAGCGGGCATTGGAGCTCCTTGAGGTGAAGAACAGAAGAGAAGCTGTCATGATGGCAGAAGATTTAAAAGCATTGAATGACAGCCGTAAGGAAATGACAGAAAAAGGGGTAGAGCAGGCAGTTGAACAGATCGAGACAACGGATTTGAAAGAGGATCGAGTACTGGTCGTGTATCTGCAGGACTGTCATGAGAGTATTGCGGGGATCATTGCCGGAAGACTGAAAGAAAAATATTATAAGCCGGTGTTTGTTCTGACGCAGGGAGAACATGGCGTCAAAGGGTCGGGGCGTTCCATTGAAAGCTACCATATGTTTGAGGAAATGTGCAAATGCAGGGCGTTATTCACAAAATTCGGAGGCCATAAGCTGGCGGCAGGGCTATCTCTGGAAGAGGAGAATGTGGAACGTTTCCGCAGAACGATCAATGAACTCTGTGAGCTGACCAGTCAGGATCTGATGCCGAAGGTATCCATTGACATGCAGCTTCCTCTTGCGTATGTAACAGAAGAGCTGATTGAAGAACTGGAACTTCTGGAGCCTTTCGGGAAAGGAAATACAAAGCCGTTGTTTGCGGAAAAAAACTTAAAAGTACAGAATCTCCGTGTGATCGGGAAGAATCAGAATGTCCTGAAATTTCAGGTTCTGGATCGAAATGGACGGAAAATGGAGGCGATCTATTTCGGAGAGGTACAGGAGTGTATGGAGTATCTGCAGGGAAAAGAAGAGGTGGCGCTGACATTTTATCCGTCGGTCAATGAATACAGAGGAAACAAAAGCATACAGATTACAGTGGTAAATTATCAATAATGATGATATACTAATCCATATGGAATTTTACGATAAAAAGAAAAGGGGGATTTGATATGGCAGGTACGCTGGAATATGAACTTCTGAATAAAAATCTGGAAATGGTGGATGGCCATGCCGTGAAAGCACCTGAAGATTATCAAAACCCTGAGCAGTTATATGAAGCGTTGATTGCAAGGGTAAGAAAGTATCATCCATCCGCAGATATTTCTCTCATCGAGAAGGCGTATAAGCTTTCCAGAGAGGCACATAAAGAGCAGGTCCGCAAGTCCGGAGAGCCTTATATCATTCATCCGCTCTGGGTGGGGATCATTCTGGCGGATCTGGAGATGGATAAGGAGACGATCGTGGCAGGAATGCTCCATGATACGGTTGAAGATACAGAGATGACAGTGGAGGATATTACAAGAGAGTTTGGCGAAGAGGTAGCGCTGCTTGTAGATGGAGTCACAAAGCTGGGCCAGTTGTCTTATTCTAAGGATAAATTGGAAGTGCAGGCAGAAAACCTGCGCAAGATGTTTCTTGCCATGGCAAAAGATATCCGTGTGATCATTATCAAGCTGGCAGACCGCCTGCACAATATGAGAACGCTGGAGTTTATGGTTCCGGCAAAACAGAAGGAAAAAGCCAGAGAGACGATGGATATCTACGCTCCGATCGCGCAGAGGCTGGGTATTTCCAAAATCAAGACAGAGCTGGATGATCTTTCTTTAAAATATTATCAGCCGGAAGTGTATTTCCAGCTGGTAAAGGATTTAAATGAGAGAAAGACAGAGCGGGAAGAGTTTGTGCAGCAGATCGTGGCAGAGGTCTCTCACCATATGGAGAATGCCCATATTCAGGCAAAGGTATATGGAAGAGTGAAGCATTTCTTCAGTATTTACAAAAAGATGGTCAATCAGAATAAGACTCTGGATCAGGTGTATGATCTGTTTGCCGTGCGCATTATCGTAGATTCGGTCAAAGACTGTTATG
>ENA-ORRR01002072-ORRR01002072.1-human-gut-metagenome-genome-assembly--contig:-NODE-2072-length-10985-cov-4.31894_pt1 | contig 10985 bp, 12 predicted proteins | sample MGYA00242182_ERZ509148 | MGnify/ENA primary metagenome ERZ509148 (study PRJEB26280, sample SAMEA2338674) | human gut metagenome | biome: human gut; feature: human-associated habitat; material: faeces... | reverse complement strand
CGCCAAGCTCATGATCGGCACGGGCGTACTCGACGGCGTCGACGGCGCCTACGCTGCGCACATCTGGAGCGAGGTCGACGCCGGCACCGTAAGCTGCGAGCCCGGCCCGCGCATGGCAAACACCGACTGGTTCCGCATCGACGTCCGCGGCACCTCGTGCCATGGCGCCATGCCCCAGCGCGGCCACGACGCCGTTATGGTTGCCGCCGAAATCGTCAACGCCCTGCAGACCATCGTCTCGCGCGAGATTAGCCCCTACGAACCTGCCGTCATCACCGTCGGCGAGCTGCATGGCGGCACCGCGCGCAACGTTATCGCCGGCACGGCGTACCTCGCCGGCACGGTGCGCACCTATGGCGACAAGACGCATGAGGAGATGCCCGAGCTTATGCGCCGCATCGTGGAGCACACCGCGGCTGCTCTGGGCGCCGAGGCCGAACTCACCGACTACACCATCGCCAACTACAAGGTCGAAAACGATGCCGCCTCGAGCGAGCGCTGCCGCCAAGCTGTGCTCAAGTGCCTGGGTCCCGCGGGCGAGGGCCATTACCGCGGCACGCTTTCGGGCGAGGACTTCTCGGAGTATCTGCGCCGCGTACCGGGCGTGCTCGCCTTTGTTGGCACGCGCAACCCCCAGATTGGCGCCACCTATGCCCAGCACTCCTGCTTCTATAAGATCGACGAGAGCGTGCTCGCCAAGGGCTCCATGGTAGCCGCTCAGTATGCCATCGACTTTTTAGCCGAGCCCACGCAAGAAGAGCTCGACGGCCCCACGATCGCCGCGGTTGCCGAGACCAATCCCGACCTGGCAGCCAAGCTACGCTCTGCCAAGGCAACGGCCGCCGAGGCCCGCGACGCCATGCACGACGCCCGCACCGCCCGCCATGCCGCCATCAAGGGCATCCACGACGCACGCGCTGCTGCACGCCGTGAGGAGAAGCACGACGAGTAATCGATTCGCTGGCATCTCGCAGTCATAGCCACATCGCGATGTCAAAGCGGGGGCGGACGTTTCGACACGTCCGCCCCCGCTCATTCTTCAAGCGCTATTTCTACTATTTCTACCCCGTCCCCAAATGGCAGACGGCATGGCTACTCGTCCTGAGGTTCCTCGTCGGAGCTTGGCTCGGACGCCGGCTCAGGTGCAGGTGCCGACTCAGGCTCAGGCTCAGGTGCAGGCTCGGACTCAGATGCCGTCTCAGGCTCGGGCGCCGGCTCAGGCTCGGTCGCGGGAGCGGGTGCAGGTGCCGGCGAAGCATCCGGAGCACCGTAACCCGAAGGGGTGGACTTCTTCTCGAAGGGCAACACAAAAGTCAGGACGTCGTCCTTATCCTCATCGGCCCACTCGCTTGCATAGCGTGCGGCCCAATAGCCAACGGCACGGTGCTTGAGCATCTTGCCAAAGACCGTAAGAAATACGGTGACGAAAGCGACCAGCACCAAGAACAGCGCGAGCGTGACGCCACCGCCGGTAACAATTGCCTCAATACCCGTAGGACGATAGTAGTAGCTATACATACCGACAGAGGCAATGGCGCCAAAGACGACCGTCAAGATCCATGTGACAACGTTGGCGACCAGGCCCGTCAAAAACTCGGGAAGGAACGAAGCACAGAACAGCTTGGTCTTGTTGTGCTTAAACGCCGCCCAGACCTTATCGAGCGAAAACGCGCTCTCGACACGCCCGGTCACCGCAAAGTGCATCACGGCGATGTCGGCGAACATCTTAAAGAAGACACCCAGAATCGCCGAGGCAATTAGCGCCAGGACAAGCAGGCCGAGCGAACCGAACAGCGCAGCCTCGAGCGCATAAGAGCCGTAATAAGAATACGAGCCCGCAGCGCCAATTACCACGCCCTCCACCAGCGAAAGCACTACACCGATAACGGGAATGGCAGCGATAACCTCGAGCACGACCGAAATAACGCTCGAAAAGACTCCGAGACCAAACGACGTAGAACGCATCAGCGGACGATCCATGCCGCCATCGATCTTAAGCGACAGATCGCGGCCTCACTCGATGCCAAAGCCGGAACCGCACACGCTCGCAATGCAAGCTGCCAAAAAGCCGATGGCAGCCGCAATGCCGCCAATAACGGGAATAAACAACACGAGCACCGACACAACGCAAATCAGCGCCGGCAAAAACGCGATTTGGCATACACGCTGAAGCACACCCGGAGTCTTGGTCATATCTTGGAACGCCTGAGCCACACAGCCCTTTGGCGCATTCGCCACGGGCGGTTGCGGAACAAACTGCTGGGGCTGAGGCTGTCCCTGAGGAGCGGGGCCAGCGGCACCGGCATTAGGAGCACCACACACGCCGCAGAACTTGTCGTTATCGCCCATGGGGGCGCCACACTGCGAGCAGAACATCGAAATCATCCCTTCGTATCTAGAGCGAATCACCTGGATCGCAAACGATGTCTTTGGCATCATTATCACCCAATGTGAGGACAAATACTCTTAGATGACGTATTTGCAACGCGCGAGGCGCTTTTCGATTGTTTGATGAGTGTGTCCGCGCTAGTTCGTGCCGCGGAAACCCTTGCCGACGATCTCGGAGCTGTCGACAATCGTGATAAAGGCACCCGGATCGACTTCGCGCGCATAGCGGCGCAGCTGCACGGCCTCGCGACGGCTTAGCACGCTCATGATCACCGTCACGCACTTGCCCGAGAAGGCACCGTAGCCGCGACTGATGGTCGCTGTGCGGTTGAGATGCTTGACGATAAACTCCTCGACCTTAAGGGGTTCGGAGCAAATGACCGTGCAGACCTTACGAAGATGGATGCTCTCGATGGCTTTGTCGACCACGAGTGTCTTGGCAAACAGGCCAAGCACGCAATACAGACCGACACGCGGGCCATACAAAAAGGCCGCGATGGCCACGATGCCGATATCGACCAACAGCAGGGCACGGCCAATCTCGTGCGGCGCTTGAGGATCATGGCAAGAATGTCCGTGCCACCCGTCGAGGCGCCAATATCAAAGACAATGGCGCTGCCGAGCGCCGGCAGGATCACGGCAAAGCACAGGTCAAGCCACATATCGCCCGTCATCGAGACATCAGTCGGGATAAAGAGCTCAAACAGCGAAACATAGGCCGAAAGCGCAAACGAGGCGAAGACGCTCCAAAGAATCGCCTTGCGCTACAAAAAGATAAAGCCCAAGACGACGAGAACCGCGTTGATAATCCACATAAAAACGCCGACGGGCAGGGTCGGGAACAGCGTGGACAGAATGACCGACACGCCCGAGGTGCCGCCAAAAGCAAAGTGATTAGGGGTTTTAAACGCAACGATGGCGAAGGCCGTAAGAATCAGGCCCAGATTGAGCTCGGCAAAAAAGCGCGGGAAGCCCGGCTCCTGGCTGCGCTTTTGACCGACACGCTCGCCGCGCTCGATATCGGTGCGATCAACCACGCGCTCCATCGGCACCACGGGAGGACGATGCACCTCCTCGGCAGCACGCGATGCCGCCTCTGCCGCGGCGGCCTCAATCGCCCATGCCTTGCTTTCTGTTTCGTGCTCGTCGGCCATTACGGCAACCCCTCGTTAACAATTTGGAAACAATGCGCCCATTAGGGTAACGCGGAACGCGACGATTGCAACCCCTAGTTAGACGAGCGGTATGCCCACATCGGGGGGCATACAAATAACGGCCGGCCACGCTTTTGCTTGCGCGGTCGGCCGTTTAACGTTTTCGCAGATAAAGCCTGCCAAAACAAACCTGTCCCTTTTTGGAAGGTTACTCGTGCTGGCTGGTGCGGTGCTCGTACTCCTCGGGGGTGATGACGTCCTCGATGCGCAGGTTGACGCCCGCCACCTCAAGGCCGGTCATCGCGGCAAGGCGCTCGGTGACACGTGCCTTGACATCGTCGAAGATCGCGGGCGCATAGGCGCCGTACTCGATAATGACGGAGATGTTGACGACCACGCGATTGTCATCGGTGACCTCAACCGTCACGCCCTTGGTCAGATTCTCGGCACCAAACTGCTCCTGCACAAAGTGCATAAGGTTACCCTTCATGCCCAGGACGTGCGGCACCTCGCGGGTGGCCATGGCGACGATCTTCTCGATCACACCGTTGGAATAGGTCAGCGAGTCCTCGGACTCGTCTGTTTCCTCATCATCCTCGTCCGCGTCATCGGCGGACTCGGCCTCGACGAGCGCCTCATCCTCGAGCGTCACATCCTCGGCTTCGGCGACGGCCGCCTCGTTCTCCTCGAGCTCGGTATCGGCCACATCGACCTTCGTATTAAAAGCCATGGTTCCTCCTTATGCCTGCCGCGGATGCGACAGTCGAATACATATTAGCGGCCGCTAAACAGACGGCCGAAGAAGTTGACGATCCCGTTTTCGCCGTCGCGAATTTGGCCGATCACGGCGCCGATCAGCACGAAGAATGCAATGACGAGCGTGTCCCACAGGCCCAACGTGAGCACCAACACGGCGAGGATAAAGCCAGCGACGGCGCCAAGCGTGGTGTTGGGATGACGCACGGCATAGCTCCAGATGGCAGCGCCCGTACCCTTGATGAGACCCATAGCCTCGTCAAAATCCGCGGCTGCCGCGTCTTGTAACTCGGTTGCCTCTGCTTTGGAATCAACAGGTTCGTTCGCCGGCGTGGCGCTCTGGTCAATCGTCAGGCGCGGCGTACGAGCGGTCTTGTCTTGATTGGTATCACTCACCGGAAACCTCCACGGTCTGGACGGTAGTCTTGGACGGCAAAAAACGAACGCGTGCGGTCGTGCCCGGCGTGCCAAGCATGGTGTCGCAAGCTTCCTCGATGCGCCGCTGCATCGCAGTAGCCAGAGATGCCACGTCCTTATCGTCAAGCGCGATAGCCTCGACCTTAAATCGGACGTGCGAATCGTCGGAGCCTTGGACGCGGGCCTCGACATGCTCGACCATCACGCGATCGTCGCGCTCTGCCGCAGTGCGAGCGCACGAAGAAAGCGCCGCGAGCGTGACCTCGATATTGCGCTCCCCCGCCGGATGCACACAGGACGGCTCGCGACGAGCAAACATCAGGCGGAAGAAGCTTACCAGCACGCCGATCGCCACAACTCCGCCGCATGCCGTCACGACAATGCGCGGCATGGGGTCGCGCATCAGCAGCATAAAGCGATACGTATACGGCCCCCAAAACTGGCAGACAAGCGTACCCAGCGCCACGATGGCGGCGGCAAGATACACAATCGCTAGGGCTCGTTTGAGTACGCGCACGTGGCGCTCCCTTCAAATCTCGGCACTCGAAATACAAAACGGTTCGCATCATTATAAAAGAGCCGGGTCCGGTGCTCTACGCACGCGGATCCGGCTCATCTATTCCACGAGGCTTGCATGCTCGCTTCATTATGCCCAGATATGCACGGCTTAACCCGTGCGGGCGCTACTCCTCCTCGAGGGCAGCGATGACCTCGTCGGTCATGTCCATGGTGCTGTAAACATCCTGGACGTCGTCGAGCTCCTCAAGACGGTCGATGAGGCGCTGAACCTTCTTGGCGTCGGCGCCGGAGACCTCGGTCGGGGTGGTCGGGACCATGGTGGTCTCGGAGCCCTTGACCTGGACGCCCTGCTCCTCGAGCGCCTTGGAGACAGCCATGACCTCGTTAGCGGTAGTCCAGACGATCCACTCCTCGCCGGCATCCTCGTAGTCCTCGCCACCGGCCTCGGCGATGGCCATCATGAACTCATCCTCGTCACCGGCAGCACCGTTGGCGATCATGGTCTCCTTCTTGGCGTTCTCGTCCAGGATCTCCTTGGCAACAACGATCTGGCCCTTGCGCTCAAACTGGAAGGCAACGGAGCCGGAGGTGCCCAGGTTGCCACCAGCGTGGGAGAAGGCGGAACGGACATCAGCGGCGGTGCGGTTGCGGTTGTCGGTCAGGCAGTCAACGTAGACGGCGACACCGGCGGGGCCGTAGCCCTCGTACACGATGTTCTCGTAGACGGCAGCGTCGGCACCCGAACCAAAAGCCTTGTCGATAGCGGACTTGATCTTGTCCTTGGGCATGGACTGAGCCTTGGCCTTGGCAACGGCAGCGGCGAGGCTGGCGTTGTTCTCGGGCAGCGGGTCACCGCCGAGACGGGCAGCAACGGTGATGTTGCGGCTCAGCTTGGAGAAGAGGGCGGAACGCTTGGCGTCCTGCGCGCCCTTACGATGCTTGGTTGTGGCCCACTTAGAGTGTCCGGACATACGTGTCTCCTATCGGTTTCGACCTAAAGCCCAGCGCAGATGCTCGGGCAATATAAACAAACGTCGTTATGATATACCTACTGGCCTGCGAGATAAACCCCAAAATGAAGGCGTCGTGATGATGCCACCCTTTGGTGCAAAGCAACCTGACCCCAATGCACCAAATTAGGACCAGAGGAGGTCGCTGCGGGTGATGGTGGCGCCGATGGCAAAGGGCATGCAGGCGATGACCGGATACAGGTAGCGCATGTAGGTCGAGCCATTGCAGGGACCGATCAGGCACACGGCGAGCACGCCCAGCAGCGGCACCCAAATGGCCAGCCCGCGCCACGAATGACGACGTAGCAGATAGAGCACCACGGCGATCATGATCCACACATAGGTGGCCGAGCTCATGGTGAGCGAGATAAACGGGATGCGTTGTACTGCCACGCGATACAGGTTGATCAGGTGGTCGCACCAGCGCACGACCTTGCTATCGACCGGATGGAAGTCAAAGTACTTGAGGTTATCGGGCTTCGCCATAATCTCGGCACTGCGCGCCGTGCTGTAGACCCACGCATCGCGGGCGCTCGGATAAAAGTAGCCGTAGTAGTTATTGATGAGCGCCGAGATATAGCACTCGGGATCCTTTTTGAACATCTGGGCCCACACCTCAAAATAAGCCTTGATGTCCTCCTGCGAGGCGTACTCGTTAAAGCAATTTTTGACGGCGTCCGACTTATCCGGGTTGTAACGGCGCCCCAGATTCTCGTACTTGAGCACACGGTCGATCACGGCACGCTCTTCGTCGGTCACCAAGCCGTCGCAAGGAGCCTCCACGATGGTGCCGTCCTCCTTAACCGTGGGGTTGACGCCCGAGTTGAGGCCGTCGTGCTTTTGGACAAAACGAGCCGTCTGCTGGAACGGAATCGAGAGGATTTCGCGCTTGGAACCAGGCGTGATGTCGTGTGCCGGCATAAAGACCTTGGTGAAGTACATATTAGAGGCAAGGCAGAGCGCAAGCACCGCAAGAACTCCCACCCAGCGGAAACGCGGGGTGGCGCCCGAAGGCGCAGCACCAGCCTGCTTGGCTGCACGACGAGCCACATGCACGTCCCATGCGCAAAGCGCCGCCGCGATTACGCATGCCGCCAGGGGAAACACCAGGCCGCCGTTACGCAGAAACGTGGAGCCCATGGCGCCCAGAGCAAGCAGCAGCCAGTCGTGGCGCGCAAAGAGCACGGGGGCTTTCTCGCCCGTTCGCTCGACATTGGCATCACGACGGGGCAAGCCACATGCCACGAGCTTGACGGTCTGTACCAGCAGCACCAAGAACGCGTCGGCAAAGAGCACGTCTTTGGTGAGCAACGCCGCGTAGTTAGAGAACATCGGCATAAACACAAAGAACAGCAAGATCACGCCGCGGACCGGCAGGCTCACGCCCAGCTTGCGCAGCGACGAGATGGAATAGGCCATGCAGGCGGCCGTAATGACGAACTGAGCGCAGGTGTAGATGGCAAGACCTGCGTTGGCGCTGTTGAACAGTGAAAGCCCCAGCTGGACGCACGAACCGATGATAGCCGTGTGCACCACGGGATGATGTCCGTTGAGCAACACATTGGGATTGAGCAGACGCAGGTAGTCACTCGTGCCGTTGGGGTAGTTGAACCACTGGCGAATCTGCGCACCCGTATCTCCCATAAAAAGGCCGGGCAGCGAAGCGATGAGCGTGGGCGCCCAGGCGACCATAAGCACCAGGAAGGGCCCGGCAAAGGGATGGACCGAGAGCACGGCGTGAGTCACACGCCATACGCGGCCAAAGTGCGCCTCGGAAAACGGAATGCGCCGAGAGCTCAGCCAATCTAGACACTCAAAGGCAAGGTAGAAGGCAACGACCGCCAAGAGCATCCAGCCCGCGCCGCCAATCCAAGCGCAGATGATGCGGGCTTTGTCGCCAAGGACAATCTCGGCCGAGTCGGTGAGATCGTAGCTGCGGCCGAACACCATGCAGATGGCGAAGAACAGCGACGGCAGAATGATCGATGGACGCCAGGTGTCGCCACGGCCAAAGAACACGTAGCGAAACGGCAAGGTGAGCAGGCAGGCAAGCGCAAGCAGCATGACCGCGTCGGTATGGCCGGCAAACGAGAGGAGCACCTCGTAGCACACGTACAGCATGCCCGAGGCTTTGGGGTCAATCGCCAAGACTGCGTTGCTCGACACCGGGGCAGGATCGATGGAAAACGCCGTGGTCGCCAACAGCGCGAGCAAAAATGCGATGAGCGTCTGCTTGGCGGGGTAGCGCTTAAACCAGACGATGCGGGCAGCGTCGCGCGCAGCCGTTGTGGAGAGGTCGGAATCCTTCACAGTCCGAAAGCCTTTCTAGAAACCTATCAAACTCGGCAAGACCACCACAAAGGTGCCTGTCCCCTTTGTGGTGGTCTTGGTTAGGCGTCGAGGTAGATGCGCTGGGGACGATTGCGGTGTCGGGCGAAGATGATGAGCGCCAGACCGGCAATCACGAGTGGCAGGCTCAGCAGCTGGCCCATGGTGATGACGCCCCCCAGCAGATAACCCAGCTGGGCATCGGGCACGCGCACGAACTCAACGAGAAAGCGGACGATGCCGTACCCCATCACGAACACGCCCATAAACGTACCCTGGGGCAGCAGCGGCTTTTTGCGGCTGAGCACCTGCAAAATACAGAAGAGCACGACGCCCTCTAGGAATGCCTCATAGAGCTGGGAAGGATGACGCGGCATATCGCCCGCGGTGCCGCCAAAGATCACGCCCCAGGGCAGATCGGTCGGCTTGCCCCACAGCTCGCCGTTGACAAAGTTGGCGCAGCGTCCCAGACATAAGGCCAGCGGAGCACCGATAACGGCAAGGTCGGCGATGGTCCAGGCGTCGAGCTTGTACATGCGGCACACGAGCACGCCGCCGATGATGCCGCCCACCAGGCCGCCATGGAAGCTCATGCCGCCTTCATTGGTAGCAAAGATCTCGAGCGGATGCGCCCAGTAGTAGCCGTCGCCGTAAAAGATGACGTAGAACAGGCGGGCGCCAATGATAAGGCCAAAGACCACGCCGACCACGACACTCGTCAGGTCGTCGACCGTAATGTCAAAACCCCAACGGCGCTGCGTGCGGTACATGACGACCGCCGTGAGCAGAGCTCCGACCACATAGGCCAAGCCGTACCAGTAGATGGTGATGGGCCCCGCCGAGATGGCGACGGGATCAAGCATATGGTAGAGGTCGTTGAGCATATCGGTCCCCCTGCCCCCTACATACAAATGCGGCCGCGGGCCTTGCGCTCGCAGCCGCATATTCGGGCGTGACGTCTATGCGGAGCATATCGCCCGCAGCTTTCACTTCTTAGAACGGCGCATACTCGTCGTACAGGTCATCGGCCTCGCCGGAAGCATTGACCTGCTCGACGCGGGTAACGCCGGGCACGTGCTCCTTCAGGATACGCTCGATGCCCATAGACAAGGTCAGCGAGCTCATGGGGCAGCCGGCGCAAGCGCCCTGCAGCTCCAGTTTGACGACGCCCTCGTCGTCAACGCCCACATACTCCATATCGCCGCCGTCGGCCTGCAGGTTGGGGCGAATCTCTTCAAGAACCTTCTTAAGCAGCTCTTCGTTAACAGCCACAGGGGCTCCTTTCTCACAATTACGCGGGCGCGCCCGCGGACAGAAGCTATGTTACTACAGCCATGTACCCGCTCACGAGCCGTCCATGCGCGCAGACGCGACTTTCACGAGTAGTCAATTTGGGACGGGGCTCTTTGAGCTGCGTTCGTCGTCAGATAGCGACAACGCATATTACTGTCGAGCCTGTCCCCCGGTACCAATCTGGACATCGACGATGACCTGGCGGTAGCTGATGCCACAGGAGTCGAGAATGCGGCGGCTGATACGGCCGTCATCGGTGTCGGCGTACTTGTTGTCCAGGTAGACGACCTCGCCCACGCCCACCTGAGCCAAAATCTTGGCGCAGTCGTGGCACGGGAACAGCGTGACGTAGACCGTGGAACCCTCGAGGTCCTTGAGCGAGCCACGGTAGTTGAGCACGGCGTTGGCCTCGGCATGGACCACGTAGTTGTGCTTGTCCTGCAGCGGGTCGTCGCTCGTACCCCACGGGAAAAAGTCGTCGTTGAGCGCCGAGGGCGTACCGTTGTAGCCCACCGAAAGGATGCGGTGGTTGGTGTTGGCGATGCACGCACCCACCTGTGTGTTGGGGTCCTTGCTGCGGCGCTGCGCGGCGATGGCCACGCTCATAAAGAACTCGTCCCAGCTAATGACGTCCAGGCGCTTGCCTGACGAAGTTTGATGAAGATCGTCCGACATGGCAGACACCTCCGTAATCGCAATAGTTTGACCCATTGTAGCAGGTGAAAGGTGGGGGCGTTTGTCCCACCGGCGCCCTCACCTTTACACGCGGCGGGGCTTTTGGTTGATACGGTAGAGCTCGGCGAGACCCCGCAACGTCAGCGCGTCGTCGACCGTCAGACTATGACCGACCAGCGAAGCAAGTGCCTCGGCATCGTCGCCGGTAATGACGATGGGCACGCTGCCCTCGCCCGCCGCCTTGGTCGAGCGCATCTCGGCAAGCACCATATCGAGCATGCCGTCGATGCGGGCCACCTCGCCCAAGACCACGCCCGAGCGCATGGCCTCGCGCGTGTTGCGGCCGATCACATGCGTCGGTGCCGAGGGCTCGACCTGAGGCAAACGCGCCGCAGCCGCCGAAAGCGAGCGTGCGCCAAGTGCCAGACCCGGCGCGATGACGCCG
>ENA-ORRR01002067-ORRR01002067.1-human-gut-metagenome-genome-assembly--contig:-NODE-2067-length-11006-cov-3.23103_pt1 | contig 11006 bp, 3 predicted proteins | sample MGYA00242182_ERZ509148 | MGnify/ENA primary metagenome ERZ509148 (study PRJEB26280, sample SAMEA2338674) | human gut metagenome | biome: human gut; feature: human-associated habitat; material: faeces... | reverse complement strand
AGGTTAGGCAGCGCAACGGACTGCGGCGCCGACTCGGTGCTTGGGGTCGTGCCGGTGTGTGGTGCGGATGCCAGGTGCGTGGCGTCGGACAAGTGCGTGCTGTCGGATAGCTGCGTGCTGTCGGACAGACGGGTCGTGTCAGACAACTGCGTCGCGTCATCGATGTTCTCGCTCATGGATGTTCTCCTACTGCTTGTGAATGGTGGTTGACGATATTGGGGTATTGCCGAAACCAAGAATCCAGGGGTTCTTGGCCAAAGTGGTGACATCGGTACCGGATTTGAGCGACTTGGTCCCCTCCGAGGAGTCAGAGGGACGTGTGCCCGCGACGCTGCCTCCGTCCGCAGTGTTGTCGAGACCGGAGTATCCCGGCCCGCCGGTGACTTTGACGCTCCACGCGTAGTTGCCATCGGCGGCCACGGCCAAGTCGGTGACATCCAATGGCTGGCCGGAGTTCCACGTGAACGGTTGGCCATTGATGATGATTTGTACAGTGGCCGACTTGCCATAGACATCAACCGAACCGCCGGTGACGTTAATGACGTGAGCGTTGTCTGACCAGCGCAGCTCCTGCGGTTTGTTGATTACAGCCTTCTTCTCATAGGTGTAAGGAGCGCCATTGTGCGGGCCTCCGGTGACGGCGTCGCTGGTAGCGCCGTTGAACACCTGTTGCACCGATGCGGTGTTGCATTTGGCCCAAGGACTCATTCGGAAGTCGAGTGAGTTCCGGTTAGTAGCTGTACCGGAATCGATGCCATCGGCGGTCACGCTGTAGGACTGCGCATGTCCCTGCTTGGTCCAATGCACGGTGCATGTACTGCCGGATCCGGTGGTGTAGACGTCAGTGGGCGGCTGGACCTTGTACTGCGGGACAAAGCTGCTCTTGCCCGTGCCGGAGGAAGCATCGCGCTGCGGCACCACGGTGGCCGTTACGGTGATTTCCCGGGTGTTCAAATCGTTCTCATTGATATCGAACGTAGCGCCACTGTCACTGCAATCGATGGTGTCCTTGACGTCTCCTCCCAAGGAAATTCGCCGGCAGCCGGCATTGCGGTTATTGCCGAGAGTGACTTTCGCCGTTACCGTGGTGTCGTCGTTCGACAACGCAATGTTCGGCGCATCCGGGTCTCCCCAGATCTTCTCTGACGGCGATGCGGCGGACTCGGCACTCCAATTGATTTTGTTATGGGCTTTGACGGTCGCCGTAATGGCGGTGCCATCGGAAATGTCGTTGTTGTTGAACGTAAACGACAGCTCGGTGGCCGTATTGCCGGTTTCCTTGGTCTGCGGAGCACCTGCACCGGTGACGGTCACTGAATAGTTGTCGACGGCGCTGAAATCACCGCTCGGCGCTTTCCACGTCACCTTGGCGGTTTTATTGCCACCTGTGACCGTAACATCGGTGGGAGCGGACGGCACCTTGTCCGGTGTGGCTTCGACGGCGGTGGACGGCTTGGACCAGCCGACGTCATTTCGCGCGGCGACGGTGAAGGAATAGGTTTTGCCGTTCTTCAGACCAGTGACCTGGCATGAGGTGACGGTACCGCAATCCTTCTCTCCGGTGACGGCACCGGTCCAACTGACCTTGTAGTTGGTGATCGGGCTGCCATTGGCGGCACCGGGCGTCCATGTGAGGCTGACCGCGCTGTCCTGCGGTTCCCCGGCTACGGGGGAGAGCAGTGGCGGCTCGGGCTTGTCGATCACGGACACGGTAATCGATGCGGTGACTTCACGATCCTTGGACTTGGTGCCGTCTTGCACGGTGACGAGCACGGTGTTCGTGGAAGCACCCACATCGGATGCGACGGCGATGGTGATGTTTCCGGAGGCATCGCATCCGGCGATGGTGAGTTTGGCGGCGTCATCCGCCTTGCAGCTGATGACGGTCAGCGAGGAATCGGGGAACGGATTGTACGCGCCGGTAAGCACGTTCACGGCATCGCTGGCACCGGCCTTGATCTTCAACGTCTTGTCGCCGACGTGTGCCAGCGGACGGGTCGAAGACACTACGCGCACGGTCACACCGGCATTCACGGTGTCCGCGCCGTATGCGATTTGCACGGGAATGGACGCGGTGGTGCCAGGAGCGGCATCCTTGGTGGCGGAAACCTGCAAGCTACCGGAACGGGACAGGTTTGCGGTGATTTGCCTGGATGATGAGCTTCCACCGGAATACGTGTATTGCTTTTCGTCGTCATACACGCCGGACGGTGCATGGGTGAGCGCCGTCAGATCAACGGTCTTGGGGTCCGCGCCCGCCTCGACATCAATAGTGGAGGACGAGAACGTGGGCGGCGGCACATCGCGGCCTATCACCGTGATCTGGAGAGTGATCACTGCGGAATTGATGATCTTGGTCTTATCCGATCCCTGCTTGCCATCCACAGCGGTAAAGGTAATGGAGGCGGGGCCTGCGTAGTCTTTTGCCGCAGTGAACTTCAGGGTCTTGTCGTTCACGTAGAAATCGGAGTTGGAGGCCTTGGTGGCGCTGACGGAATCAGCGCTTTCGATATACGGTTCCTTGCCGGCGCCGACGCGGACATAGTCATTGATGTTGATTTCAATGGTCTCGCGCGAATTGACCTTCAATTCCGGTGCCTTGGGACGCAACGTGGGCGGAAAGACACCATAGGCCGGTACCTGGATGAACGCGGTGGAGGTGATGTTGTATTTCGTATTGGTCACCGTGTAAGGCACGGCTCGCGCCTGTGATGTCAGGTCGACGGTGATGGTGGTCGAATGCTCGCCGCCCCTGACGTGAGCGTGAGCGCTGGCGGAGGGATGCACGCCGACCTTGAGCTCATTGGCTGTGCCGGAAGGATTGGCGATCCACTGGGAAACATCCACATCCACGGACTTCTTATCGATGGTGGCGGCGGACGGCACGCGATAGTCGTAGGCGGTAGGCGGCTCGATGGCGGCATTCGGATCCACGTTTACCGTGAGGGTGGCCGTATCGGACAAGCCGGCCTTGTCTTTGACCGTGTAGGCGATATAGTCGGTGGTGGCGCTGTCGGGCGTGGTGAAGGAGAGCATATTGTCTTTCACGCTCACCCCGTCGAGACCTTGGACCTCGACATGCTTGTCGACGGTCAGATTGGTGTTGTCGCCGGAGATGTCGTTCTGCGCGACCGGCACGGTTGCGGCCGTATTGGGCCTCAACGTGATTTCGTCATCCCTGGCGTATACGCCGGAGTCGGACGATCCTTGGAATACGCCCACGCGGATCTGCGCCTGTGCGCGCTGACCGGTCCAATCCTCCACGGCATAGGAGAAGGTGTCGGTGCCGGATGAATCCGGATACGCTTCATAGACCAAGTAGTCGGAACCGACTTCGGATATGCGGCCCAGCGTGGGTGCCTTGTTGCCCAGACCCAACAGCTGATCGTCGTCGCCATCCGTGTCTATGCCGGTCAGTGTGATGGGGATGCGGACCTTCTGCCCGGCGGCAACCTGCGCTTCGGCGTCATGCGGGGTTGGCGCGGCCTTGCTCGCTGCGTCGCTCTTATGCACGGTAATGGTGATATTGGCGGAAGCCACATTACCCAGATTGTCTTCAACCGTATAGGTGATGGGGAAGTTGCCGGTCTCGCTGGATGCTTGGTAGCGGACCGTGTCTCCAGAGACGAAGGCCAGACCCTTGAACGTCCCCTTGTCGTATTGCAGGTTGTTCTTGAGTTTGACCGTGGTGCCATCCGAGTAGGCCACATGGTCAAGCACATCCACGGACACGATGCCGTCGGTACGCACCTGGGCATTGATATTGCTGGCCTTGGGCACTGAATTCGAGGTGGCCAGAGCCGGCGGCTGCAACACGATGGTGCCCTTGGCGGTTCCGGAGGCGTTGGCCACGGTGTAGGTAAGGGCGACGGGCTTCGTGGGCACCTGACGCGCGGTGATATACACGCGCTTATGGCTGACGAGACCAACCTTGATGCCGGAGTCGGCCGGTGCGCTCACCGTGGTGACGGACAGCACACCGCCCATCGGATCGACGTCATTGGTGAGCGGCTCCACAATGGCGGTATTATCCGCGCCAAGCAGGGCGACATCGTTGGCGGCAACCGGTTTGGCGGCCTCGCCGGTGGCGGGCTGCACCTCGACTCGAGCCAATCCGGTGGCCGGAATCGAACCTTGAGTAATGATGTAGGGCACATAATAGGTGCCGGGATTGGTGGCCTTGAACGTCAACGACATATCCGCCGCATTGGTGGTCGTCGAAGCGCCGTTGGGCGTATCCACCTGAGTCAGTTGTGCCGGCTGCAAGGAAGTGCCATGCACATAAGAGGACAGCTTGACGACGGTATCCGTGTTGGGAACGGTGGTTTTCGCTACCGGGTCGATGACCGCGGCCAAGGTGTTCGCGGGCTTGACCGAGAAATACACCATGCCGGTGCCGGTTGCCGTGCCGTCGGAGACGGTGACCTCGACGCCCACACGTCCCGACGCCAGCGCACCGGTGTTGAACGTAAGCTGGCCGTCGGCTCGGGTGGACACCTGCACCTGGTCGGTGTTCTGGGCCACAGCGGAGACCAGAGTGAGCGGGTCTCCATCCGGATCGTTGAAGCTGCTCAGCGCATTGGCGGTATAACTGGCTCCCTGCTCCACATCGATCTCGGGAGGAGTGTCGAACTGTACGGGAGCGTGGTTGCCTCCATCATTCAGGGTTACGGTCACCGTGGCGGAAGAGGTCTGGCCGCGACCATCGGAAATATCGTAAGTAAAGGTAACGGTGCCTGCGGATGCGGCGGAGGCATCGAGTTGCAGATACCGGCCGTCGTAAATCGGCGAAATGGTGACGTCTTTGTTGTTTGGTGCGCCAACCTTGGTGATTTTCAGTACGGAACAATCGGTCTGCTCGTCATTGCGCAGCGCGTCGAGAATCTGTTCCGAACCGGCTCGTGCGCCGATTTCATCATCCTCGGCTTTGATTTGGCCGGATTGTGCGGAACAGGTCTTGGAGAAGTCGTGGTGGTTGTTGGCCGAGTCGTTGTTCTGCTGTTCTTTCTCGGTCTGCTCGGTCTGTATTTTGTTCCACTGTATTTTGATGACTTTGGTGGAATCCTCAGGGTTCCACACATTGCCGTTAACCGTGTCGTTGAGCACCACAAGGCGATGGTTGGTGCGGAACACCAATTCGGAAGTAGTATTGACGGATTCGAGGGTTTGCGGCTTGACGCTGGTATCCGTGGGGGAGCAGGCGCGAATGTAGTTGCTGGCCTTCTGGCTCCAAGCCGAGTACACGCAGCCCTTGGACGATACCGGTCGTGCTGGATTCGCCTTGCCCCCGTTGGCTATGAAATTCGCCTTGGCATTGGACTTCAACGGGATAAGCGCAAGGCCTCTCGGTGATGCCGCGGCCACCCAATCGGACTGTATGTCATCGGTGGGAGGCTCCTGAAGGGTGAGGGTGCCGGTCGTGTCGACATCGACGCGGCCGCCCTTGAATATGACGGTTTTGCCGGTTGCGATTACCGGCGTGCTCCCGATGACGGTAAAGCTTTCAACGGTCTGCTGCTTGCCGTCGGTCAGCGATTCGAGGGTTTTGACGTTGGCGCTGCTGGGATTGTCAAGACGCAGCACCATACCGTCGGATGGACGGTATCCGTAGACCTTGCCATCGTGGGTTACTGCGATGCGCCCGCCCTCGCCCAGCTTTATTTTCGGATCGGAAGTGGTGGGGGTCACGGAATCAAGGTTTTCCGACAAGCCGGTCCACACATTGCCGGTCTTCTCGTTGATCAGGGCTGCGGTATCCCCGCCGACCACAGTGGTGGTGTTGGCTTTGATGTCGGTCTTGACACCGGTGCTGACCGTGGATGCCTTGATGGTGGAGGCTTTGGTCGTTTCGGTCAGGATGGTGTCGCCATTATGCTGTGCGATGTCGAATCGTGGGGCGGAGGAGGAGACGCCGGCGTCGGCCTCCTTGTTCTTTACGTTGAATCGTGCGGCCTTCTGGTTTTTCAGCGAAGTGACCCATACGGTGCCATCGTCCAGTTGCACATGGCGGCGCGTGACGGTGCTCATGATCACCGCGCCGGCAACAAGTCCCAGAAGCAGCAGGAGCGTGATTACGGGAACCGTCCACGTATGCCCTCCGGAGGGCATAAGGCGGCGCAAAGCCGCGCTGATGCGTCGGCGACGATCGTATGACTGGGACGATGTGGCCATCTGAACTCCCTGACCCCTGTTTTCTCTGGTTGCTGGTGTAATGACAACGCTTTACGGTTCCAATACCTGCCGTTCCTGTTGTCCATTTGGTGAATTCGCCGCTGCTGGGCGCACGTCTGATGCGATACGCAATGCCAGGGTGGCATGCCCGGCAGTGGCGAGCGGATCATTCTTGCGGCTTGGCCGCACAGGCGATGGCGGGGCTGACGGACATCTGGCGGTTCTTGCGCACAATGGACACCTGAATGCAGGTCTGCGAGCCTTCCTGCGCGTTGACGGTCACCGTGGGATCTGACGTTGTGACGGTTTGCGCGCTCTGGTCGGTATTGCTGCCCTGCACTATGGCCCACGCATAGGTATCACCGCTTTGCGGGTCTGGATTCGTCCAGGTGAACGTCACGGATGACCCATCCGCCGCATAGGTGCCGTTCAGATTCTCCGGGGAAGGAATCTGGGCGTTCGCGGTATCGGTGATCACGTCATCCTGATTATTGCGGTTGTTGTCATCATCCTTGGTGCCGGGCGTCGCCACCTGTTTGGTATCTGATCCGGTGGCGCTGTCCATGCGGGGAACGACCACGAAGGCGAATATCAGTGCCGCTGCGGTGATCGCCGCAAGTATACCGACGGTAATACCCACCGGTTTGACCCATCGCCGTGACGAACGGGTGATCTGATCTCGCTGGTCCGTGGCCCGGTGCCGACGCTCGATGTCTTTGGGATAGGCCGGCATCCCTTCCACGGTAACGGGAGTGGCATGCCCGAAATATGCGAATTGCACACGCTGCATGGCACGTGCGAACTCCAACGCGGAGTAGTACCGCTGGTCGGGGTCCTTGTTCAGGGCCCGGCGCAGCACCGCTTCCACATCGGCCGGCACGTCGGGGCGGTTGAGGCGAGGCAATGGCTGGTTGACGATCAGCGAAATCAGTTCCGATTGCGAACGCGGGTGATAATCGTGCTGGAATGGCGAGCAGCCGACGAACATGGCGTACAGGGTGGCCGCCAGTGAATAGATGTCGAACCATTGGTCAGATGCTGAAGCACCTCAGGCGGTGCCCACGGCGGCGAGAATCCGGTTTCGGTGCGGTCATACACATCGGTGGAGATACCGAAATCACCCAGAACAGGCAAGCCCTGCGAGGTGATGAGAATGTTGCTGGGCTTGATGTCGTGATGGATGATATTGCTGCGATGCGCGGTGAACAGCGCGCTTGACAGCTTGATGCCGAGGTCGAGTACCTGCTCGCAGGTCATGGACCGGGCCTTCATGATGCTGTTGTAGGTGCCGCCCGGCGCATATTCGATGACGATGTAGCCATGGCCATCGGAGGTGACGCCGGCACCATATACCGGCAGAATGTACGGGTGGGATGACAGCTTGGCCATGAAGTTGGCCTCGCGGTTGAACAGGGCAGCGGCCCGTGGGTCAAGGGTTTTGGCGCTGGCCTTTACCGCCACCGGGCGTGCGGGCATACGCTGGTTATATAGGTACACCGTGGCGGTGGCACCGCTTCCCAACATCTGGACGAAATCATATCCGGGCAGCTTCGGCGGTCTCATCGGAATGTTGTCCATCTGTTCCCTCCCTCCTTGGAAAATGCGCTCTCCCTGCATTCGTTCTACAGGATACCGTCAAGGGTACGATTCTTCGTCGGGTTCGGTAAAATTTTTCCCTCTGTGACGGTCGGGTTTAGGCTGGAGCCATGATGACGAGACTTGAACCTGGAACAGTGCTGGACGGCATCGACCGTGATGGAGCGGCGAGGCTGATTGTCGGCACGCCTGGAAGCGGCAAAACTGAATTCGCCTTATCGGTGTTGATGGCGGGGCTGCGCCGCTACGGTGGCACGCAGGCGGTGATGGCCGTATCCGGCCGTGTGGCCGCCGACGCATTGGGCAATCGGGTGATTCGTGAGCTCGGGTTTTCCGTGCAGGCCAGGCCGGTCACCACGCTGGGTGCCGTGGCATTCCGGGCCATATCGGCTTCGCGCGAGGGAACTGGATTGCCGTCGCCTCGATTGCTGAACGGTGCGGAACAGGATGCTTTGCTGCGTCAAGTCATGGCCGTGCATCTGCGCCATGCCGTAGCGGGAGATGATTGCGGCACCTGTGATTTGCTGCGCGTCTACTTTGCCCAGGATGACTGGGCGAGACTCATACGCGATGCCGGTGCCGGCGAGATGCCCGGCTCGGCCGCTTCCGCACAATCAAGCCTCTCGCAACAAGGGTCGGATTCGCCGTCTCCGACGTCGGCAGGCGGCTCGACCAGCGCGGATAGGTTCACGCGAGGTATTTCAGATGCGTTTATCAGCCAGTTGCGCGATATGCTGGCCCGATTGGATGAGCTCGGTGTAGGCGTTCACGAAGAGCCACGTCTCTTGGACGCCGTGACGGAGGACGCGCGATTGTCGGTGCAATGGCGTTTGGCTTTCGCGTTGCGCCGTGAATATATTGCAGCCCAAAGCGCGGTATATCCGGGGCAATACCGTTTGGATGCCTCGTATTTGCTGGTGGCAGGCGCTCGTGTGGTGCGTGAGGCATTCGCCGCCGATCACGCGGATGATTCCGACCGGCCTATGTGTGTGGAGGCGTTGGGCTTGCCCCGGCTGCTGGTTGTGGATGATGTTCAAGACACCACGCTGGCCGGCATGCGCTTCTTGGAGGAGTTGGGGAATGCCGGCGTCAAGTTGGTGCTGGTCGGCAACCCGGATGAATCGGTGCAGACCTTCCGCGGATCGTATCCGGAATATCTGATGCGCCGTGCCGTGGAAGGGCGGCTGAAGGCCAAGGAAGAACAGCTGGTTGGCGGCAGTGCCGTCGCTGATCAGTCGCACATGACGATGGCTGATGTGATCGCGTCTCGTATTTCGCTGTCGATTCCCTCGCCGGAAGACGAGCCGCTGCCTCCGGCCGAGCGTCCCGGCAAGCTGACCGCCATACTGGGCGGAGTCGATGCAGCGAATTATCAGGCGGACGGCACGGTGACCGCCGGCCTGTACCGATCCTCACGTGAGGAGCTGGATGATGTGGTCTGGCGCATCAAGCGGGCGCATCTTGACCGGCATATTCGGTGGAACGACATGGCGGTCATCACCCACGACAATGCCGCCGTGCGGCTGTTCGGCGAACGACTGCGCCGAGATGGTGTACCGGTGCGGTATTCGTCGGTCACCCGTCCTTTGAAGGACGAGACTTTCGTGCAGGGATTGTTCGCGCTTGTGGAGCTTGCCCGATTGCGTGCCGAGGGGATGGCGGAATGCCAGATGACGTTGGCTTCCTGCGCGGCATATATAAGGACTAGAGTGGCCACGTTGATGAACGGCCCGTTGGTGAGTGCCGGGGCCAAACCCGGTCAGGGGCGTCCCGCAAGGCTTGCGCCGATCGAATCGGCCATGGGGTCGTTGGAGTCGCTGGCGCATCTCGCCACGGATGATGCCATGCTGACCTCTCTGACGACGGCATGGGAAACATTGCGTGAAACATACCATGAAACACGGCGTGAAACAGGTCGTGAAACATCCTCGTCAGTGGTTTCGACGTCAGCGGTTTCGTCGTCAGTGACTTCGTTGCCAGTGTCTGTCGAAATACTCGGTGAACCGTCCGGCGATGACTTGGCCTTTGGCGTTGACGCGCTGTACGTGATGCTTGCCATTGATGATGCCGCCGCGCCGGCGCAGGCTGCGCTCGCATCCATCCACGCGGTGCTCGGCAACGACCCTCAGGCCCGCGCTTTTGCGAACCTGTGGCATCTGGTGGGCAGCGTTGCTTCCGGCTTGGAGCGGCTGCCGGCAAGCCAGCGCGTACAGCCGCGCTATGCGCTGTCTGTTGCGTGGAACGCCACCGGTCTGGCACCGGTCTGGCAGCGTGCGGCATTATTCAACACGGCAGAGGGGCGTACGGCCAATGACCGGCTGGACGCGGCAATGCGCCTGTTCCAGTTCGCCGATGATTCCACCGCCAGTCGAGACATCACGTCATTCATGGCACAGGTTCGGGGCATGGAAGTGCAGGCCGATTCCTTGGCCCACATAGGACCGGTGGAAGACGCGGTGACATTGACTACGCCGGCAGGCGCGGCCGGACGCCACTGGGAATATGCGTGGATACCGGTGGTCCAGCAAGACGTGTGGCCGAACCTCGCCGGGCGCAACACCATGTTCGGTGGTGAAGACCTTGCCGAGCTCGTGCTGAGGGGAGCGCTTGAAGAAAGCGACAAAACCGGGCATGATCCGCGGTTCGCGGCTGTATTGTCGGGCGAGAAGAAGAGTTTCCTGGTCGCGCTGACCCGTGCACGGCGAATCATGATCAGCGCGGTATGGAACGACAGCATGAGCCCCTCGGACTTTCTCTTCGGGTATCTGCCGGAATACTATCCGCGCAACCGGCAACAGGCGCCTTTCACCACAGTGGGGGCACATGCGGGATTCGCCGAATATGATCTGGCCGGATTGGACGCCGACCCACGTGGGTTGGTCAGCGCCGCCCGCGCGGTTCTGGCCACTGCTCAACCGCAGCAGGCTGCCGCAAAGGACGCCGCGATTGCGTTGACACTCCTGTTAGAGCATGGTGTGCGCGCCGCAAATCCGCAGAGCTGGGCGTTTGTGGAATCGCCGGCCCAATCGGATAGCGCGTCATCTGGCGGTGCGTCATCTGGCGGTGCGTCATCTGGCGATACCTCATCTGACAGTGCCTCATCCGACAGCGCGTCATCTGGTGGTGTACAGCCTGACGGTATCCAAACAGGGAAAGGCAAGACGGATGCGCAGGCCGCGCCCATGGTCACCTTATCTCCATCGGCGGTCGACAGCCTATGGGCGTGCCCGGTGTGCTGG
>ENA-ORRR01002051-ORRR01002051.1-human-gut-metagenome-genome-assembly--contig:-NODE-2051-length-11083-cov-16.5379_pt1 | contig 11083 bp, 9 predicted proteins | sample MGYA00242182_ERZ509148 | MGnify/ENA primary metagenome ERZ509148 (study PRJEB26280, sample SAMEA2338674) | human gut metagenome | biome: human gut; feature: human-associated habitat; material: faeces... | reverse complement strand
CTGCACGAAAATTTAGGCAAAGATAAGCATGTAGAAAGCTTATGATTTCCTCGTTTGGACGAGGGTTCGATTCCCTCCAGCTCCACAATAGATGTTGATTATTAGGTAGTTATGAATAATACACCCTAATTTACACCCGGTTTAATGTGGCAGATGTTTATTTATCATTCTTTATATTGAATGATAGTCTATTTCTTAAATAAATTAACAGTATGATATTTTCTAATATACAAAGATACTAATCTATGGATTTGTTTAAGTAATAAAGAAACGTTATCTTTGCAAAATCATTTTGGGCTTGACTGGAATTGACAGCGAGTTGGAGTATGTAAGCATGCAGTGCGTGGTTGATTGGCACTATAATCCCAGTTTTCAAAAATTTATCTGGCAACGAAAATTATGCTCTCGCTGCTTAATCGAAGTATAGTAGATTAGCTTTATTTCCGCCAAAGTGGTAGAAACGAGATGTCACTCAAAAGCTCTTGTTCCGAAGCGTTTGATAAAGTGGCACAGTAAAATCGGGAATAGTTTGAGTTTTTCCTCGTAACTCTTACGAAACTTTAGAGGATAAGGCATAAGTTGGTGGCTTTGGTCTTGCTTATGTTCGAAAATTTTAGGCAAAGATAAGCATGTAGAAAGCATATGGTTTCCTCGTTTGGACGGGAGTTCGATTCTCCCCAGGTCCACAATACTTAGATAATTATTTTTTATGTATAAAAGTATCCCCGTACAGAATTTGATGTTCTGTACGGGAATATTTTTAAGTGTTCGATTATACATGAATGTTTCTTAACTATTTCTCTGTTATCGCTTTAGACATTAGAAAGAACGAATTCTCTCCTTCATAATAAACAATATCATAACAAGCATCTTCAGAACGATAAAGGTTTTCATCTTCCCTTTTTAATCCCAAAGTTTCTGTAAGATATTGTGGTATAGCATCAAATAATCTTTGAGGATTATCACCTATCGGTGAAGCACTCGCATTAATCTCTACTTTAATCACAATTGCACACTTACATTTATAAAGAATGCCAACGGAATATGTTGCAAAAACCTGATTTATGCCCCAATCTCTGTTATGCAAGTCAACCATCCCATTTGCTGGCATTTGTTTTATATTGTATAAATCCATGATTCTTGAAATAGTTTGACCCATTTTTAAACTATCAATGCCATCGGATGTTAATTTATCAAATATTGACGCCAATGTTTTCTTTTCATCTATATAATTGGTTACAACTCCCCAAGCATCATAATCAGACATGGAATGAGGTGCTATTAAAGAAGACCAAAAGGGTGAATAACTGGGAGCATCTGTAAATGGGGGAACTGAAATTTTGTAATAAGAGTTGTTGTCTATCGGATTCCCTTTTTTGTCAGCAAAGTAATATTTCTCATTTTCTGCCATTATGGCATATTGGGATAATGGGTAAAAACATGAAACGTTTTCTATTTTATTTTTAATTTCACCTTTAGAGTTTATTGCATATACATTCATATATTGATTGTCCCATTCATCTCTTAAATTGGCAATTGTATCAGCAACATATATCCAATCGTCTATAATACCTAAAGCTCGCGAATATTTAGGCTCTCCGATACTTTCTCCTTCTATGTTAAGTTGTCCCCATAATCCAGTTTTACTGTCTTGAAATAAGGCAACATTGTCAATGAAAGGTGAAATACTGTAAATGTTAGAGGGGAATCTCTGTGCTTTTTCGCCTTTTTCATTGAGTAAGAAGTTTTCTATTAAACAATATCCGTTTTCAAAAAAGGTGTATGAATATTGTTGGTACCCATTGGAACTGGCTTCAAATAATTCTTTTCCATTGGGGTCGATAACTAACCATTTGTCAGCTTCTTTGTTATATACAATAGCTTTTCCTTCATGGAAAGGGAAAGCGTTATCATAAATAGGTTCTATCACAACATTGCCTTGTGGATCTATATATCCGCATTTACGATTTTCTAACCGAAACCAAGCACGTTGCTCCGTAAAGAACGGAGATACACATAAGAATTCTTTCCCCTGATACGGAAGCAAATAAAAAGCAGTTTCTCCCGTTTCTGTTAGATAGTGAATACGTTCATCCGCAGAAACAACAGGAATTATTCCTTCGCTACATATGCCTCCTTGCTTATAACCTTTTGGAGTTCCTATCAATTTAGGAGTTGGAGTTGCGGAATAGTAAAGATATTGATTTGTATCATAATCCTGAATTCTAAACACTCCATTTACTGCATAAGACGGTCTTTTATCAAATTTGTTTTCAAACAAGATGTTTCCATTAACTCCAACCATGCCCCATTTCCCATGTTTTTCTTTTTGGAAAGCTACATGGGTCACTTCAGGGAAATCGGTATTTGACTTAAAAGAACAACTCGAAAGCATACCCATAAATATCACAAGCGATAAAAGCAAAGGACGAAAATACCAATTGATTGTTTTAGGTTTCCTTTCAGTATGAACATAGGGAATTTTGTCCAATGAATTTTCAGTATCCAAATCTCGCAGAACTTTTCGAATGGGTAACCCCTCCCTATTATCTTTATTGAAAATGCCATTCTTTATAAAAAGAGGCATAAACTCTTTTGCAAGGATCATTCCGCCGCTTTGAGGATGTTTCGCAAAATAATCTCGCAACACACTGTTGATACTTGAAATACGTTCATTTTTCTTCATAATACGTCATATTATAAGTTATTCGGAATATGTCTTTCCATTAATTGTCACATTTGTTATGCCACTTGTATCTTTGCCTGCCATAGCTGCACCTTTCTTTACCGACTGAATGAGAAGAGGTCCCAGTTGTTCCAAAGCTTTGTGGAATCTTTCTTCTGTTTGTTTCCTCTTTTGAGAAGGGCTGAGGTAATCGTTGCAATCTAATACTTTACCGTTTTTATCGAGGGTAAAAGTTTTTTCTAAGAATGAACTAGTTCCATTCTTTTCATCTATTGTATATGCAACAGCGAAGGCTACAAATGCGCTATCACCATTTCCTATAAATTCGAGTTCATCAAAAATACCTCGTGTATCTAATAGCTTGACGCATCCTGGTATTGAATCTTTTTTATATGTATTATCCATTTGCCATACCTCAACAGGAATACTTGTCTTTTTTTCTGCCAAAATCCATTCCATTATTTTGTAACTTTCTCCTTCTTTCAAACTATCCTCAATGGAATGGATTACGTATTGTTTACCCCATTCTATGATTTGTTCATCGGAAGCGTTTGCAAATAGTACATCCTTCTGTGATGGTGAACAACCAAGATAAAACATCAAAATGAAAATAGAAGTAATAATTTTTTTCATAATGCTATATTATTTAAGTTAGAATTAAATTTTTTGATTAATCCATAAAAGGAGAAACGATTAGACCTATTAAAATTACTATACAAAGTAGAATGATAATGATGATTGGGATCATCAGGCAACCGCCACATCCTTGTAGAAACTCCGCTTTACCTTTTGCAAACTCTATTTGGGCTTTCTCATATTCAGAAAGTCTTTCAGCATTTTGCTTCTTCATAATTTCATTGTTTGTTCATTGTTTATATCAATAACCATTAATGACTTCATTCATGTCATCTATAACTTTTATAACATTCCCGTCAGAATCCAATACAAAAAGTTTCTCTTCCACCACGTAACCGCCATAACTGTTTTTAGCCCTATATTTATGAAGAGCAAAATAAGTATTATTGTCTTTATTATATATACCAAAGGCTTCCCAACTTATTCCTTCATAACTGTCAGGGTCTTTAAGATAATGCCGTTTAAGATAGACCCTTACTCCTGCCATAGCTTTTGTTTGAGATGGTCCTTTGTTGCTCCCGTAGTTTTCGATTCTATTGTTACCCTTTGAAGAAGTGCTGTATTCTCTACTTGAAATATTGAAAATTATAACCACAACAAGAAAAATCAATACCGCTATCCATTGTCGGCGTTCTTTATTTTTTTTATTTTGTATGTAGATGGGATTTTGAATAATACAACCACAAGAAAGGCATTTAATGTACTCCTCATTTTTTAACCCTTCATCAATTGTTAGATTTATACCACAATTGCTGCATTGCATTTGTTGTGGATAAGCATTTAGTTTTAATTGGTTATTTGGTATTGGGGCCTGTTTCGCTGAAGTGCATGAACGAAGCGCAGAAAGCTCCTTGCGGAAATCAAGATTAGTTTTATTGAAATTTCCTTGCAAGTTAAGAGGGGGATTATATGTGCGAATCAATTCTTTTTCAACATTTGCATAATCATTATTTGCATAATAAAAAAGTAGCAGGTTGTCTTTCATCCATTCGGTCAGTGTACGCTCGTCAAATTCATCAAATGTAGTTTTTCCGTTTTGGGGAGAGTTAATGTCTCTTGGAATTAGTTTGAATCCCAATAAACATCCTAATGATTTACGGATTGTGGAATTTCCGGCAGTGCCAGTGAAATGTTGTTTATAGTCACGAATACGCAGACTTTTACTGCTTTTGCCTACATACACGACATTGTATTTTTCTTTTTTGTGCTGAAAAGAGGTTAGTATGGGAGTAGTGGAAATTTGCACTTTTATGGGCAATGAGGACGTACTACGTAATACTATGATATAGTTACCGGGCTTATCAGGTAAGACTGAAGCTCTCGTTTTTTGAGGGTCAAATAAAGAAAATTCATCTTGTGAAATCATGTTGTTGGTTTCATATATAGCCGCCTGAGACCCCACTAAGCAGAGTTATATAAAAAGAAGCGTGGGTCTGCATGCCACGTCTTAGATGAAGGTCGTAGGAAAATACCTTGAGTACAGATATGGATATAGCAGCCCACGCCTATAGCGTGAGAACCACTATGCTATCCTTGTACTCTTTGAAAATTTCCTACGTTTTCATCTACAAGATAAGCATAACGCTTCTAAAAATTCTAATATGTCTTGGAAAGAGCATACTCAATCCAATGCAAAAATATGAAAAACAGCCGAATAAATGAAACCAAAGCCTCTTATTTTTTTATTTTATTACATATTACGTTTTACAATCTCAATCCTCTTTTCGGCTTATTCTCTTCTTTTGAGGTGTTGCTTACACTCAGTTTTTCTTTGAGTTCCTGAAACTTCATTCTGAACCATTCAAGTATTGGCATTCCGTCAATGCACAGCTGGAACTTTCCTTTCTCCTGTGGATTTCTCTCTACGCTTGCCGTTGAGTGCTCCGTCCTGAACTTTTCCTTGTGCTCCTTTGAATAGAGCCTGCCCTTGAACCCTACGGGCTGCAGGCTGACGATTTGCCTTGTCAGTTCCTCGGTGAACCCCACTTCCCTGCATTGTTCAGCTATGGGCAGCAGTTCCGTTACGATAGGGAAATAGGTGTCTATCTGTTTCAGCCTATTGTCGTATTCCTTGATTTTTTGCTGGTAGCTCTGATCTATCCTGATTATCTCACTGTTGTGGCGGTGCTCCATGTTCTTCTGTTCCCTCTGTTCGGCTTGTACTTGTCTTTGCAGATTGGCTGTGTCCCGCTTCAAATTTTCGTTCTCCGCCTCCAGCCTTTTGACCTTGCTGCCGCCCAAAAGAGAACTCACCCCGTCCGCTATGGCTGTGGTGGCGTTTACCGCTGCGTTCTTCATTTTTTGCGTGTTGATTTCCCCCTTGACCTTTTTCAGTTTCTTCTGTGCTTCCTCTTCCAGCCCCAGCAGGGTTTCTATGTTCTCCTGCAGGCTGTCCTGTCGTTCCACCAGTTCCTTGTAATATTGCGAGGTCGGTATATGTTTTGCCAACGAACCGTCCACGCCTCTCTGCAAGCCGTACTTGTTCATGGCTTGGGCATAGGTGTCCTGATAGTGTTTCAGTTTGTGCCTTGCCATGACGTCATCAGCGCACAGCCGTACATCCTGCGGGCTCTTCTTTCTGTACTTTTTCTTCCCGTTCTGCTCATCTTGTTTGGCTTTCCTGCGTTCTCCCGTCACTATCGGTACGATAGTGGCGTGTATGTGCGGTGTCTTCTCGTCCATATGCAGGACTGCCGATACGAGGTTCCGCTCCCCGTATGTTTCCCGGAGCCATTTCAGGTTGTCGTTGCACCAGCCGTCCAGCCTCCCGTCCGCTTCCATTTGCTTCATGTCCTTGTTGCTTCCGGTGAGCAGTACCCGGATTGCCCTTACCTGGTTGGTGCCCACCTTGCGTCTGATGCCTGCCGTCTCTATCCGGTGTGCTATCGCCTGCGTACGATTCTTCACTCCTTCGGGGAACTGCACCAGTTCCCGGTTCAGGTGCGTGCGCATTCTGTCCGCGTTCTTCGGGTGGACGGTGCGCTCTATGTGTGTGGACATTGCGCCGTCCGCACCCTTTGCCTTTTCCAAATGCAAAACTGCATATCCCATAACTGTAACACATTTTTTCGGTTAATACTTCCCCCTGCCTTGTTTCCATGCCGCATGGCTTCGGGGTTTCAAAAGGGGCGGCGTCCCTTTTGCTCATTGGGGCTTTTTTAGCAATGCGTGCATTGCGTGAAGAAAAAGCCCTAATGAGCTATGGCTTTTTCAAAGCCTTCCGGTGGCTGTACGGTTACATCCTGATACCTTTGTTTTTCTTTTTCGGTTGCTCTGCCTGCCGTTGTCCTTTCTCCGGCTCCGGTTTCTGCTGCTGATGTTCGGATTGTCCGTTTTGCTTACCCCGCAGGAAGTCGTTTAGGTCGTTGTAGCCTCCGTATATGTGCGATGCGTCCCGGATGCGCAGCCCGTATTCCTCCCGCAGTTCTTGAACGGCTTCCATTCCCGTCTTGTCGTTGTCAAGGAAGCAATGGATGCACCCATAATCGCCCAAAGGTCGGATTGCTTTGGAAAGGTTGGAAGTCGAGTTCAGCACGATGTAGTCCTGACCGTCAAGTTCGGGACGGTCAGGACACCTTTCCAGCCGCAAGGTGAGGAAGGAAAGGTAGTCCATGAAGCCCTCGAAGAGGTAGCAGGATTCCTTCGGCTGTTCCTGCTGTATGTGGGTGATGTCCTTCGGTGCTATGCAGCCTTTGAAGAGCTTGTTACGTATCTCGTAGCCTCCCGAACGGTTGGGGAAGCCGACGGCAAAGTAGGGTTTGCCGTCGGTCAGATAGCGCACCTCCCTGCATTCTCTTTTTGCTAGTTCCGTATTTATTCCCCTCTGCCGCAGATAGGACAATAGGGCGGGGGAAGAAAGCGGCACCACCTCCAACTGCCGGAAACTCGGTTTAGAGAGTGGTTGCCCGCCAAAAGAGAAGGAGACCGGGCGCACGCTGGGTGTCTGCTCCGCTATCCGTTCCAAGAGGTAGGGTAGGCTGTCGGACGCGTAGAGCTCCCGCGCCAGTGCGATGATATTGCCACCCTTACCCGCGCGTAGGCTCGGTACAGAACGCCTTACTGCCTTTCGGCAGTAGGTTTTCCCGTACCTGCCCCCAAACCGTACTTGCATGTCTCCACGCATACGGCTCTCCGTTGATAACATGACTTTATTTAGCATGGCTGTGTATTTTGGCATAACACTTTTCACAGACAACCAATGTCTTCCTATGCTTTTCAAGCATCAGCCTGTCGCATTCAGTTTTTCCTTTAAGCTGATTTAGCTTTCTGACATGACGCATGACTACAGGTCCGACTTTTCCACATAATTCACATGTTCTCGCATCCAATCGCTCAGTAAGTGTCGGCTGTGGAATTGCGATTGTGTAGGATAAGTCGTTTACCTCCGTATAGTACATTGGTGGTTTACGTTTGAATCCCTCATTATAGAATTTCCTGTACCGTAATTTACCTTTTGCATCCTGATATGGCACTATAATGTCATTCCCAACCTTATATTTGTCAATGACTTTGCTTACAGTGCTATTGGTTTTTCCTGCAATGGTATGGTACATACTGTACTCCATGATGTATCCAAACTTTGAGAGCGCGTATGCCACGTTGTTGGCAATGCAGTAGTAGTTGTAGAACCCTCTGATTTCAGAGTTATATGCCGCCACTATGTCCTCGATTTTCTTCTTCATAAGATTGCCTCTGAACTTTGCAAACCAAACTTGTCGGCCATTTTCTACCTTGTATCTGATGGCGCTGTATTCTTCCAGTTTGTTCCGCACCGTTTCTATGGCGACCTTTAGGACTATCTTACCGTTGTAATAACGGGCTGGCACATTGTTCTTGTCCCGCTTGATAGCATCAGACTTACGGACTGAAACATCGAAGCCAAGAAATTTCGCGGGCTTTTGTGCGTTTGTTATCAATGTCTTTTCCTGTGACAGTTCCAGCTTGAGGTTTTCTTCCATATACTTGGTAATGTCCGACTTGATTTTAACGCACTCTGCCTTGCTTCCGATAACACCAATGAGGAAATCATCTGCGTATCTTACGTATCGAAGCCTTCTGTATGTTTCATCCATACTGTCTCTGCTCTCAATCTTTTGCCTTTCACGTCTCAGTTTCTCATACTCATCCCTAAGCTGTAATCTGACATCTGCATCCTGTATGTTCTTGATGCTTTTAAGGATGCGTTGCATCTTATCGCTAAGTTGCTTGTATTCTTTGGTGATGTGTCTTTCTTTTCCCTTATTGAAGCGTAGGGCGTATTCTTCCATATACTTGTCAAAATTATCAAGATAAATGTTTGCCAGTATAGGACTGATATTACCGCCTTGTGGAGTTCCCTTGTTTGTATTATGAAACTTCCAGTCTTCAATATATCCCGCATTCAACAACTTGCGGATAAGCCTTAGAAATCTATCATCGGCAATCCGTTTCCGCAAAGTTGCAATCAATACATTGTGGTCTATGTTGTCGAAGAATCCTTTAATGTCTCCTTCCACAAACCATTTTGTACCTGTAAATGTCTTTTGGATATGGGTCAATGCGGTATGGCAGCTTCTGTTTGGTCTGAATCCATGTGAGGTGTTTGCAAACACCTCTTCATAGACGGCTTCAAGAATCATGCGCACCACCTCCTGTACAAGTTTGTCCTCAAAGGAAGGAATTCCAAGCGGTCTTTTCTTACCGTTTTTCTTGGGTATGTATATCCTTTTTGCCGGATTAGGCTTGTAAGACTCATCTCTCAAAGATGCAATGACTTTGTTTATTCTTTGAAGACTCATCCGATTGATGGTTTTCCCATCCGTACCGGGTGTCATATTGCCTGGTTTGGCGTAAATACGCTGGTAAGCAACATGAAACATCTCCTCATTGAATAAGATACGGTACAGCCTTTCGAACTTGTAATCCGAAACTTTACCATGCTTGTTTAAAGCTTTTAATACTTGCTCAGGACTTCTCATAATGTCTCACACATTTTCCATTATTTGTATTAAGTTATCTAACTGCTTCCCTTCGCCATGTACAAGGCTTTCCCTTGCTCGGACTACTACGGAAGCTCCGTTCCCATGTCAGATATTCAGGGTCCTATGCCCATAGCCTTACGGCATTCTGATTTAGGGAATCCCCATTCGCTTTCACAATAACTGTTTGGCTCGGCAGACTGTCGGATGCGACTTACGTTCCTATTCCACTTATTGTGGTTGCTCTGAAGCCAGCTCCTGCTCCATTGTAATTTCGGTTTACATGGGGTGCTTCAGCCCGACGTGAATCAAATACCTTTCGTCGGGGCTGGTACGTGTGCAGCAGAACTATCGTTCAACCAATCAGGCTTCATCCTTGTGTCTGTCTTTTCCTCTCGCCATGCAGTCGCAGCTTGGTATTTAGCTGACTAATGACTTTACCGACATGCTTTTGTCACCTTTGGATTTCTCCTCCAGCTAAGTCGTTGAGGATAGGTCTGTTGAACTCTAACCTAATCTCTTGCCATAGAGATATTTATTGTGTAGCCTATATGGGCGCATCAAAATCATACCATAGGTTGCGTTCGGTGTTCACCTTGAAGGACGGTTCTTGTTCGTCCCTGAACGGTGACTTGTACCATAGGCTGTTTCCCTGCCGTCTTACCGGGTTGTAGCCCAAACTGTGCAGATATTCCTCTATGCGTATCCGCTTCGCTTCATTCGTATTCATGTGGGTTTCTGTTTAAGTGGATATTGTTTTTTCTTTTCGCCCGTACATGTCTGCGGTACGGTCTGTATATATCCGCTTCACTTCACCATATATATATACCCCGGTTGAAGTGAAGCGGTTTTACCGCATTCCGAAACGCTTCACTTCACTTTGCTGTATATATATACTGCGGTTGAAGCGAAGCGGTTTCCGGTCTGCGCTGCTAATAGTGGAAGTCCGGCTTGAAGGTGTATTTCCTGCCATTCTCCTGCACTATCATACGCTTGTTTTTCAATACGGTGATGAGGTCACGCAGTCTGTGGTCGCTGAGTCTGACACCCACAGAGGCGTAGGCTTCCCGCAAAGCCCCTTCGAGTTCCTTGTAGCCGTATTCGTCTTTCAGGGTGTACGCCGCTTCCAGCGCGATGCGGTGCTGCCGTTCGGTGATGTCCCTATACGGGTCGAACTTTCCCCTGTTTCCTTTTTCAGTGTCTTTGTCATTGAACTGATAGCCGTCCAGTAGTTCGGGCAGTGCCTCCTCATTGATACGGAATGCGAACGGTTCGAAATCCACCGCCCTGATATGTGCGGTTTTGACCGTACTTATATCGGGATTCTTGCTGTCCTTCTCCACTTGCAGCACCGTTTCCGCCTTGTTGCTGAGTTCGGTTCCGATGTGTCCCCTTGCGTTCTCGTCCCCCTTGTTCTGGTGCAGGATAGTATGGATGTGGATATTCCTTTCACCCGTCCATGTCATCAGCAGGGAGATAACTCTTGTGGACTCGCCGGAACTGTTGATGTCGTACACCATGTCACGTATTCCGTCAATGATTACCAGCCCGACATTTTCGGTTCGGTAGATTGCCTCCCTCACGATTGCTATGCGCTCTTCGGGCGTGTATTTCCTTAGGACGAGGAATTCAAGGTCTTCATGGTTTCTGTCTGTGGGCAGTCCCGCCATGCGCAATATCCGCTTTGCCACTTTTGCGCAGTGGTAGGTACTCTGCTCGGTGTCCACATAGAGTATTTTCCGCTTGTTCTCGGGCAGTTCCGCCGTATAGTTCAGTACCGTCCCGTTTTTCAGCGCAGCCGCCA
>ENA-ORRR01002050-ORRR01002050.1-human-gut-metagenome-genome-assembly--contig:-NODE-2050-length-11095-cov-3.68804_pt1 | contig 11095 bp, 7 predicted proteins | sample MGYA00242182_ERZ509148 | MGnify/ENA primary metagenome ERZ509148 (study PRJEB26280, sample SAMEA2338674) | human gut metagenome | biome: human gut; feature: human-associated habitat; material: faeces... | reverse complement strand
AAAGGCGTAAACCTGTGACTTGCGACCTGAATCTTTCGCATATACGGCGTTCATCACCTCTTCTACCTTATCCAGACGAACCAGATCAAACCAGCGTTGTCCTTCGAATGCCAGTTCCAGCCGACGTTCGTTGAGCAATGCGGTAATCATCGCATCCCGGTCTTTACGTACGGATGAAGACAATTCGCCCAATCCGGCACGTTCACGCACTTCGTCGATGATCTTAGCTGCCGCTTCCAGATCCGGCGTATCCTGCATGATCAATGCTTCTGCCTTCAATAACAGCACATCAGCATAGCGGTATTTAATAATGCTGCTATTAGCCGAACGGCATTTGTACATGAAAGGATAATTGTCCGACGGATAATAGTTACTCCAATTACAATCATAGTAAACTACGGATTCCTGAAAGCGAATCTGATCTCCTTCTTTCTTGAAAGCATTGATCAAATCACGTGACGGAGTTACCCATTTTGCCCAAGTGAAGTTATTATTCCAGTTTACAAGGTCACGTCCGAACATCCATGTACACCAGTTACCCGAACCGGGAGTAAACTGAGCTTCCAGTATAGATTCTTTAGTATTACGGACTTTTGCATCCGTTCCGGCAGCATTCATGCCGAACAAATCGCTAAAATCCTTCACAAGCTCAAAACCATCAGCCTTCACCTCGTCACAGTAACGGATTACTTTTGAATAGTCACGCAACGGTTTCTCTGCATAGATCTTTGCAAGAAGAGTACGGGCTACGGATTTTGTAAACAGAGTTTTGTTGCCTGCCGTATTATCCGGCGCATGCTGGATGGCAGCCAGCAAATCTTTCTCTATCTGCTGATAAGCTTCCAGTTCTGTGTTTTGTGCCGGGAAATATTGTTCATACACATCTTCGATATTTTCTGAAGTAATATCATCAGCTACCGTTGTAATAACCGGGAAATCCCCCCACAGACGTACCATATCGAACATGACCATGGCACGGAATATCATTGCTTCCGCCTTATACTGCGCACGTTCGGCAGTAGTCAAAGAGTTATCGGTCACCAAGTCAATATTACATATCAATTTATTGGCACGGGCAACGTCTTCCAGATAACGGTTCCAGTCACGTTCGAGCACAGAGTTGGAACCTTCGATGGAATTGTTCTCAAACGGAAGTACCTCAGCTCCCGTAGTTCCTGCGTACGCATTATCCGCATGCGAATCTGATATGAGCAACAAGTCCACATACCAGTGTTCCTGACGGTCGCGCATTTGATTGTAGATAGTCGTCAGGTGACTTTCTACAGCCGCTTTATCTTTAAATACCACCTTTGTACCGGTATCCGTCACACCTTCGGTCACATCCGAATAAGTATCGATCGGATCGTAATTCAGTGAGCAGGAAGAAAGTCCGAACAGCAAACCGGAAGTGAGTCCATAAAATATATATCTTAGTTTCATAGTCTTTCCTTTCATTAGAATTCAACATTAATACCAAACACGTATGATCTAGAATGCGGGTATGTACCCCAGTCGATGCCTTGCACCGTACCGCTGTTGCCCCATTGGTTTACTTCCGGGTCCATGCCGGAGTAGCTTGTCCATGTCAGCAGATTGGTAGCGGTAAAGTAAGGTTGCAGACGGGTGATTCCCCATTTCTGCAGTAATTTGCCCTTAAAGTTGTACGACAAGGAAACGTCTTTCAATCTCAGGTAACTGCCATCTTCAATAAAGTAAGTAGAGTTCAGCAACTTGAAATTAGCTTTCGGCACATTGGTTATCTGTCCAGGTATCTTCCAGCGGTTCAGTACTTTGGTAGACTGATTCTTTCCATCGTACATCCCTTCTGTTTCTATACGGGAAGCATTGAAGATATCATTTCCGTAAGAGCCTTGGATAAACACACTCAAATTAAATCCTTTCCATGAGAAAGTGTTGGTCAGACCATAAGTAAAGTCCGGATTCGGGTCGCCGATATAAGTACGGTCGGAAGTCGAGATTTTACCATCACCACTCAGGTCACGATACATTAATTCACCAGTCTCAGGATCTACACCGTCACTGATATATCCGTAAAAGCCTCCTAAAGCACGTCCCGGCTCATTACGCACTACATAATCGTTGACTACATCCGCAGTTTTGGCATCATAGTACACTTTCTGCAATTCAAGTTTCGTCAATTTGTTCCGGTTGAAGGAAATATTGAAGTCCGTATCCCAGGTAAATGCTCCCCCCCGGAAGTTCTTCGAACTAATGGTAAGCTCAAAACCTTTATTAGTCATTTCACCTTCATTACGGGCGATAGAAGTAGCTGCAGCAGCACCGGCAGGCAGGGATACGTTCATCAGCATGTTCTTGGTCTTCTTGTAATAGTAGTCCATGTTAAAAGTCAAACGTCCATTCAATACTGTCAGGTCCAGACCAATATTGGTCTGAGTAGTCGTTTCCCAAGTAAGGTCAGACGTCCGTAAATTGGCCTGGCTGATAGTCGGTACCGCATTCGCATAATCTGTTGTATCACCTTCAGCCGCTACCTTAAACCATTCAATACGACCGATATTATAACGTTGCAAATAAGCATAGTCACCAATACCAGACTGATTACCTGTCTGTCCCCAGCCTCCACGTATTTTAAAATCATCAATCCACGTCAGATCAGCCATAAACTTCTCGGAAGATACACGCCAGGCAGCTGAGAACGATGGGAATACCCCCCAACGATGATCAGGATGCAACTTAGAAGAACCGTCGGCACGCAGGTTAGCCGTCAACAGGTACTTACTATCAAAATTGTAAGCTACACGTCCGAAAAATGACATAATTCCCCATTGAGAAGCACCTGTACCGGTATTATCCCAGGCAATCTTGTTTGCGGCATTCAAGGTCTGTATCAGATCATTGCGGTAGTGTGAACCGTTTATCCAACTGTTAGAGTAGTCTGAATCCGTCCACGATGACCCTGCCATTACCTCCAGGCCATGTCTCTTGAAGTTCTTATTGTAAGTAAATACATTGTCGAATGTCAATACCGTATTCATATTCCGGTTGTCGGAGGCTTCACCATACTGGTTACGTCCCCAGGCAGTAGAAATCGGATCAAGAAAAGTAGTATTTACAGCATTGCGACGGTCAAGTGTTAGAGTTGATTTAAACTTCAACTCCGGCAGCAAGGTAAGCAACACGTTGCCCGATGCCAGCAAACGGTTTTCCTTATCTTTATTATTCTTTGCACGTGCCATGTTCTCCAACGGGTTGGTGATATTTCCAACTCCATAGAAGTTATTGTAATACTGGTTCGGATTTAAAGCATCCCAGATCGGAGCATATGTCGGCGTATTGATAACAGCCAATACAACGCCACCACGATTCGCTCCTGTTCCCATCGCTCCCCCTCCGTTACTGGTATAGTCCGAGTAGGAGATATTAGCACTTACTGTCAACCAGCTACGAATCTGATTTTCAAGATTCACCCGGAAATTATAACGCTTGTAATAAGAGATATCCAGTATTCCCTTTTCATCGAGATATCCGGCAGAAAGATAGTATTTCATCTTTTCATTACCGTTAGATACTGCTACCTGATAATTTTGCATCTTTCCGGTCTTATATGTTTCGTCAAACCAATCAGTACGGTCGGGCAGTCCATCAGGCAAGGATACCAGTCCGATTTCATCCTGTAACTCTTTATACTGCGCAGCATTCAGAGATTCTACCTTATCCGCCACCTTGTTCAAGCCAAACTGTGCTGTCAGAGATACTTTTGCCTTTCCGGTCGCTCCGGCCTTTGTTGTAATCAGAATTACACCATTGGCAGCACGCGAACCATAAATAGAAGCCGAAGAGGCATCTTTCAGAATTTGCATGCTTTCAATATCATTCGGAGATAAAAACTTAATGTTATCCACAGGAACACCATCCACTACATATAGCGGATCGTTACTTCCGTTCATAGAAGTAGTACCACGCACACGGATAGACATCTCTCCTCCCGGCGTACCGCTAGGCTGAATTACGGAGATACCGGCTGCCTTACCCTGAATAGCCTGTCCGGCAGAAACGATGGGACGTACATCAAGATCTTTAGTAGACACAGTGGAAATGGCTGTCGTAACATCTTTACGTTTTACCGAACCATAGCCGATCACAACTACTTCTTCAAGTACTTCATTGTCTTCCTGAAGTGTAACTTTCATCTGTCGGGATGCTTTCTGTTCCTGCGATTTATATCCTACATAAGAGAATATTAAAGTAGCATTGGACTGGACCGTCAATGTAAAGTTACCGTCTAAATCAGTTATCGCTCCGTTAGTTGTCCCCTTTTCCTGTACACTTACACCGATAAGCGGTTCTTTCTGTGCATCCAGCACCTGACCGGATGCAGTAAATTGTTGTGCGGATGCACTCAGAGAAAAAAATACTGCTAAGATAGCAAAGAGAATCTTGCGACTCCCCGAAAGGATTTTTCGCCTGTTCTTTTTCATGCGTATTAATTTTAAAGTTTATAATTAAGGTATGTGCTTGACAGGACTTTCGCCACTATTTCAGAAGCACAGGTCAAAAGTATAAAGAAACTGAAGTGATTTGACAATGAGGGTATAATAAGTGGATTATACAAACAGACAAACCACTAATAAACAGCAAGTTAATATCAACCAAAGAGGCCTAAAAAGTGGATAGGTTACAACATCGATCAACGTATTTTCCGAACTAAATCTTCGAAATCTTCTCTGGAACCACGAGCTTTGTTTTTTACTTTCGCCCGATAATTATAAATTGTATTCACCGAATAACGGAGAAACTCTGCTATTTGTGAACTATCTTCAATACCAAGACGTATTAATGCAAAAATTCTCAGTTCGGTATTCAATAATTCATCTTTCTTCAGAATGATTTGTTCATTGTCTTGCAACAATGCATTGAACTTCTTCACAAAATCGGGAAATAAATGCAGGAAAGCAGTATCAAAGTTGGCATATAGTTCTTCCAATTCCTCATCAAGGGCATCCTGTGAGCGGGTGATTTTAAGTAATTCTGCTATCTGACCAGCAGATACTTTCTTATTTACCATACGACGATATGCATCGAGCCGATTGATATAAGTAGAGCAGAGTTTAATAAAACGGGCAATATATTCTTCCTTAATCTGGTTAGATTCAGACAGTTCTGCATTGGTAGATGTCAAACAGGCATTCATTTGCTGTAATTCTTCATTCAATTGATTCAATTGATGATTGGCTGTCTGCAGATGATTCCTTGCAACAGCCAATTTCTTCATCTGCCGGTATATATAGCCCAACGCACCAATCAGCAGCACCAGCAATGCCGTAATCAGCACTAAATACTGCTGAAGGCGGTCGTTCTGTTTCTCAATCATCGCCTGATAAGTTTTATCAATCAAAGAAAGCACATCGGCACTCTGCCAACTTCGAAGACGAGCATTATAGAATTTGGTAGCATTCCACGAGAAACGCATATATTGGTAAGCTCTCTCCATATCGCCATTCTCATAGAGCAACTGAGCCAACATCCACAAAGAAGCATGATCTTTAATAGCAGAACGAATATCAGAGATAGCAGAAAGGCAAAGATTCTGTTTCTCTCTTATTTTATCTCCAAGATATTTATAAATAAGTGAGCGATGGTAAGTTACAAGTGCATATTGAGGCGTATCGGGCTCTGCTGCCATCAGGCGACGGTCGTTTATCTCCAAGGCCTCATCATACTTGTGCCGGTCACGAAACAACGTTTCGCGCATGACCATAAATTCTTCCGATTGAGGAGATAATATCGCATATAATGAATCTTTATATGCTGACGATATTTCCCGATAATAAGCAGATAACGTCTGATCTTGTGTATAAAATCCCATCTCACCATACACATGATCGAAACATGTATAATAATCAAGTATCAGATGTGAAGTTACCTTCTGTCGGTCTACTGACTTCAAGACATCAATTGATTCGGTATACATACCCGTAGAAGAAAGCAAAAGAGAAAGTTGCAGTTTACTTTCTATTTCCCGGTCAGTATCTCCCAGATTACCCGCAATACGAACATTCTCATTTAAATAGTAAATAGCGGAATCGCAAATAAAGGCTTTATATTCCTTATAGATCTGATTATTCAGATTATAGCGTTCTATGGAATTAGGAGCCACGTCTCCGGCAAGCTCTTTCAGATGCTGTATCCGCGATTCGCGCTGTACCACATAAGTGTCATGTGCCAGGATTGTCTGATCAAGGACATGCAATAGTGAATCAAGAGTTTCATCAGCCCATGAAAAAATCGGAAAAGAAGCAAACAGCAACAACAGCAAACATTTATTTTTCATTAGAGTATTAAAGTTTTGTAGGAAATATGACATTCTTCACTCAAGGTATCACTTATAAATCAACGTCGACAAATATTCCTCCGCAAACATCTCATTGGCAACCTCCAGCAGTTGTTCTGCCGTCAACGCCTCAATACGATGGAACACTGATTCTGACGATTCGTACTTATGATAGTGCAGATATGTTTTCGCCATACCCAGCGCATTATTCTCGAAATTATCAGACGCCACGCCGATCTGGCCTATCAGTTGCTTCTTCGCTGCCGCCAGCTGAGAAGATGTCATCTTCACATCCCGCATTCGCTTCAGTTCTTTATAAGTCAGTTTCAGACAGGTATCCATATCTTCGATATCCGTACCGAAATAGATGCAGAAAGCTCCTGTATCGGTATAAGAAGTCAGATTGGACTCTACATTATACACCAATCCCCTCCGCTCGCGAAGCGATACATTCAGCTTACTGTTCATGCCCGGACCGCCAAGCACATTATTCAGCAGATAAAGTGCCGTACGCTTATCATCATACGCATTGTATCCCCGGCTACCAATCATTACATGCGCCTGATGAGTATCTTTAGGCACTACCAACCGTTCGGGCACATAAAGAGGAGGAGGCATACGCTGATTATCCACCGTCACTGCCGGGATATCGGATAAATGCTTCTCTGCCAGACGGATAATCTTCTTGAAATCATATTGTCCCTGAACAAAGAATACCATATTCCCCGGTTGATAAAAGCGACGGGTAAACGAGAGAACATCCTCCGTACGGAAACTCCGCAGCAGTTCCGGCTTACCGAGAATGTTCCTTCCCAACGGATGGTTACGGAAAATCATATCTTCAAAATCATCGAAGATCAACTCCGAAGGATTATCCTCATAAGACTGGATTTCGTCAATGATCACTTCCGTCTCCTTTTCTATTTCATGCTGCGGGAAAGTAGAATGGAATACAATATCTCCGAGCAATTCGAGTGCACGTTCCAGATGCCCGGTCAGGAAGGCGGCATAGACAACCGTCTCCTCTTTATTCGTATAGGCATTCAGATCGCCGCCCACATTCTCCATGCGGTTAAGGATATGCCACGCTTTCCGCTTCTCCGTCCCTTTAAAAATAAGATGTTCCACGAAATGAGCCATCCCCTGCTCATCCTCAGCCTCATCGCGCGTTCCGGCATCGATGGCAAAACCACAATAAGCTACTTTCGAGAGAGTCGGTTCATGAATTATGCGCAGGCCATTCGGCAATGTATATTCGTTGTAATGCATTGTTTTCTACTTCCTTATTGAATTAATGCCGCAAAAATACAATAAAACTTATTGTCGTTTATAGAAAATTGCAGATATTTGTAGACTATATTAGCAACAACGTGTATGAAAAAGATAGGAATATTCTGTTCTGCCTCGGAAAACATTGACAAAATGTACTTTGACAGTGCCCGTCAAATCGGAGAATGGATGGGAAAAGCAGGCAAAACGTTGATTTATGGAGGAGCCAATCTCGGACTGATGGAATGCGTAGCCCGCGCCGTGAAAGAGAATGGCGGTACGATCATCGGAGTAGTTCCTGCCAAACTGGAAGAAAAAGGTAGTGTGAGCACATTACTGGACGAGGTGATTCATACCCGTAACCTGAGCGACCGGAAAGATGTGATAACAGAGAAGTCGGAGATATTGGTCGCATTGCCTGGTGGTGTAGGTACACTCGACGAGATTTTCCACGTCATAGCCGCCGCCTCTATCGGATATCATCAGAAAAAGGTGATCTTCTATAACGAATACGGTTTTTATAATGAACTTCTGGCTGCACTTAAGACGTTAGAGGATAAGGGCTTCGCCCGACAATCTTTCTCTACCTATTATGAAACAGCAAACAATCTGGATGAATTAAAAGAAAAAATAAACTGATTATATGATAGACTCCATCAAACAACTCTTGCAACAAGAGGCACAAGCAGTGCTCAATATCCCTGTAACAGACGCTTACGAGAAAGCAGTACAACTGATTGTAGAACAGATACATCAGAAAAAAGGGAAATTAGTAACTTCCGGCATGGGAAAAGCCGGACAGATTGCCATGAACATCGCCACAACCTTCTGCTCCACCGGCATTCCATCGGTCTTCCTGCACCCCAGTGAAGCGCAGCACGGCGACCTCGGCATCCTACAAAAAAACGATTTGCTCCTGCTTATCTCCAACTCCGGCAAAACACGCGAAATCGTGGAACTGACCCGACTGGCACATAATCTGGACCCGGAACTGAAGTTTATCGTTATCACCGGAAATCCCGACAGCCCGCTGGCCAACGAATCAAACGTCTGTCTGAGCACCGGTAAACCTGCCGAAGTTTGTACGTTAGGCATGACTCCTACTACATCGACTACCGCCATGACCGTCATCGGTGACATACTGGTAGTACAGACAATGAAGAAGACAGGATTCACCATCGAAGAATACTCAAAACGCCATCACGGTGGTTATTTGGGCGAAAAATCAAGATCGCTATGCGAAAAGTAATCGGTATCGGAGAAACAATCCTCGATATCATCTTTCGGGGAAACCAGCCTTCCGCAGCCGTACCGGGAGGCTCTGTATTCAACGGCATCGTATCCCTCGGACGAATGGGGATCAAGGTAGGTTTTATCAGTGAAACAGGTAATGACCGGGTAGGAAATATCATTCTGCAATTCATGCGTGAAAATAATATTCCGACGGATCACGTAAATGTCTTCCCAGATGGTAAATCACCTGTATCACTGGCATTCCTCAATGAACAGAGCGATGCTGAATATATCTTCTATAAGGATTATCCCAAGCAACGTCTGGATGTGCTTTATCCTAAGTTAGAGGAAGACGATATTGTCATGGTAGGCTCTTACTATGCGCTGAACCCGGTACTCAGGGAGAAGATTCTGGAACTGCTGGACCAGGCACGCGAGAAGAAAGCAATCATCTACTACGACCCGAACTTCCGCTCTTCACATAAGAACGAAGCAATGAAACTAGCTCCTACGATTATCGAGAATCTGGAATACGCCGATATTGTACGGGGATCGCTGGAAGATTTCTTCTATATGTATGGCTTGCAAGACGTGGACAAGATATATAAAGACAAGATTAAATTCTACTGCCCGCGGTTTATATGCACGGCCGGTGGGGACAAAGTATCACTTCGTACCAATCTGGTCAGCAAAGAATATCCGATAGAACCGCTGGAAGCAGTCAGCACCATCGGTGCCGGAGATAATTTCAATGCGGGATTGATCTACGGATTGCTTAAATATGATGTACGATACCGTGACCTTAATAATCTGAATGAAGAAGTCTGGGACAAAGTAGTTCAGTGCGGGAAAGACTTTGCCGCCGAAGTATGCCGTAGTTTCAGTAATTCGGTATCGGTGGAGTTTGCCAGACAGTACGCATCGAAGTAATTACGGATACAACCATCCCCTAAATTACTATTAACTTTGGCTAATAATCGCAAAGGAATTACCACATCTAACGGTAATTCCTATCTTTGCAGTACATGATTCATCAGACAAAGAAACTATGTACAGAAACCTGTTAAACTGGCTGACCATCCTACTGGTATTTCCGTCATGTTCCGGCACTTCGCCCACTATATCCGTAGTGTGTGAAGAGAACAATGTAGGAAACGCCATTATCAAATGGGAAACAGCACCTATACTGAAAGGACAGGTAAAAGTATATGCTTCCACTTCTCCCGACTTCATTCCCGAAGAAAATCCCGTAGCCACCATCAACATTGCGAAAGGGAAAAAGACCATCGTGACCAATGATCCGTCTCAGCGCTATTACTACCTGATGGTATTCAACAACAGATACCGGGTGAGGGTAGCTGCCCGTAACGTCAATATTCCCGGCATTCAGAACTTCCGTGACCTGGGAGGATACAAGTCTGCAGAAACAGGCAAAGATACCCGCTGGGGAATGCTGTACCGTTCTGCACAGATTGACAGCATTCCATTCTGCTCCCGCCGGGAATTGAAAAACATGGGCATAAGGACTATCATCGATTTGCGTTCGGAAGAAGAACGCCATAACTATCCACAGTTTCATGATGAAGACTTTAACGTCCTGCACCTCTCCATTGCAACAGGAAACATGGAACACATCCTGCAAGACATACGTGATAAGAAAATAGAAACGGATACGATCTATCGTTTAGTAGAGCGGATGAACCGTCAACTGGTCACCAACTACCGCAAGGAATACAAAGAACTGTTCACACTCCTGCTCGACCGCAACAATTACCCCGTCGTCATCCACTGTACTTCAGGCAAAGGACGTACGGGCATTGTTTCAGCACTGGTACTTGCCGCTTTGGGAGTCAATGAAGAAGCCATCATGAAAGACTATCGCCTGAGTAATGACTATTTCAACATCCCCAAAGCCTCCAGATACGCGTATAAACTCCCTATCAACTCGCAGGAAGCCATCACTACAATCTACTCTGCCAAGGAAGACTTCCTGAATGCAGCCAAAGAACAGATTGATGCGGAATACGGCAGCGTACAGGCATATCTGAAAAAAGGAATAGGACTCTCGGCAGAAGAAATCGAACGGTTGCGCAGCATTTTATTAATAGATAATGGTTAATGGAAAATGGAGAATGCTATGCAGACAGCAATAATTATCCATTATCCATTATCCATTATTCATTATTCATTATTTTTCTCTATCTTTGCGCCCGAAATAAAAGATATACAGAGATTTAATGAAGACATTTGAAGAGCTTGGCGTTTCTCCGGAGATACGTA
>ENA-ORRR01002049-ORRR01002049.1-human-gut-metagenome-genome-assembly--contig:-NODE-2049-length-11100-cov-2.99285_pt1 | contig 11100 bp, 6 predicted proteins | sample MGYA00242182_ERZ509148 | MGnify/ENA primary metagenome ERZ509148 (study PRJEB26280, sample SAMEA2338674) | human gut metagenome | biome: human gut; feature: human-associated habitat; material: faeces... | reverse complement strand
CAGACAATCTGTTAGGGCATGAGAGCAAAAGTCGAGTTGAATTACTGTGGAGAAATAAATATAGACGGCTATCATATTAAGCAAAAAACGGTCAAAAAGAGCAGGAAATAAATGATAGTACATAAGATACCTATTCCGATCCCCATGATTTTTGTTTTAACTGTAATATCAACAGAATCTATTTGCTTGATTTTGAATAACTTTCTTTCTACCACAAAGAATACTGTAGAGTACAAAAGTGGAAGAATATAAAAGACTACTGGATTTAACTCTATAAAAATGGCATAAAACGGAAACATAGCTCTAAAAAAGACCATAAACACCAATGCCTGCGTTAAAATCCAATATAACTTTTTATTTTTCCAATAACTGATTCCTGTCAGTATAACAATTATCCAGAAAAATGCCGGACAAAATACATTCTCTTTGTACTTACAAAAATCAGCAAGTCCCCCATACATTGCATCAGCTTCGGCCATAGAATACAAAGTACGATAGTCATGAATCTCCAAACAGAGAAAAATGATTCCTGCAATAATCTCTATAAAAGGAATCAATTTTAGTATATTCTTTTTAACTGGAGACCGCTCTTTCATGTATCAAATTATTTTTCAAACAAATATAGTTTTTATTAATTGAAAAAACAAATACATAATTATAGATACAGGCAAATAAAGATTGGGCATTCCCGAGCAAAATCCACCTTCAGTTGTTATTCAAAGACAAGGATATTTTATACTATAAAAAGTCAATGTCATGGAAAAAAACATTTTTAAGTTAGATAATGAACAGCTCAAAGCGATTGTATGCTCATTTCGGGATAAAACAGAAGAAGGGTTAAAAACGGAAAATGCAGAGATACAATGCATTCCTACTTTCATTGCTCCAAAAACAACCCATATTAAAGGAAAGTCACTGGTACTTGACCTGGGAGGAACCAATTATCGGGTGGCAATCGTAGATTTCGACAAAGCAACACCAACCGTTCACCCGAACAATGGCTGGAAAAAAGACATGTCAATTATGAAGTCCGTCGGATATACCCGCGAAGAGTTATTCAAAGAACTCGCCGATATGATTATAGGAATCAAACGTGAGGAAGAAATGCCTATCGGTTATTGTTTTTCTTATCCGGCCGAGTCCGTACCGGGTGGAGACGCCAAACTGTTACGCTGGACAAAAGGAGTAGATATTAAAGAAATGGTTGGAGAATTTATCGGAAAACCTTTACTCGACTATCTGAATGAAAGAAACAAAATTAAGTTTACAGGCATCAAGGTAGTAAACGATACTATAGCCAGTTTATTCGCCGGTCTCACAGATAATAGTTATGATGCATATATCGGCCTCATCGTAGGGACAGGAACCAATATGGCAACTTTTATCCCTGCCGATAAAATTGAAAAACTGGATCAGTCATGCAATGCACATGGATTGATTCCTGTCAATTTGGAATCAGGCAATTTCCATCCGCCCTTTCTGACTGCGGTAGATGATACCGTTGACGCTATTTCCGGTAATCCGGGAAAGCAACGTTTTGAGAAAGCGGTATCCGGTATGTATCTGGGAGACATACTGAAAACAGCCTTTCCGCTGGAAGAGTTCGAAGAGAAATTCGACGCACAGAAACTGACTTCCATTATGAATTACCCGGACATCTACAAGGATGTATATGTACAGGTAGCACAATGGATTTATGGCAGATCCGCACAATTGGTTGCCGCCTCACTTACGGGGCTTATCATGTTACTGAAATCCTATAATAAGGATATACGAAAGGTTTGCCTGGTAGCCGAAGGCAGCCTTTTCTGGAGTGAAAACAGGAAGGATAAAAACTATAACATTCTCGTTATGGAAAAACTGAGAGAACTCCTTCAATTATTCGGCCTGAAAGATATTGAAGTGGATATAAAAAGTATGAATAACGCAAACCTGATAGGGACAGGCATTGCGGCATTATCATAGTTTACTCCTGATGCTGTCGGCATCCGCACAATTCTATGAAGCATTTTAATGTAGCGGATTCATCAGTAAACTTTTCTTGAAGTTTATGATGAATCACGACTACATTTGAAAAATCATAGACAAACACAAAGACTGGTAAAACCAAGTCATAAAACCGATGTTGCTACAACCGTGTTTACCTCATTTAAAGAAATGTCCGCCCGATATTATTTATTATAAGGAATCACACTTAAACTATAATTACCATCAGGCAACAAATCCGAATCAAATTCTATTTCAATATCTTTAGACTCTCCTTTCAACAATGTGAAATAATTATCGTTCATCAGAGCAGGTAATATACGCTCACCATCAGAAGAGCGAATAGCCTGTACGTGAACAGCAAAAGCGACTGATGATCCCACATTTTCAATCTTTGCTTTAATCACTTTCTTACCATTACTATCCACTAAACTCGATGTTGTACGCAATTTGGCTTTCGGCAAATTATTCAATGCTTTATAGTCTCCCGGTTTATTGGAACGCCAATAAAAGTTATCAGAAAGCAGTTGCCCGTTTTCATCGTTCAGTTCCAACTTGATGAAATGCACAGGAGTCAAATCCGTTGGCTTCTTTTTTCTACCATATAATTCAAATTCATAAAGTGAATATCCCCACATAGTAGCCTGTTTTAACCCTTGCATTTTCACATAACGAGTACGAACAGGTTTTATCTTAATCTCTTCGACACCGCCTTTAGAGTCCTCATTGATATAAATTTCTTTCCAGTTTATTGCATCATCCGAAATCAACAGTTTATAAGCTTTTGCATGAGCAGCCTCCCAGTTCAATATGACAGAGGCTATTTCAGTAGGTTCACCCAGATCAACATAAATCCATTCTTCATCACGGGGTTCACTCGCCCAACGACTGCCATCACTGGCATCAATCGCGGCACTTGGTTCTCCGGCATCTGCCGAAATGGAGGAAGCAACCGCTTTCTTACCGAAAGCAAGGTTGTCTGTTGTAAAATTCAGATGGAAACAATAGGAATCCTTATTAGCGGCGGCATCCAAAACTACAGACTGGCTATAACGCCCCATTTCTTTCCCATCCAGATTATAGACTTTACCTGTAGCCGTAAGTCCTTTCTGCTCTTTCAAAGTAGTATTGATCACTTTTACACTATTATCAGCATAACTCCACTGAATATGAACCGGTTCACACGCCTTTCTGATTCCCCAGTAAGCCCCCGTCAAGTCATAATAATAATCATAGGTTTGCCATACCAATGAAGGATAAGCCGACTGCCCCATCCAAGTCAATATGCCGGAAGCATCTTCCCAAATATGATGTTGAAAGCCTTCGTACATCGCTTTATTCACCTCAACATTCACTAATTGAGCTTTCCGGCAAAAATCTTCAATACCTTTCGCTTTACCATAATTGAACTCTACGGTAGAGAAATATTTGTCGGGACTGGCGTTCCCCGCCGAATTGCCAAAGAAATGCTTGTCCCACATTTCATTACGTGGCCACCAATCTTTTTCGGGCACAAATTTCTTAAAGCTATCGAAAGTAGTAAAGACAGCTGTACCTATTTCTGTACGGAATCCCCATCCTTTGGTTATATTGGCACCATATCCATAAGGGGCTTTGGTAAAATACCAGTTAGGATGAGAGTTAGTCCAAGGTCCACTCCCGGAAAGGCCGTCACTATGGGAATTGGCATGATAGGCCCGATCACCCCCATCGTATGTTCTAACGTCTTCCTCCAGCCACTTATTAAGAGGCGGTAACGGATACCCCTCATTATCACCACACCACACTGCAATACAAGCATGATTACGCAAACGCTTGATCTTTTCCACTGCATTCATATTGAAAGCAAAAACATCATCCGGAAGATTCGAATTTGAATTTAACCAGAAGTCGTCCCACACCATAATGCCGTATTTATCGCAAGCTTCATAAACCTCATCATCCGTAACCGAACCGATCCAATTGCGTATCATATTAAAATGCATCTCATTGTGAAGTTTCAATTTAAGATCATATTCTTCACCCCGACAACGCAACATATATTCGCTCATTCCCCAGTTTCCTCCTTTTACATAAACAGGTTCACCATTTATTTTAAGATGAAGCACACCGTCAACCAGCTCGGAACCGTATTCACGAATACCAAATGTAATATTCTGTTTATCAGAAGCCTTACCATTCACCATATAAGTCAGTTCGCAGGTATAAAGATTCGGCTGTCCGTAACCATTAGGCCACCACAAAGCAGGATTCTGAATTATAAATTGACTGAACTTGCTATCATCCAGAAGAAAAGTCCGCTGTTTGCCTGCCTCAATTACCAAATCTTCGGTAAATTCAATGTTGCCCGGCTGAATGATACCTTTCAACACTCCTTTCTGCTCTATATCTGTATGATTCCGTAGTTCCAACTGCAAGCTTAAAACCGCTTTGTTTTTAGAAGGAACTTTCGAACGTATCCAAGGATCGACGATAGACACTTCGCCGGTTTTTGTCAAATAGACGTCGTCAGTAATACCAGTCAAAAGACCGGGAACATAAGGCATCCAATCCCAGCCGGCACATGACATATAAGTAGGACTTGCATAATTGGGAACCGGAGTGCCTACCCAATGCACAAGGACGGCAAGCACATTCTTACCGTTTTTTGACAGCAAATCGGTTATATCGAAATTCCCCCGATGCATAAATCCATCAAGCAACCCGAGACGCGTCCCATTAAAAAATATTTCTCCTTTACGGTTAACCCCTTCAAAATTTAGCCATACCCTTTCTCCGTTTTCCACCTCCGGCGAATTAAACTCTGTACGATACCAGAAGTTACGGTCATATTTTGCTTTATCGACTTTATACGCATTATCAGCAAAATTCGGATCAGGCTCCAGTCCTTCTAATACATACGAACCAAACACCGTTCCCGGCACAGTTGCTTTGACCCAATCCCTCGTGTCATATCGGGTAGTCATCATATCAGAAGGATGCTCAATTTCTGCCTGAGCTTTCACTTTCCATATCGTCAGATTTCCATCACTATTCAATGAAATTTTTACTTTTTGTGCATGAACGGTGATACCAGTAAATAATAAAACAAGTAACAGTGTAGTCTTCCAAATATTCATATCTTCTATTTCTTTTTCACATTACAGATCAGTATATGAACGATTAATCGCTCATATACCCCTAAAAAAGAAATCAGATAGTCATATTATTATATTTTGTATTCCTCTATCTTCCTGTACAAAGTGGTAAGACCGATCTTCAGCAAGCGGGCAGTTTCCGTCTTGTTGCCTTTCGTATATTCCAGGACGCGGGCAATATGCCTTCGTTCCATAGCAGCCAGTTCAAAACTACCGATATTATCATCCGAACATTCATAATGAGTATTCTGAATCTCCAACGGAAGATCGCACACATCCAGATGCCCGCCTTCGCAGACAATCAGACTCCGTTCTATCACATTCCGCAATTCACGGATATTTCCTTTCCAGGGTTGCTGTTCCAACGCATGAAGAAAAGCAGGAGTCATCTCATTGACCGTATACGAAAGTTTCTCGGAAAAGCTCTTTGCAAAGGCAGTGGCAAGAATTCTGATATCACCGGTACGTTCGCGAAGTGCCGGCAGATGTACCTGAAATACCGAAAGACGATAAAACAGGTCTTCACGGAAACGTCCCGCTTTGATTTCCTCTGTCAGATTGCGGTTGGTAGCAGCAATAATACGAACATTCACGTGCGTCGGTTTCGTATCTCCTATCTTTATATATTCGCCTGTTTCGAGAATACGCAGCAATTTGGCCTGTAGTTCAAAAGCCATTTCTCCGATTTCATCCAAAAAGATCGTACCGTTGTTGGCTTCTTCGAAGAGTCCTTTCTTGTCCTTCAAAGCTCCGGTGAAGGACCCGGCTTTATGCCCGAACATTTCACTCTCCAGCAGTTCCTTACTGAAAGACGAACAGTTCACGGCAACAAAGCTCTGTTTGCTCCGCTTACTATTATAATGTATGGCTTGTGCAAATACTTCTTTTCCGGTCCCCGTTTCTCCGGTCAACAACACCGGAACATCAGTCACCGAAACCTTCTGTGCCAGCATAACAGCTTCTTTCAGCACTTTCGATTCTCCCAGAATGGAATCAAAAGAATATAGCTGACTGACTTTCTTTTCCAGTTTCTCTAACCGGACATTCATCTTAGCCTTCTCAACGGCACGACTGATCAGAGGGATAATCTTATTATTATCGTCCCCTTTGGTTATATAATCAAATGCACCGTTCTTGATTGCCTGCACTCCGTCGGGTATATTACCGTGAGCGGTAAGAAGAATGACTTCCACATTCGGAGCTGTCTTTTTAATGTTCAACACCAGATCGACCCCGTTTCCATCGGGAAGAAAGACATCACACAAAGCCACATCCGGCTGTTGAATTTCCAACTGCCTGATAGCTGCCTTGCAATCACCTGCCTGACACACCTCATAACCCTCCAGTCCGAGCATACGAGCCAACAGGCTACGAATCTGAACCTCATCGTCAATGATAAGAATTTTACTCATAATTAATTTATAAAAAATGAAGAAAGACAAACAGGGTGCGCAAATATAAGTCTTTTTTCTATGATCCGAGAACAATTCTCCCTACTTTATTGTTATTTCCATAGGAAACTATTTACGCAACAAACTTATGAAGATCATTATTATTGGAGGCGTTGCCGGAGGAGCTACCACTGCTGCCCGGATCAGACGCACAAACGAAGCAGCTGAAATCATCCTTTTAGAAAAAGGAAAGTATATCTCTTATGCCAATTGCGGACTGCCGTATTACATCGGAGGCGTGATCAAAGAACGGGAAAAACTGTTTGTACAGACGCCCGAAGCATTTTCTACGCGCTTTCGTGTAGACGTACGAACTGAAAATGAAGTAATCTTCATCGACCGGAAGAGAAAAACAGTAACGGTAAGACAAAGTAGCGGAGACACTTACGAGGAAAGCTACGACAAATTACTGATATCGACCGGAGCCTCCCCTGTACGTCCTCCCCTGCCGGGAATCGACCTGAACGGAATCTTCACACTCAGGAATGTAGCCGACACAGACCGAATCAAAGAATATATCAACAGTCATGCTCCCCGAAAGGCTGTTGTCATCGGAGCCGGATTTATCGGGCTGGAAATGGCAGAGAACCTGCACGCACAAGGAGCTAAAGTTTCTATTGTGGAAATGGGCAATCAAGTGATGGCTCCCATCGACTTCTCCATGGCATCCCTTGTACACCAGCATTTGATGGACAAAGGAGTGAACCTGTATCTGGAGCAGGCAGTAGCCTCTTTTGAAAGAGACGGAAAAGGATTGAAAGTCATCTTCAAGAACGGACAGTCCATCTCTGCCGACATCGTTATACTTTCCATCGGCGTACGTCCGGAAACGACACTGGCACGTGCCGCAGAGCTGAAGATCGGCGAAGCCGGAGGAATCGCCGTCAACGACTACCTGCAAACGTCGGACGAATCGATTTACGCCATCGGTGACGCTATCGAATTCCGCCACCCGATCACCGGAAAACCGTGGCTCAATTACCTTGCTGGTCCCGCCAATCGTCAGGGACGAATTGTCGCAGACAACATTCAGGGAGCACACATCCCTTATGAAGGAGCCATCGGAACTTCCATTGCAAAAGTATTCGACATGACTGTTGCTTCTACCGGATTACCCGGCAAACGATTGCGGCAGGCAGAAATCAATTATATGTCTTCGACCATCCATCCGTCCTCTCACGCAGGATATTACCCGGATGCCATGCCGATGAGTATTAAAATCACTTTCGACCCGAAGACAGGTAAACTGTACGGCGGACAGATCGTCGGCTATGACGGTGTAGACAAACGAATTGACGAAATCGCGCTTGTCATCAAGCATGAAGGTACGATCTATGATCTGATGAAAGTGGAGCAGGCTTACGCCCCTCCGTTCTCTTCTGCCAAAGATCCGGTAGCCGTTGCAGGATACGTAGCCGAAAACATCATAACTGGGAAAGTACAACCCGTCTATTGGAGACAGTTGAGGGATATCGAGATGGAAAACAATTTCCTGCTGGATGTACGTACTCCTGACGAATTCTCGCTCAATACACTGCCAGGTGCAGTGAACATTCCGCTGGACGAACTGCGTGACCGGCTGGATGAACTGCCGAAAGACAAGATGATCTATACATTCTGTGCCGTCGGACTCAGAGGATACCTTGCTTATCGCATTCTGGTACAGCATGGATTTGAAAAGGTACGCAACCTTTCCGGAGGATTGAAAACATACCACGCTGCCGCAGCACCCATCATCCTGAGAGAAGAAAGTGAGAACGAAGTACCTGCACAACCGAACGCAAACATACAACAGCCGGCAGATGCGCAACCTCAAAAGACAGTTTCACCAGTTGAAGCAGTGAAGACAATCCGTGTAGACGCTTGCGGACTGCAATGTCCGGGTCCGATTCTGAAAATGAAAAAGACAATGGATTCGCTGGTTTCCGGCGACCGGGTAGAAATTACCTCAACCGATCCGGGATTCCCGCGTGATGCTGCCGCATGGTGCAACTCGACAGGAAATCAGTTGATTTCCAAAGAGGCGGCAGGAGGAAAATCTGTAGTAGTGATCGAAAAGGGCGAACCTAAATCCTGCAATATTGTTACCTCCTGTGAAGGCAAAGGAAAAACTTTCATCATGTTCAGTGATGATTTAGACAAAGCTTTAGCTACCTTTGTGCTCGCTAATGGCGCAGCTGCCACCGGACAAAAGGTAACGATCTTTTTCACCTTCTGGGGACTGAACGTTATCAAGAAGCTGCATAAGCCGAACGTCGAAAAAGATATCTTTGGAAAAATGTTCGGCATGATGCTCCCTTCCAGTTCCCGAAAGCTGAAACTCTCTAAAATGAGCATGGGAGGAATAGGAGGAAAAATGATGCGGTACATCATGAACCGGAAAGGAATCGACTCTCTGGAGTCCTTACGCCAACAAGCTCTGGAGAACGGTGTGGAATTTATCGCCTGCCAAATGTCCATGGACGTTATGGGAGTGAAACAGGAAGAACTTCTGGACGAAGTGACAATAGGCGGAGTAGCAACATACATGGAACGGGCGGATAATGCAAATATCAACCTGTTTATATAGAAAAAGAACAAACAAAAAAACAAGTAGCATATGAAGACAATATGTGTAATGCGCGATGTATTCAAAGCAATGGCAAGATTTGAAGATGCATTTGAAAAAGTGTATCAGGTATCATTAAATGAAGCGATGATATTATGTGCCCTGCAAGAAGCCTCGCCCAATAATATGACGGCCACGAGCCTGTCCAAACGAACGGAGCTGACACCCTCGCACGCTTCAAAGATGCTCCGGATTCTGGAAGAAAAAGAACTGATTGTCAGAACACTCGGGGAAGAGGACCGGAGACTGATGCAGTTCCATCTCAGTCAGAGCGGTAAAAAACTAGTCCGACAATTAGCACTTGAAAAAGTGGAAATACCGGAATTACTGAAACCGCTATTCGAATCGGTAGATTCCTAAATCAAGCAGCCCGATACATGTAATATCGGCTTGCAGAAGAATAAAACGGTGAACCGCCTGTTCATATATTACAGGTTGTTCACCGTTTCTCGTTTCGTCATTCTTCAAGCCACCCTCTAAGAAGAGACATCACTTTCTGCTTCTGATCTTCGGACATTGTACCGATGCGTGCAAGATGACTGCCTCCCGGCTCTACAAAAACATGAATATTCTTTTTATTCTTCAGCCATGTTACTCCGGCAGCTGTCCAGGGATCATTCTGACCATAGATAAAAATCATCTTCGGATCGTTCTTCTTCAAGAACCGCACAATCTTATTGCTCAATGTCTTATCGAATTTCATCTTCCGCATATCTTCCGGCAACATCAGTCTTCTCAGATAATCCTTGCTGGTCTTTATAGAAAGGTAAGGTTTAAAAGGAGCGATATCGTATCCATAATACCCCAATTCGCGGGCAGCCTGCACGAAGAAAGAAAGAGTCGGGCTGTCTACTATAAAATAAGAAGGTCCGCTGATTGCCAGCAAATGATCCAGCAGTGTATCGTCAGAAGCCGAGATTTCCGGTATACTACGGATATCCGTTCCCCATTGCCAGATAGAGAAAGAATATTCCAGCACACAGAAATCGTATATTTCTTCCAGAGGAGCGCGGAATGTATAGTTCTTTTCAGTACACATTTTTTCAAAACGGGGCAACAAACGAGCCTTTCGCTTCAATACTTCCAACTGGAAATCTTCTATTTTTTTCCTATCGGCTTCCGTACCTACCCGGCGGAGGAAAGGTTCGTGCCGACCGTCTTCACGCGCATAACAAAGAGGAGCAACATAAGGCACGGAAACATCCACATCGTCGGGGAAGAAAACACGGTATAATAAGGAGGTCTGCCCACCCTTGCTGATCCCCGTACTGATCCATTTGCCAGGATATAAAGTCTTGAAAGCGGTTGTCACGGCATGCAAATCCTCGGCAGAATTCTCTGCGGTCAGGTATTGCCAGTCGCACGGTTCGGGAGTGGATTCGAGAAAGTAGCGATGCTCCACAAAGATCATATTGGCATCGAACAATTCAGAAAGTTCTTCCCGATAAGTGGGGCGCAAAGCATACCCTGCCCCATATCCTTCAGTGACAATCACTGTGGGACGGTCATAACCGACGTGTCCCACAATCACCCGCTGGCGGAAACTTCCCTTTTCGGGATGTCGATGATCCAGCGGCTGAGTCAGGTACATTACATACTTTTCCGGGAAGCGGCTGGTGTCGAGCGACTTTATTCCGCTGACGGACTTATTTTTTTCGATCTTCTGAATAAACGATTCCTGCGCCGACAATGAGACGGGCGCAACTGCGATCAGCAGCACGATTGAGAACCATACGAAAAGAGGTATCCGAATGTGTTTCATAAGCATTTGAGTGTTAATTTTCTCGCAAAGATAATCATTTGCACGAACCTTTTTACACATTTCTTGTTGTTTGTAACAAAAGCCCCAAGGTACCAGGGCGTGATTTTTATATAACCTAAACATTATAAAAGATATGAAGAAATTAATTCCTATTTT
>ENA-ORRR01002048-ORRR01002048.1-human-gut-metagenome-genome-assembly--contig:-NODE-2048-length-11104-cov-3.8932_pt1 | contig 11104 bp, 10 predicted proteins | sample MGYA00242182_ERZ509148 | MGnify/ENA primary metagenome ERZ509148 (study PRJEB26280, sample SAMEA2338674) | human gut metagenome | biome: human gut; feature: human-associated habitat; material: faeces... | reverse complement strand
ATCTGATCTTTCTGGCTTTTCATAAGCCAAGAGGAATTGTATGCACAGCAAGCAAGGAAGAGAAAGATAATATTATTGATTATATCAATTATCCAACAAGAATCTATCCAGTAGGGCGTCTGGACAAGGATTCACAGGGTCTGATACTTCTTACGAATGACGGAGAAGCAGCCAATCAGATCATGAAAGCGAGAAATTATCATGAAAAGGAATATGAAGTTACAGTAAATAAGCGGATTACAAACGAATTCATTCATAATATGAGGAATCCGGTTCCATTAGATGAGATCAATGCAGTGACAAGAAGATGCAAAGTAACAAAAGAAGGACCAGATCAGTTCCGTATTATTCTGACACAGGGATTAAATCGCCAGATCCGAAGAATGTGTGAATACTTTGGATATCGTGTGACAAAATTAAAGAGAGTCAGAATTATGAACATAGAACTTGGAAACCTCAAAGAAGGAAGATATCGAAAATTAACTCCGGACGAATTGAGAGAGTTAAAGAAGGAGCTAAAAAGTGAATGATTTAGAGAGAATGAAAGAACTCATCCAGATCTTAAATGAAGCAGGAAAGGCTTATTACCAGCAGGATAAAGAAGTCATGAGCAACCTTGAATATGACAAGATGTACGATGAACTTTTAGAACTGGAGAAAAAGACAAATACTGTATTATCCAACAGTCCAACGATCCATGTCGGATATGAACTGATGACATCATTAGAGAAAGAAGCACATCCATCACCAATGCTTTCTCTAGACAAAACAAAAGAACCAGATCAGCTGGCAGCATGGCTTAGTGGACATGATGGAATCTTATCATGGAAATTAGATGGATTAACGATCGTACTGACTTACGAACATGGAGAATTAGTCAAAGCAGTAACCCGTGGAAATGGAGAAGTCGGAGAAGTTGTAACAAACAATGCAAGAGTATTTGACAATGTTCCAAGACACATTTCTTACGACGGAACGTTAGTGATCCGAGGAGAAGCGATCATTCCATATTCTTATTTCTATAAGATGAATGAAGAGATTGAAGATGTTGACAGCCAGTACAAGAATCCAAGAAATTTATGCAGTGGTTCCGTCAGACAGTTAAATAATGAGATCACAGCAAAGCGCCATGTGCATTTCTATGCATTCAGCGTAAGTGACATCGAAGGAATGGATTTTAATAATTCTTTTGAACAGAAATTAGACTGGGCAGCAAGTCTTGGATTTGACGTAGTTGAACATATCAGAGTAACAGAAGATACGATTCGAGGTGAGATTGAAGAATTTTCAAAGAAGATCGAACATTTTGATCTGCCATCTGATGGATTAGTATTAGTTTATGACGATCTTGCATATGGAAAAAGTCTTGGAAGAACAGCCAAATTCCCAAGAGATTCCATTGCATTTAAATGGGCGGATGAAACGGCAGATACAACATTGACAGAGATCGAATGGAGTCCATCAAGAACAGGGCTTATCAATCCGGTAGCAATCTTTGAACCAGTAGAATTAGAAGGAACAACCGTAAGCAGAGCAAGTCTTCATAATATCAGTGTGATGGAAGAACTGGAATTAGGAATTGGTGATGAGATTGTTGTATACAAAGCAAACATGATCATTCCTCAGGTCGCAGAGAATAAAACGAAAAGCGGCAAGATTGAGATTCCACATACATGCCCAGCATGCGGAGGAGAGACAAAGATTGAAGATGAAAATGGAATCAGAACTCTGATCTGTACCAACGAATTTTGCAGTGCCAAGAAGATCAAGTCATTTTCACATTTTGTATCCAGAGATGCAATGAATGTAGATGGACTTTCTGAGGCAACATTGCAGAAGATGATCGATGTTGGACTATTAAATGAAATTTATGATCTCTTTACATTAAAAGAACATAAAGAAGAAATTTTAGAATTAGAAGGATTTGGGGAGAAATCTTTTGAGAATCTGACAAAAGCAATCGAAGATTCCAGAAAGCCGGTATTGGCAAACTTTATTTATAGTTTGGGAATTCCAAATGTAGGACTATCTAATGCGAAATTGATCTGCAAGCATTTTAAAGAAGATTTCAAAGCAATCAGAGAAGCAAAAGAAGAAGATTTTACAGCGATCGACCAGATTGGACCGATGATCGCAAAGGCAATGGTATCATACTTCCATACACCTCATAATGAAAAGATTTTAGAAGAACTTTTAAAATATGTGCAGTTTGAAAAGAAAGAAGAAGTAGAAACTGAACAGATATTAGAAGGAAAGACATTTGTTGTCACAGGTTCACTTAATCATTTTGATAATAGAAAACAGTTAAAAGAAGAGATTGAGCAGATGGGAGGCAAAGTCACAGGATCTGTATCCAAGAAAACAGATTACCTGATCAACAACGACAAGATGTCTCAGTCTTCTAAGAATAAAAAAGCAATGGAATTAGATATTCCAATCCTGAGTGAAGAGGACTTCTTAGAGTTAATTGGACGATAAATAGAGATTGCATAAAAAAGGCAAGAGTTTTATAATAGATATTTGACAGGAAAATCCTGTAAGCTTAGAAAGCAATCGAAAAAAGAGAGAAGGAGATTTGATAAAATGCCAATTCGAATAGACAGTGATCTGCCAGCAAAGGCGATCTTAGAAGAAGAGAATGTATTTGTGATGGATAATGAAAGGGCATGCACACAGGATATCAGGCCTTTAAAGATTGCAATTTTAAATCTGATGCCAAATAAACTGGATACAGAACTTCATTTACTGAGAAGTTTATCAAATACACCATTACAGTTAGATATCACATTTTTACAGACAGAATCCTATGTTCCAACTCATGTATCAGAATCACATATGGAGAAATTTTATAATTATTTTTCGGAGATTAAAGATACACGTTTTGATGGATTGATCATTACAGGGGCACCAGTTGAATTGAAGGAATTTGAAGAAGTTGACTACTGGGATGAAGTAGTAGAGATCATGGAATGGTCAAAAACACATGTAACTTCAACACTTTACATTTGCTGGGCGGCACAGGCAGGGCTTTATTACCATTATGGAATCAAGAAACATGTCTTAGATAAGAAGATTTCAGGTGTTTATGAACATCATCCATTACATAGTAAAGTTCCGATCATTCGAGGATTCGATGATAAGTTTTATGTACCACATTCAAGAAATACAGGTGTTGACGGAGAAGCGATCAAGAAAAATAAAGAATTAACAGTTGTTGCGGAATCAGATGAAACGGGACCATATATCATTCTGAATTCCACAGGAAGCCAGGTATTTGTAACAGGTCATCCAGAATACGATGTGATGTCACTTCATTATGAATATGTAAGAGACGTGAAGCGCGGACTGAATCCAGATATACCAAAGAATTATTACAAAGATAATGATCCAACAAAGAAACCAGTCAAGTCATGGAGATGCCATGCAAATACAATGTATTATAACTGGTTAAATTATTATGTATATCAGGTAACACCATACGATCTTGAAAAGAAAAAATAAAAACAAAAGGTTGTTGTAAGATCAAAAGATACAGCGACCTTTCTGTGCGTATAAAGGAAATACAGCAGATCGTACAATAGATATAAAATTGTAAGGAAAGATAGAATGAAAAAGAATAAGAAAAGCATATGGATCAAAGTCATAGCATTTTGTATGAGTCTTATGATGGCTGTATGCGGTACAGTTACCAAAGATAAAGTACAGGTAAATGCTGCAACAAAGCTTAAAGTACATTTTATAGATGTTGGGTGTGGGGATGCAATATTGATCCAATATGGAAGTGGGGTAAAAGCAGAGTACGGAATGATCGATGCAGGACCCGTTTACTATACCAAAACAAATAAGAAAGATGTAAATACATCCAACAGAGCAAGAAACTATTTAAAAAAGCAAAAGATCACACATCTAAAATTTGTTCTCCTGACACATCCACACCAGGATCATATTGGAGGAATGATTAAAATTTTAGATGATCCGAAGATCAAGATTGATACGATCTATGGAAATAATTTTGATCTGAAAGTACTTCAAAGTAGTAAGAATAAAAAGAAACAAAGTGCATCAACAGCAAAGCTGATCAAATATCGAGACGATGAGGGAATATATGCACAAGTGATCGCAAAGATTCAAAAGAAAGTGAAACGAAAAGAAACCGTATATGTTGTTCCAAAAGCAGGAGATAAAGTTTATCTTGGAAAAGCATGTATGAGATTCTATGGTGTTATGAATGTAAAATACAAATATGGAAGACGAGGAGATTTGAATTATCGTCAGGTAAACAAATATTCTATTGTAACCAGACTTACCTATAAAAGCAATTCATTTCTATTTACAGGAGATGCACAAAAAGAGACAATTGAACAGTTAGTGAAAAAAGGGTATAATCTACAGGCACAGGTTTTAAAAGTACCGCATCATGGAATGCAGGATATTTTAAAAAACACTAAAAAAGCAAGATCAGATCATCGATATTTATTTCAACGTGTAAAAGCGAAAATAGCTGTGATCAGTAATGGTTATAAAAACAGTTACAAGGCACCACATAAGAAGACACTTAATGAATTAAAAACTGCGAATGTTTATGATACAGGAAGCAGAGGAACGATTGTGATCACAAGCGACGGCAAACGATTATCTGTAAAAGTGCAGAAGGGGAAAGGCCCAAGTTATAAGAGAACAAAGAAATAAGATATTTACAATAAATCAGACAAAGATAAGAAAGGAAAAGAAATGATAAAACTGATCGCAACAGACATCGATGGAACATTATTAGCAGATGGGACATTAAAAATTAATCCAGAATATTACGATGTGATCAAGGAACTGCGAAACAGAGGAGTGCGAGTGATCGCAGCCAGTGGAAGACAGCGCTCTAGTATTGAGAAAGTGTTTGCACCGATCGTTGATGAAATAAGTTTTATTTCAGAGAATGGAACAGCTGTTTATTCAAAAGATTATCAGTTTATAAATAAGATTCCAGAAGATGTTGCAAGAGCATACATTCGTGAAGCAAGAATGTTTCCAGGATGTGAAATTACGATCAATAAGGATAATATGGCGTATTTTGAAAATGTTGGATTATATCGTTATATGATCGATGATTATGGATATAGAGGAGAATTAGTTGATAATATTGAAGATTATCTGGATGACGTATGTAAGATCAGCATCTTCCACCACAATTGCGCAGAAAAGATGGTAAGTCAGGAATTTGTGGACAAATGGAGCAAAACAATGAATATTGCTGTCTCAGGAAAATTCTGGCTGGACTGCACAAATCAAGGTGGAAACAAGGGATCAGCGCTGCAGCATTTTCAGGAAGCATATAAGATCAGTCCGGATGAAACACTTGCGTTTGGGGATAATATCAATGATATTGAAATGCTAAAACGTGCCAGCCACAGTTTTGCAGTAGAAAATGCAAGAGAAGAAGTAAAAGAGGTAGCGAATTTTATTGCACCTTCTTATAAAGAAGACGGAGTATTACAGGTGTTAAAAGCAGTATTACGCGGAGAATTGGCATGACATACGAAGAATCTGTAAAATATTTATACAAAATCGCAGGATTCGCCAAAAAATCTTCTCTGGAAGATATAAACTATTTATTAGAGCAGCTTGGAAATCCGCATAAGGATCTGAAGTTTGTACATGTAGCTGGAACTAATGGCAAAGGATCAGTCTGTGCATTTTTGGAAGCAGTCTTAAAAGAGCATGGGAAAACGACAGCAGCATTTACTTCACCACATCTGGTAAAGGTAAATGAACGAATCCGGCTGAATGGACAGGATATTTCAGATGAGAAATTTAAAGATGCCTGCAGCCGGGTGAAAGAATGTGTGGAAGCAGCAGTGGAAAAAGGAGTTAATCAGCCTTCTTTTTTTGAGATGATGTTTTTGATGGCATTATGTATCATGGAAGAAGAACAGCCGGATATCTGTCTGATCGAGACAGGGATGGGTGGAAGATATGATGCAACGAACGTTATCATTCCAGAAGTCAGCGTGATCACATCAATCAGTATGGATCATATGGAATTCCTTGGACACACGATCGAAGAGATCGCATCACACAAGGCAGGAATCATAAAAAAGGCGATTCCTGTTGTAACAATGGAACAGGAACAGGCAGTATCTGATATTTTAAGAGAAGAAGCAAAGCAGAAAATGTCACCATTTTATGACGTTTCTGAAGATAATCTTAAATTTGAAGAAAAAGCAGCAAAATATATTGATTTTTTAAATGCGAGTGCGTATGATAAGAGAAGAGATGTGAGAACGAATATTGCAGGAACATTTCAGAGGGCAAACTTAGCAGTTGCACTTAAGACAGCCAAGATCTTATGCCAGCAGTTAGATGCTGACAAGATTTATAATGCACTGTCACAGATAAAGATTCCGGGAAGGATGGAAGAGATCGCACCAGGGATCATTGTTGATGTGTCACATAATATTCAGGGAATGGAAGGCTTTGTAAAGACTGTAGAAGCCAATTTCCAAGGAAAGAAACGCATATTATTTGCAGCATCTCACAAGAATGAAGAAGAATACATGAAGAATATTTTGAAACAGATACCACAGATCGAAGCTTTTTATACAGTGGCGATCGATCACAGAAGGATCAGAGAAGAAGAATTTCAGAATGTTTTTCGTCAGATGATAGATCGAAGAGAGAAAGATACGGTCTGCTTTGTAGTCGGGTCATTTTACCTGGCAGGCATGGCCAAAGATTTCATAAATCAGGAGGAGAAAGATGTTAAATTATAATGAAGAATTAGAAAGATTCCAGCCATGTGCGGATCTTGAATCAGCAGAAGAGAATATTTATGGTAAAGAGCTTGAAGAGATTAAGAAGAATAAGACAGAATTATATAAAGCAAATCAGATGATCAAGAAATATAACCAGGCACTGAATTATGCAAAACAGGGCAATGATGACCTTGCAATGCTGCAGTTAAAGAACGTTGTAGCAGCAATTCCTAATTTTGTAGATGCATATCTTCTGATGGCTCTATTATCCATCAAAGAAGAGAATTATGATGATGCAAGACAGTTCCTTGATACAATCTTAAAGATTGAACCAGATAATGAATTAGCCGTTGAATATGGTAAGGAATTTGAGTCAAAAGTAGTGGAAGAAGAACCAGAGGAAAAAGAATCAGATAAGAAAGAAAAGAAAAAAGAAAAGAAAAAACAGACAAAGGCACAGACAGAGCAGCCACCAAAGAAGAAAGAGAGCCCATTTAAGATCTCATCTTTCCAGGAAAATGAATCTGCAGGAAAGAGCCCTATGTTTTATATGGTAACAGGTATTGTGATCGGTGTGATCGTTGCAGCTGTTTTGATCTATCCAACAGTCAGAGCAAGCTTTAATCACAAGAGTACAACACAGGTTGAAGATTATAAAGAACAGATCTTAGCAAAAGATACACAGCTAAAAGCAAGTGACAAGAAAGTAAAAGAAGCACAGAAAGCTCAGAAGAAAGCAGAAGATGAATTATCAGAATATATCGGAACAAGCAAGAAAGACGGAGTCTATGATTCATTATTAAAAGCATTACAGAAATACAGTGATCGTGATTATACAGGATCAGCAGATGCATTACTTGATATTGACAGCAAGAAACTGACAACAAAGAATATGAAGAGCATCTATAATGATCTGACAACAAAGGTTTATCCAAACGCTGCAACAGGATTATACAGCAAAGGAAAGAATGCATACTGGTCAAAAGACTACAAGACAGCGATCAACTACTTAAAGAAAGCAATCAAAGTAAGAGATACAAATAGTTATGCATACAGCTATCTTGGACAGGCATATGAAGCTTCAGGAGATACTAAGAATGCGAAGAAGACATATGAGACACTGATCAAGAAATTCCCAGGAACATCACAGGCAAGATTAGCACAGACAAAAATTGATGCTATGGGCAAGAAGGATGCAAAGAGTCTGTAAATAATAACAAAGACTAAGATACAAAAGATAAGAGAAAGAAGAACAAACGAAGATGTTTGAGCTTCTTTCTTTTATTTTTTGTATCTTTTTCTATAGAAGATTTTAATGAAAGATTCTATAAAAGGTCAGGAGGAAAGAATATGGCAACAGAGTACAAAATTGAAAACAGAAACCTATATATTTATCTGGATGGAGAATTGGATCATCATCTTGCGAAAAAAATAAAATACCAGTGTGATATCATTTTGAAATCATATCCGATCAAGGATATAGAATTTGATTTTACAAACTCACCATTTATTGACAGTTCAGGAATTGGAGTGATCCTTGGAAGATACCGTTATGTACAAGCAATGGGAGGCACCGTAAGATTAAGCCATATGAGCCCATCAGTCAAAAAGATCATTCATATGGCAGGATTGCATCAATTAGTAGAAGAAATATAAAAGATATGGGAGGATTTATATGTTGCATTTAGAATTTAACAGTGAATCAGAAAATGAAGGAATCGCAAGAATCGTAACATCTGCATATATCATGAGATTTGATCCAGATATGGAGGAAATGGAAGATGTAAAAACAGCGGTATCTGAGGCTGTAACAAACTGCATTGTACATGCGTATTTCGATGAAAATGGAAAGATTGAGATGGACATTTCTGATAAGGAAAAGATTGTGAAAATAGAGATCACAGATCATGGAATTGGAATTCCGGATGTGAAGAAAGCAATGGAACCAATGTATACGACAAAAGCAGAAGAAGAGAGGACAGGAATGGGATTTTCTTTTATGGAGGCTTTTATGGATGAAGTGCATGTATATTCAAAAGAAGGGGAAGGGACCAAAGTAATTATGACAAAGAAAATGGGAGAGAAGAATCATCTGAATGGATAAGGTAAGAGAACTTTTGCAGCTTACCAAAGAAGGAAATGAAGAAGCAAGAGAGAAACTTATCTTAGACAATGTAGGGCTGATATGGAGTGTAGTCAGGCGTTTTACTAACAGGGGGTACGAATCGGATGATCTATTCCAGGTAGGGAGTATTGGGCTTATGAAAGCAGTTGACAAGTTTGATCTGTCTTATGATGTCAAATTTTCAACATATGCGGTGCCGATGATCACAGGAGAAATTCGAAGATTTATAAGAGATGATGGGATGATCAAAGTAAGCCGAACCTTAAAAGAAAATGCGTATAAGATCATGAAAGCAAGAGAAATGTTTTGCCAGACATATCAAAGAGAAGCAACTATCGATGAGATCAGCAGCATCACACAGATTGCACGAGAAGAGATCGTGACATCCATGGAAGCAAGCAGTGAAGTAGAATCTTTACACCAACCTGCGTACCAGAAAGATGGAAGCGAAATTCTTCTGATGGAAAAATTATCAAAGGAAGGAAATGAGACAGAGAAAGTGATCGACCATGTATTACTACATCAGGCGATGAAACATTTGGAAGAACGAGAACGACAGATCATCCAATATAGATATTTTGATGGAAAGACACAGCAGGAGATCGCTGGATTATTTCATATTTCCCAAGTGCAGGTTTCAAGAATGGAAAAAAAGATTTTAAAAAAGCTAAAAAGACAAATGGTTGGAAAATTTTGAAAAATATGCTAAAATGAAAAAAACAATACAAATCTGAACCGATCGTTAAAGGATAGTTCATCCATTTTCCCAAGTAAAAGGAGAAAGAATCAATATGACATATGAAAAAAAATCGGTGATCGAATTGCGTGAAATTGCAAAAGAAAGAAAGATCAAAGGGATTTCAACATTAAAGAAGAAAGAATTAATTGAGACATTAGAAAAATATGATCAAGAGAATTATAAAGAAGTAAAATCTAAAGAAGAAACTCATGGAGAGCATCAGGGAAGAAAGCATTATCAGAAGGAATTCCCTAAAAATATCAAGAGCCTGGACAGTGGACAGAAAGCACATGGAATTCTGGAAGTTATGCCGGATGGTTATGGATTTATTCGTTGTGAAAATTATCTTCCAGGAGAAAATGATATTTATGTTTCCCCTGCACAGATTCGTAAGTTCAATTTAAAAACAGGAGATATCTTAACAGGTGCGATCCGCATCAAAACACAGAGTGAGAAATTCAGTGCGTTGTTATTTGTGGAATCTGTCAATGGATATGAGCCAGAGATGGCAGCAAGAAGACAGCATTTTGAAGATCTGACCCCAATCTTTCCACACGAAAGACTAAGCATGGAAACAGAGAAATCATCCATTCCAATGCGTATGGTTGATCTGTTATCGCCAGTTGGAAAAGGCCAGAGAGGAATGATCGTATCTCCACCAAAGACAGGAAAGACAACCCTGTTAAAACAGATGGCACAAAGTATCAGCAAGAATTATAAAGATATCAAATTAATCGTATTGTTGATCGATGAGAGACCAGAAGAAGTCACAGATTTCAAAGAATCCATCGAAGGAAAGAACGTTGAAGTTATCTATTCTACATTTGATGAATTACCAGAACATCACAAGAGAGTATCCGAGATGGTGCTAGAACGTGCAAAACGTCTGGTAGAACATAAAGAGGATGTCGTAATCCTTTTAGACAGTATCACAAGACTAGCAAGAGCCTATAACCTTACAGTACCGCCAAGCGGAAGAACATTAACTGGTGGACTTGATCCGGCAGCTCTTTACATGCCAAAGAAATTCTTTGGAGCAGCAAGAAATATGAGAGAAGGCGGAAGTCTGACAATTCTTGCAACAGCACTTGTTGAAACAGGAAGCAAGATGGATGATGTTATCTTTGAAGAATTCAAAGGAACTGGTAACATGGAATTAGTCTTAAACCGCAAGCTTGCAGAAAAGAGAATCTTCCCAGCCGTTGATATCGCGAAGTCAGGAACAAGAAGGGAAGAATTATTACTCACAAAAGATGAGAGAGAAGTTGTCACAGCATTTCACAAAGAATTATCTGGAAATCGTTCCGAAGAATTTATGGAACAGATGCTTGATCTGTTCAAACGCACAAAGAATAACAAAGAATTTGTAGCACTTACCAAAAGATCTTTATTAAGAAAATAAGAAAAATAAAAAAGTATTTGCAATTTAAATGGAATTATGATAGAATAAAAAAGCTGTTTATAAAACAAGAAATGACGAAAGTCAAAGTATGT
>ENA-ORRR01002033-ORRR01002033.1-human-gut-metagenome-genome-assembly--contig:-NODE-2033-length-11200-cov-3.00799_pt1 | contig 11200 bp, 6 predicted proteins | sample MGYA00242182_ERZ509148 | MGnify/ENA primary metagenome ERZ509148 (study PRJEB26280, sample SAMEA2338674) | human gut metagenome | biome: human gut; feature: human-associated habitat; material: faeces... | reverse complement strand
CCGGCTTGTATTCATCGATTCGTTTCATTTCACCGTTCACTTCTACCCGGTTGAAGCCTTGTTTCAGGTCTATCTCCAGTTGTTGCTGCAGGGTACGGTCTTCGCGCAGGCGGATAGGGGTCAATACGGTATATCTGGTCCCCTCCGGATGCGAAAGCATACAGTTGACGATGTCCTCCGTCGAATGCTTCTTGACTTCTTCTCCGCTGACGGGGCTATATGTCCGTCCCACCCGCGCATAAAGCAAGCGCAGATATTCATAAATCTCGGTGGAAGTTCCTACGGTAGATCTCGGATTGCGGCTGTTCACTTTCTGTTCGATGGCGATTGCCGGTGGGATTCCTTTAATAAAATCACATTCGGGTTTGCTCATTCGTCCCAGAAACTGGCGTGCGTAGCTGCTAAGGCTCTCGACATAACGACGTTGTCCTTCTGCATAGAGAGTATCAAAAGCGAGCGACGATTTCCCCGAACCGGATAGTCCGGTGATCACGACAAGTTTGTTGCGTGGAATATCTACATCGATGTTTTTCAGGTTGTTAACCCGCGCTCCTTTGATCGAAATATGTTTGTTTTCTGACATAAAATACTCCTTTTTTATGATAGTCGGCAAAGTTAGCGATTTTATTGATAGAAGAAAGGTTTTTGGTCGGGTTAAGATATGTTATAATTGGTAATAAAAAGAAATTGCTTCGGGATAATTGGCGTATCTTGGTCCGGAATTTACAACAAACATTTCAAAATAATAACAAATTGACTTGAATCGTGAAAAACATCCGGATGGTTATTAGCTTATTCATTCTGTGTTTTGCATCTACTTTAGCCTTTAGTAGCACAAACAAAGAAAAACAGTTGGAAGCCCTTTCCGACAGTGTCTCAAATAAAATAGGTCAGAAAGATTTTATACCTTTCTATCAGGAATATATGCGATTGGCAAGGCAGCAGAATGATACTGCTAAAATCGACGATGCTTATTCTCAGATTGCTTCCCATTATTACCGGTTGAGAAATACGGATAGCCTGAAAGTGGTTGCATATGAATATATGGACTGGTGCCTGAAGCGTGGTAATATCAATAATCGCTATACGCAGTGGCGCCAGTATATTCAGTTGCTTACCGAGAAAGGTTTGCAGGATGAGGCCATGCGTGAGACTGGACTTCTTCAGAAGGATGCGGATGCGGCCAAAAGTGCTTTCGGAATGGCTTGCAGCGAGATGTGTATCGGATATAATCATCGGGTGTTCAGCAACAACGTCAAGCTCTGTCTTGAATACTATTCTTCCGCACTGAAAAAATTTAGTGATGCGGGTTTTTATGAAGATGCCTATGTGGTGTCACTGAATATCATCCAGACTTATCTGGCTAGAGGGGAGTATGCCAATGCGATGGAATACTTGAACCGTATGCCGGGACTGATTGAGAAAATGAAGCGTAAGGATATCCCTGTCCGACCGGAGCTTACCATGCGTTATTATCAGTTTCAAGTGATTGCTACGCTGGCATTGAAAGGGAAGAAGGAGGCGCAACCGTTTATTGCAGAAGCGGATAAGTTTTATCACGAAAATATGAATGCTTTTCCCCGTGAAGGATGGTTGGGATATAAAATTCTTTGTGCGCGGACGTTGAATGACAATCAGATGGCACTCAACTATCTGGACTCATTGATGGATTATCATCATTCGGTGGGGAGCTGTTATCCTGCCAATCACCTGTTGAAAGCCCAGTTTATGGAGCAGATGGGACGCTTTGAAGATGCCTGCGAGGTTTATAAATCTTATGCGCATATTAATGATTCCATTCGTTCGGCAGAGCTGGACGAGCAATTAAGCAAATATACTGTGCAATTCGAAGTGGACAAGCTGGAGCACGATAAGCTGGAATTGCGGGCGGAGGTCAACCGCAATCTCTTTATAACTTCCGTGATTGTCGGATGCCTGGTGTTGATATTGTTGATTGTTATCACGTTCTACTATATGCGCTCCTTGTCGTTGAACCGGAAACTGGATGCGGCAAATAAGGCCGTTATCAAGGCCAGCCATATGAAAAGCTCTTTTATCCAGCATATCACACATGAAATCCGTACTCCGCTCAATTCGATTATCGGTTTTTCATCCTTGATGGCTGCCGGTGGGCTGACACAGGAAGAGATGGAAGAATATGCCCGTCAGATGGAGAGCAGCAACGCATATCTGCTTGATTTGGTAAATAATGTGATTGATATAGCCGACATGGACTCTCAGACGGATGATATACCGAAGAAGCCAGTGAGTGTAGATGCGTGTTGTCAGGAATGTTTAGGATTGATTCGTCAGAATCTGAAAGAAGGAATCAAGTTGCAATATATGCCTTCTTCCACTCCGGTCGAAGTGTGTACGGTTGAAATCTGGATGAAGCGTGTGCTACTCGGTTTGCTGAACAATGCCAATAAATTCACGGAAACCGGATTTATACGTCTGAGTTATGAAGAAGACAAACCGAATCGTCTGGTACGTTTCATTATCGAAGATTCCGGTCCCGGAATTGAAGAGCACTTTCGGGATGCGATTTTCGAACGCTTTGCAAAGGCGGATACCTTCACTCAGGGCACCGGGCTGGGATTGTCTATTATCCGTCAGATCATGGAATTAGTGGATGGAAATGTCTATCTGGACACCAGCTACGCGGGTGGTGCAAGATTTGTTGTCGAATGGCCTCAATAATAGTTGGAGATAGTATCTGCATCTATTATCTTTGCACCACATTATTTTATGACTCAAGAACATTATGAATCTGAAAAACTATCTTTTCTTATTAGTTCTGCTTCTGGCGGCAGGAGTAAGAGCGCAGGCGCCATCGGGCAATGCATATCCTAAACGTGAGTTTCGTGCTGCATGGATACAGGCTGTCAACGGACAGTTCCGTGGCATACCGACAGAGAAGCTGAAACAGACACTGGTCGGTCAGTTGAACTCTCTTCAGGGAGCGGGTATTAATGCGATCATCTTTCAAGTGCGTCCCGAAGCGGATGCATTGTATGCTTCACAACACGAACCGTGGAGTCGTTTCCTGACAGGAACACAAGGGCAAATGCCTTCCCCGATGTGGGACCCGATGCAATTCATGATCGAAGAATGCCATAAACGGAATATGGAATTCCATGCATGGATCAATCCCTACCGTGTGAAGACTTCATTGAAGAATCAATTGGCACCGACACATATTTATCATGAACATCCGGAATGGTTTGTCACTTATGGTGATCAGATCTATTTTGATCCGGCACTTCCCGAAAGCCGTGAGCATATCTGCAAGATTGTTTCCGATATTGTATCCCGTTACGATGTAGATGCTATTCACATGGACGATTATTTCTATCCTTATCCGATCAAGGGAGTCGATTTCCCGGACAATGCGAGCTTTGCCCGTTACGGAGGCGGTTTCAGCAATAAGGCGGACTGGCGTCGTGGCAACGTAAATATCCTGATCAAGAAACTTCATGAAACGATACGGGGCATCAAACCGTGGGTGAAGTTCGGTATCAGCCCGTTCGGTATTTACCGCAATCAGAAAACAGATCCGTTGGGCAGCAACACAAATGGTTTGCAGAACTATGATGATCTTTATGCCGACGTATTGCTTTGGGCACGTGAAGGATGGATTGATTATAACATTCCTCAGATTTATTGGGAGATAGGACACAAGGCAGCCGATTACGAAACACTGGTTGACTGGTGGGCGAAGCATACGGAAAACCGTCCGTTGTTTATCGGTCAGGCAGTCATGAATACCATTCAGCATGCCGATCCGAAGAACCCTTCTATCAACCAGCTTCCACGAAAGATGGCTTTGCAGCGTTCTTATCAGACTATCGGCGGAAGTTGCCAGTGGTATGCGGCAGCCGTAGTCGAGAACGCTGGAAAATATCGGGATGCCTTGGTACAGGAGTATCATAAATATCCGGCTTTAATTCCGGTATTCGACTTTATGGATGATAAAGCTCCGGGCAAAGTACGTAAGATGAAAAAGGTATGGACAGAAGATGGCTATATACTTTTCTGGACTGCTCCGAAAGCGGAGACTGAAATGGACAAAGCTATTCAGTACGTAGTATACCGTTTCGGTCCCAAAGAAAAGGTGAATCTTGATGATCCGTCACATATCGTAGCTATCACCCGAAATCCTTTCTACAAACTGCCGTATGAAACGGGTAAGACCAAATACCGCTATGTGGTGACGGCTTTAGACCGTATTCATAATGAGTCAAAATCGGTAAGTAAGAAGGTCAAGCTGTAAGGACTGCATGTTCACCTACCACCTCCCCCTGCGGGTACTCCTCCTTCTCGAAGGAGGAGATTTTAAGATACTACTGACTTTTTAGTTAGCCTCTTATTACTTTATTTTAATAAAGCAGTAGTCCTGCAATCCCGCAGGCGATAATCATTAATATCGGATTTGCCTTGTATTTTCTGGTGCCGATAAAGGCTATCAGGAAGATAATGATGCTGATGACAAATGTGTAGGTGTCTTCTGTAGGTGAGCCGAAGTTTTCCACATTCATCAATACCAGTGCGGCGGAAGCTAATAATCCGACAACTGCCGGACGCAATCCTGCAAAAATAGATTCCACTACCGGATGTTTCTGATATTTCAGAAAGAATTTGCTGATTGTCAGCATCAGTATGAAAGAGGGGAAAACAACAGCGAATGTGGCAACAATCGATCCCCATACACTTCCTGTGGACGTAAAACCGACATAAGTAGCCGCATTGATACCGATAGGCCCCGGAGTCATCTGACTGATGGCAACAATGTCTGTGAATTCTTGCGAAGTCACCCACCCATAACGGGTTACTACTTCACCTTGTATCATCGAAAGCATGGCGTAACCTCCGCCAAAACCGAAAAGTCCGATTTTAAAGAACGTATAAAATAACTGAAGATAAATCATCTCTTTTTAATTTAGAATTATGAATCTTGAATCATAGCCTTGGGTGTTCACTCTCCACTTTTTTAAATTTTCCCCATAGGAAACCTCCTACACCGGCAGCAATGATAATCCATATCGGGGAGAAGCCCAATAGCCAGATCAATAATGCCGATACGACGGGGATCCATAAGTTGTACCGGTTGATTTTGGCCGACCGTCCCATGGTGAAAGTCGGTGCGGCGATCAATGCCACCACGGCGGGTCGTATTCCTTTAAATATGCGTTCCACAATCGGATTGTCCTTGAAAGAATGGAAAAAGAGCGCGATGGCCAGAATGATAATAAATGAGGGGAGTATAGTCCCCAGTGCTGTGACAATACTTCCCCGAATGCCACGCAGCTTATATCCTATAAAGATAGAGATATTCACTGCCAGAATACCCGGAGCGGACTGAGAGATAGCCAGCAGGTCGATAAAGTCTTCCTGTGCGATCCATTTTCGTTTGGTTACGATTTCATTCTCAATAAGTGGAACCATTGCGTAGCCTCCGCCAATGGTGAAAGCGCCTATTTTAAAAAAGATTCCAAATGATTCGAGGTAAATGTTCATTCTTCTTTTTCTCCTCCTTCCTTATCGGACTTGTTTTCTTTTCCAGCCTTGCCCTCCTTGTGGGGCTTGCCTTCTTTTCCATATTGGCTGGGGCTTACGTTGAAGTGCTTCTTGAATACTTCACGGAAGTACTTCGCATCACTAAATCCTGTCATTTCTGCTATTTCTGTTATACTGTGTGTACCTTCTTTCAGCAACTTCACCGAACGTTTCAGGCGGATCAGGCGGATGTAATCGCCCGGAGCCTGATCGGTCAATGCCCTGAGTTTGTTGTAGAAGCTGGTACGGCTCATTCCCATCAGATTGCAAAGCACATCTACTGTAAGAGCCGGATTGTCTATATTATCTTCTATATTCTTCCGTACATTGGCGATAAACTTCCAGTCGATATCCTGCGAGCAGTTGATGCATTCGTCTTCATGATCATCCTCATCGTCCATATCCAGACTCCCGTATTTGCTTCGCAAAAGGGCGCGGTTGATCAACAGATTGGAGACGGTAGCTTTTAATATTCCAATATTAAATGGCTTGACAATATACTCGTCAGCACCAATCTGAAGGCCGGACAATATGTCTTTTTCATTATTAAGAGCTGTTAGCAGGATAACAGGAATATGCGACGTCTCGATATTATTTTTGATGGCGTCACACAATTCATCCCCTCTCATTTCCGGCATCATAATGTCCGAGATAACCAGTTCCGGTTTGTATTCCGGAATGATGGTCAGTGCTTCTTTGCCGTTGCAGCAGTTCTGTACCGTATATTCTTCTGCCAGTGTCTGTGACAGATAGTTGCGCAGTTCATCATTATCTTCTACGATTAGGATTCGCTGATGATTCGGATTCTGTTCCTTATGCACATTCTCATAGATGCTGGCAGGCACATTGGTTGTACTTGTTATCTCTTGCCGGCGTTTGCTTGGTGTGGCAAGGTGTGCTTTATGGAAGCGTTTGCTGTCTTTTGGGAAAGATATCTTAATCACCGATCCCTGATTCTCCACGCTCGACAGGTTGATTTTGCCCTTGTGTAACCGGACAAGTTTCCATACCAGCATCAAACCGATACCGCTTCCCGTCACTTTCGAATTGATGGCATTGCTGCCACGGAAATGAAGCTTGAACAGTTTCTTTTGCTCGCTGGCTGGAATACCGATTCCGGTATCCTTCACTTCCACGCTCCACGAATCATTGTTCTCTGATACGAAAATCTGCACATTACCATTTTCCGGCGTGTATTTTAATGCGTTCGATATTATATTCTTCAGAATAGATTCCATCTTTTCCTTGTCAAACCATACATTCATATACCGGAAATTGCTTTCGTACGTAAAGTTGATATGCTTGATATTGGCATAAGGCTGAAATGCATTGAATATTTCTGTCATGAACGTGTTTAGCTCATGCTCCGAAATGTATAATTCCGAAGAATAAACATCTGCTCTCTCAAAGTTGATAAGATTCGTTGTCAGACGCAACAAGGCATTTACATTGCGTATGGCAGTGTTCATGTTGGCTATGCCTTCCTTGCTCAGAGCTTCTTTTTCGCGCAAATCTTCCAGAGGAGCTTTAATCAATGTCAACGGGGTGCGTATATCGTGTGCCGTATTGATGAAGAAGTGTATTTTTTCATCGGAAACCTTCCGCTGTTTTTTCAGAATAAGAACCCGCAGGATGATAACAGCAATGAGGGAAATCAGGATTGCATACAATATCATTGCCCAGGGAGTGAGCCAGAAAGGCTGGGCAATGATAATATCAATGCTTCTTTCTTCAAGCATCACCCGTTGGTCTTCGTTGGAGATGGCACGCACACGCAATACATATTTTCCCGGAGCGAGGTTGGTATAACGGATTGTACTTTCATTGCCGGGTTTGCTCCACTCTTCGTAAAATTCTTCCAGCTTCCATGAATAAAGAACATTGGAAGGATAATCATAGTTGATGGAAGAAACCATCAGTGAAAAGATATTCTGATTATATTTTAGTCTTAATTCTTTGGTTTCGTTGATATCTTTTTCCAGTGGTGAATTCTTGTCTCCCGGATATACCGTCTGATAAAACAGCTTGAAATCACTGAAGATCATCTTGGAAGAGTACGTCCTGGGGAGCTTCATGTCTTTATTGAACTCTATGGCACCGTCCGAGCTACCGAAGATAAAATTGTTATTTCTGCGCAGGGTACCGGACAACGCATTGAAGTGCGTAGTCATCAGTCCCATTTCCTTTGTCCAGTTGTAGAAGGTTTTTTGTTTGGGATAGAAGCTGGTGAGTCCGTTCTCCGTACTTAATAGAATTTCATTGTCTTCATCCGATAATATCGTGTAGATATTGTTGGATATCATGGCACAGTTTCCTGTATAATAATGGGTAAACAACTTTGTCTGGGGATCATAAATCAGTACTCCCGATCCGCTGGTACCTATATACAGTGAGCCTTGTTTGGTCTGATACAGGGAGTAGACATAGGTAGATTCTACCGGCAGTTGGATGCGTTCATATTTCCCGGATTCTATATCCAGAAGAAACAGGCCTGTTGCCGTACCTATCCACATACTTTTGTCATCCTTTTCGATGATGGCGGTAACGGAATGCAGTCCGTGGTAGAGCCGTATGTCTTTGGTTTGTACGTTGATTCGCTTCAGGTTATAATATCCTCCGCTCCATACATAACCGCGTGAGTCTTTGCGTATGTCACGTATGTATTTATCCGGACGTATACTTTCATGAGCATACGAAGCGGGTGTAAAATAAGTTGTTTTCGACGTGCGTTTATCTATCTGATAAAGTCCCGAGAAATATCCGCCTGCCCAAATAATGCCGGGAGATACTTCACATAAGGTTGTAAATATATGGTTTTTGCTGTTCTGTACATTCTCAAAGGTGCTCAGAAACGAGCGCCATTTTCCGGTTTTTGAGTCCTGCAGGCTAATTCCGTTGTTGGTGCCATACCATAAGTCTCCCTCGCTGTCTTCTATGATAGAGTTCACCTGGTCGTTAATCAGCGACTGCTTATTACCGACAGAATGTTTGATCCATTTATAACTCGGATAACGATTGTTCTGAATGGTAATTCCTATCGGATAGTTTGCCATCCATATCCGTTCTTCGTCGTCTATGTAGATGTCGTTAATGCTGTTGCCGTTCATGCCATTGTAGCTGTTGTAGTCTGCTACGATAAAAGGTGCGGTCTGGTACGTATCGACATTCATCTTATAGATACCTCCGCCATCGGTAGCAATCAGCAGTTCTTTGGCATTCAGTGGTTTGATGCGTGATATACTTACGTCTTTCAGGCTGACTTCCGGTTGTGTGGTGGTTTTTGTGTTCATGTCGTAAACCATGACGCCCCGTTCGAAGGCACCGATGAACAGTTTGCGGATTTTGGGGTCGAAGTGTAAATCGTTAACTTGAATATTGACGTTGTCTAGCTTGTCGCAGGGGAGAAGTTGCAGTGTGTTGTTTTTCAGTTGGGCATGATGAATACCCATCTCCGTCCCGATAAAATAGTGGGATTCGTCGATTTGTTCGATGTCGTTTATAGCTTCGCTGAGGCAGTTTTTAACATGAGTAACCTCTTCCGTCCGGGTGTTGTAAAGGAAGATCGTTTCTTCGTTGCACAGCCAGATATGATTGTTATGATCGATCCAGCTGAAAGTAATGGGAGCCGGTAAATCCTTAAAGTCTTCTATCGGCAACTTGTAGACGAGTTCGAAAGTGTCATGAATACGGTCATACCGGAAAATCTTGCCTTTCTTACCGATTTCCCATAGCGTTCCTTCCGGATCGATATATAACCAATTCAGATTTAACAGCGAGTTGAGTTCTTTGTCGCCGTCCATTAATTTATACCGTTTAAACTCTTTGCCGTTGTACCGGTCGATTCCTCGTGCGTAAGGAACCACATATATCCAACATTGTCTTTTTGAATGTAGTACACTCTCCGGTTGCTTAACCCGTCTTCCACTCCTAGATACTGATAGGTCTGGGCGACACAGGTCAGAGGAAACAATAATAATAAAAAAAGCCATTTTTTCATACAAATAGGACTTTTATGGGTTATTGAATCTTTAGTGAGGGGGAAAGTTTGACAAAATTAAGAAGATTTTTCGACACTACAAAATTTTAGGTTAAGATAACGGTGCTCTCAAAGTGAAGTATACAGGAGCTTTCGCAGCTATTTGTATATCCTGTTTATTTAGGGAAATTAAGTTGTAATATGCAGACTTTGGGTATGGAAAAGGAGTTAAAACAAGAGGCTGTTACTTTATAACAAATAACAGCCTCCGTTTCAATGATAGAAAGATATCTTATTTAGTCTTCTCTTCTACCCATTTGCGGGCATTGACAAATGCTTCTATCCATGGAGTAATCTGATCGCTGTTCTTACGGTCAGCAGGATAGCAGCCATTCTGCCACGGGAAGATAGCACGTTCGAGGTGAGGCATCATTGCCAGATGGCGGCCGTCGGCGCTGGCAAGACCTGCGATAGAATAATCGGAACCGTTCGGGTTGCCGGGGTATTCATCGTAGCTGTATTTTGCCACTACGTTGTATTGGTCTTCATCGTAAGGCAGAGAGAATTTACCTTCTCCGTGAGCCACCCAGATACCCAGTTTGCTGCCGCTCAATGAGCCGAACATTACACTGCGGTTGGTCGGGATTGTCAAGCCTACATAAGTCGATTCGAATTTATGTGAGTCGTTGTGCAGCATCTTGCCTTTCTTTTCGTGTTCCGGATTGATAAGTCCCAGTTCCATCATCAACTGGCAACCGTTGCAGATACCCAGTGAAAGCGTATCTTCACGTGCGTAGAACTTGTCAAGTGCCTCTTTGGCTTTAGGGTTGAACAAGAAACCTCCTGCCCATCCTTTGGCCGAACCGAGTACGTCGGAGTTGGAGAATCCACCGCAGTAAACAATCATGTTTACATCTTCCAGTGTTTCGCGTCCGCTGATCAGGTCGGTCATCGTCACGTCTTTCACGTCGAAGCCGGCAAGATAGAGTGAGTAAGCCATTTCGCGTTCGCCGTTCGTTCCTTTCTCGCGGATGATGGCAGCGCGGACACCGCTCGGAGTACGACGGTCCGGAGTGATACCATACTGAGAGAGTTTACCTTTGAATCCGGGCATGAAAGCGAATTCAACCGGTTGCATCTTATAGTTTTCGAAACGTTTCTTTGCGCAGCCGTTCATAGACTGTTTGCGGTCGAGCAGGTAAGAAGAAGAATACCATACGTCACGCATATAGTCAACACCGAACTGATAAGTAGCGTCGCCCTTCGATACCAGGATATGACGTTCGTCGGTCGGTTTACCCAGTTTCACGAATCCTACGCCTGCATCTTCCAGAATCTTTTTCACTTCTTCTTTATGCTTGTCGCTGATCTGGATCACGATACCCGGATTTTCTGCAAACAGAATCTTGATGATATCTTGTTCCTTCATCTTGTCGAGGCTGATTTCCATACCGCCTTCAACGTTGGCGAAGCACATTTCCAGTAATGTAGTGATCAGACCACCTGCTGAAATATCGTGTCCTGCCAGGATCAGTCCCTTGTTCACCAGTTCCTGTACGGCAAGGAAAGCATCGCGGAAGTATTCGGCATCCTGTACGCAGGGTACGTCGTCGCCAACTTTACCCAGAGACTGTGCAAAAGCGGAACCTCCGAGTTTCAGTTCGTCGA
>ENA-ORRR01002026-ORRR01002026.1-human-gut-metagenome-genome-assembly--contig:-NODE-2026-length-11242-cov-3.24421_pt1 | contig 11242 bp, 8 predicted proteins | sample MGYA00242182_ERZ509148 | MGnify/ENA primary metagenome ERZ509148 (study PRJEB26280, sample SAMEA2338674) | human gut metagenome | biome: human gut; feature: human-associated habitat; material: faeces... | reverse complement strand
AATAAGCAAACGGGTCTCACGCACCTTCATGTATATACTTTTGTTATATATCGAACGGAGCGTGAGACTGTTGCTTTTATGTCATCATAACGGCTTGCCGAAGCCCCAGGAAAAGACATATAGCAGCAGTTCTCACGCTTTTTTTAGTTAACCATAAGCGATAAAAAGTATAAAATGAAGTCACACACAAAGAACTTACGTTTTAACCATAACCCCTTAAATCTGATACTCGGCACCAGAAAGAAACAAGGACTGCGTATCGGTTATATGGAGGCTGCACTGGATGGCTTCTATCTTAACTGTATAGAAACCGGAGTACACCCGGAAAAACTAAGTAAACTATTATCAGATAAGTTCCATTGCACAGATGCAATTTCTTCCTGCCAGCTATTCCTATTCCTCATCAACGAAGGCGACAGAGCCTCCTATTCTATTATGGTCCCCTATTTACTCTCTACCGAAAACCTAAACCAGTTTGAAAACACCATCCGCGAACGCTTCTACGGAGTAGACCGATTCATTCAACAGGGCAGAAATCTATACAAATTCAAAGAGTATATAGAAGAAAGAGGAGAGCCGATTGTATGGATTAATGACTTAGAGAGAGGAGTGATCGGATGGGATATGGCACAAGTTGTCGGGCTGGCCCGGGCTGCCAAAGACTGCGGCTACATCACCAAAGAACAAGCATGGGAATACATCGAACAGGCGAGCACGTTATGCTCCGAAATCCTCCGCACACCGGAAGAAATAGACAAAAGTTTCCTCATCGGAGGAGCGATGAAATCGAATAAAATTGAAGATTGGGAGGAATTAATCCTGTGTTACTCTCTGCTCAGGAACAGTAGGGAGTAGTTATTTCTCACGGGCGACCACGTAATCCAAATAAGTCCGCAGGGCAAGGCAAATATTTGAATCCGGCAAGGTAGCCAGCAAATCAAAGGCCTTCTTTTTATATTGTTCTATCATACGACAGGCATATTCAATACCGCCATTATCCTTGGTAAACTCAATCAGACGTACGATTTCATCGGGAGTTGCCGTACCTTCCTTCACCTTGAACGCTATCTGTTCCGCCCACGCATCTTTCGTTGTATTCAATGCATACAGGGCAGGCAGCGTCAGCTTACCTTCCAGCATATCATTACCTGTCGGCTTGCCGATCTTCTTGCTATCAAAGTAATCGAAAATATCATCCTTAATCTGAAAACAGATACCAATATATTCGCCCAACAGACGGGCAAAAGCGACTTCCTCCTCACCCACCTGCACTGACAAGGCAGCCGCCTCGGCACAAGCGGCAAAAAGAGCCGCTGTTTTCTTACGTATTACGTCAAAATAAACTTCCTCCGAAAAGCTATGATTACTTACATTCGAAAGTTGAAGCAACTCTCCTTCAGCAAGTTTCTGCCCCAGCGAAGACACCAGACGGATAATCTCATAATTATTAGTCTGCTCCGCGTGCACAAGGCTTGTAGCCAGCAGATAATCACCCGCCAGTACAGATACCTTATTATTAAATACAGCATTTACCGAAAGCTGGCCGCGACGCTCGGTACTTTCATCAACTACATCGTCGTGCACCAAACTGGCTGTATGAAGCAATTCCAGAGAAACTGCCGCATGAAGGGTGGCGGGAGTCACAGCCCCATAAAGGCGTGCCACCAACAAAACAAGAATAGGCCGCATCATCTTACCATTCCTCTTGCGTATATGAGTTATTACGCTGTCGAGCAATGCATTCGAATCGGAAAGAGGGGTGTCAAAAAGAGCTTTAAAATCCTCCAGTTCCGCTTCTATCGGGGTTTTGATGAGAGAGATACTATCCATTCACAATACTATTTGAGCACAAAAGTAATAATAAAACGCTTAATACGGTATTTTTTTGTACTTTTACCATGAAAAATTAATTAAATCTATGGAGTCAGACAATAAATTATTTCTTTTAGACGCTTATGCACTGATATATCGGGCTTATTACGCCTTTATCAAGAATCCCAGAATCAACTCCAAAGGGTTCAATACTTCAGCTATCCTCGGATTTGTCAATACCCTCGAAGAGGTGCTGAAAAAGGAGAATCCGTCACATATAGGAGTAGCCTTCGACCCCTCCGGACCGACCTTCCGCCACGAAGCTTTCGAACAATACAAAGCCCAGCGTGAAGAAACTCCGGAAGCCATCCGCCTCTCCGTACCTATTATAAAGGATATCATCCACGCCTACCGCATCCCGATTCTGGAAGTGGCAGGATACGAAGCCGACGACGTGATCGGAACTCTAGCAACAGAAGCCGGACGTCAGGGCATCACCACCTATATGATGACTCCCGACAAAGACTACGGCCAGCTGGTGACGGACAACGTATTCATGTATCGCCCCAAACATACGGGAGGTTTTGAAGTGATGGGCATCGAAGAAGTGAAAGCGAAGTTCGATATCCAGTCGCCCGCACAAGTAATCGACATGCTCGGACTGATGGGCGATGCCTCCGACAATATCCCCGGCTGTCCCGGTGTCGGTGAAAAGACTGCCCAGAAACTAATTGCCGAATTCGGAAGTATCGAAAATCTGCTGAAACATACCGACCAACTGAAAGGAGCATTGAAAACAAAAGTGGAAACCAACAAGGAACTGATTACTTTCTCCAAATTCCTTGCCACTATCAAAATCGATGTTCCTATCCAACTCGAAATGGACAAGCTCGTCCGCGAACAGGCAGACGAAGATTCACTCCGACGAATTTTTGAAGAACTGGAATTCCGGACACTGATCGACCGGGTACTGAAAAAAGAAAATTCTGCCGGCGGAGTAACAACAGCAACCGGAAGCAAAACGGCAACGACCAAAAGTGTTCCCTCTCCTCTTCCACTTTTTCCCGAAGAAGGAGGAGCCATACAAGGCGATTTATTTGCGAATTTTACGAGCAATGAGGCAGGCGAAGCCAAAAAATCGAATCTAGAGACGTTAGAAACGCTTAGTTGCGACTACCAACTCATTGATACAGAGAAGAAAAGAGCTGAAATTGTTCAAAAGTTACTTACATCAAAAATTCTCTCGTTAGACACGGAGACTACAGGAACGGAACCAATGGACGCCGAACTGGTCGGAATGAGTTTCTCTATCACCGAAAATCAGGCTTATTATGTGCCGGTCCCCAACAATCGTGAGGAAGCGTTAAAAATCGTCAACGAGTTCCGTCCGGTCCTCGAAAATGAGAATTCATTGAAAGTCGGACAAAATATCAAGTACGACATGATCGTTCTTGAAAATTACGGAGTGCAAGTGAAAGGAGCGCTCTTTGATACGATGATCGCCCATTACGTCCTTCAACCGGAACTTCGTCACGGAATGGATTATCTGGCAGAAATCTATCTTCACTATCAGACTATCCACATCGACGAACTGATAGGTCCGAAAGGGAAGAACCAGAAAAACATGCGTGATCTCGACCCGAAGGATGTCTACCGCTATGCCTGCGAAGATGCAGACGTAACATTGAAACTCAAAAACGTCCTGGAGAAAGAACTGAAAGAGAACGATGCCGAACGTTTGTTTTACGATATCGAAATGCCGCTTGTACCCGTATTGGTCAATATAGAACGGAATGGAGTACTGCTGGATACGGAAGCGCTCAAACAATCGTCTGTTCATTTCACTGCTCAGATGCAACGCATCGAGCAGGAGATTTATGAACTGGCAGGCGAAACCTTCAATATCGCTTCGCCCAAACAAGTAGGCGAGGTACTGTTTGACAAACTAAAAATCATCGAGAAAGCGAAGAAAACCAAAACCGGCCAGTACGTCACCTCGGAAGAAGTGCTCGAAAGCCTCCGGCATAAACATCCCGTAGTAGAAAAGATTCTGGAACATCGCGGACTGAAGAAACTGCTGGGAACTTATATCGATGCACTTCCCCAACTGATCAACCCGCGCACAGGACGGGTACACACGTCTTTCAACCAGACCGTCACCTCTACCGGACGCCTCAGCTCCAGTAACCCGAATCTGCAGAATATCCCTATCCGCGACGAGAACGGCAAGGAAATCCGCAAGGCATTTATCCCTGACGAAGGCTGCCTGTTCTTCTCTGCCGACTATTCGCAGATAGAACTCCGTATCATGGCCCATCTCAGCGAAGACAAGAATATGATCGACGCCTTCCTCAGCAATCACGATATCCATGCGGCTACAGCTGCCAAAATATATAAGATCGGCCTGAAAGACGTAGACTCCGATATGCGACGCAAAGCGAAAACCGCCAACTTCGGTATCATCTACGGCATCTCCGTATTCGGCCTTGCAGAGCGAATGAACGTAGACCGGAAGGAAGCCAAAGAACTGATCGACGGCTATTTCGAAACTTATCCAAGCGTGAAAGCCTATATGGATAAGAGCATCCAGGTAGCTCAGGAGAAAGGGTATGTAGAAACGATTTTCCACCGGAAACGCTTCTTACCGGACATCAACTCACGAAACGCCGTTGTACGCGGCTATGCCGAGCGAAACGCCATCAACGCACCGATTCAGGGAAGTGCCGCAGATATCATAAAGGTAGCAATGGCACGCATTTATCAGCGATTCCAGACAGAAGGCATACAAGCTAAAATGATATTGCAAGTACACGATGAATTGAACTTCAGCGTACCCGTCAACGAAAAAGAACGTGTAGAAGAGATCGTTATTGAGGAAATGGAACACGCTTACCGTATGCACGTCCCCTTGAAAGCAGATTGCGGCTGGGGCAAGAACAAGGTTTATCCTGCCATAACAAAGCAGGATAAATCAACTAAATAACGGAGAGAATGAGTTATAACATTATTTAACCCACTATCCAGAAAGCAAGGAAAAAGATCACTTCCCCAACGAAGTGCTTCATTCTATATCCGGCAGGTTGACTGCCGGATATTTTTTTGTCACCAATCTTGGCAAAAAGCAAGGTATCGCCCGAGTCCTACTCTGACATTTTGATATTATTTTAGCTTTATATTTGCATAAATACCGAATAAATATATAACTTTGCAGCGTAATACAAGAGTATTACTAGACAAATGAAAGTATAATACTAAAATCAAATAGCCATGAAAACAAAAGTATCTTTAAAAATGTTTGTTCTATCCGTAGTTCTTCTCATGACCTCTTTTGTTGCTTCTGCACGCAGTTATGATGGTCAGTTGGTTTATAATCCAGTAGAAGAAAATGGAGTAATGGTAGGTCAGACCGTTTACAAAATGAACGGAAGTACACTTGCCAACTATATGAAGTACAACTATAAGTACGATGACAACAAGCGCATGATTGAAAGCGAGACCTTGAAATGGAACAGCACCAAAGAGGAATGGGAAAAAGATCTCCGCATCAATTATACATACGAAGGAAAAACGGTAACAACCAATTACTATAAATGGAACAATAAGAAACGCGCTTACGTGTTAGTTCCGGAAATGACAGTGACCATGGACAATACTAATTTGTAACAGCATTTTTTTAACAACATACTCTCTCATTCTAATATTCTAACAAAGAGAAAACGCCGTTCCTGATGAAGAAACGGCGTTTTCGCATCTATCTTAAGGAATCATTGTCACAACACAAAAAACCGGTCCTGCAACCCTTTCAGAAAACTTCGGGAAATCACCAGATCACTCTTATCATGAAAAGGCGGATAGAGCTGACAACACTTCCCATCAATCATCGCCAGATAATTAACATTGACAATAGCCGACTGACTGATCTGAATAAAAGCTTGTGAATAACCAATGATATCTTCGGCTTTTGTATTTCGCTTCAGATTCAATCGGGTCTGATTGAACAGGACTACCTGCCACTGCCGCTTGTCTTTCAGATATTCGAAATAGCCGATTTCTTCCAGTCGCAAAAGCTTGAATCCCGTCACCGTGCTGATCATAAACATTCCCTGTTGCGGCATCAAAGCACTGACAGAAGAAGAAAAAGAGGAAGAAGGAGTTGCCGGTATTGAAGCTACAGCTTTCCGGTAGCGCTCTATAACGACTCTCAGATCTCCCGTCTCAAAAGGTTTCAGCAAGAAGTCGAAGGCAGACTCACGCAGGGCCTGAAGCAAATATTTATCATACGAAGTATAAAAGACAACTTTCATATCCCACAGCACCTCATCGCGCATCTCACTCAACAAGTTGAGCCCCAGCACATCCGGAAGTTCCACATCCAGAAACAACAGGTCCGGACGGAGTTCCATTATCATCTTTTTGCCTTTTGCGCCATTGTTTGCAGTTCCTTTTATTTCAAATTCCTGATAGGCGCCCAGCTCCCTGCGCAAAGCATCGATTGCCGTACGCTCATCATCTACAATAACGACTTTATATTTATCTTCTGCATTCATCATAAATCATAAGAAAAATGAAACGGTATATACACCGACACTTGCGTACCGGTCTGCCCATCGTTTCGGTTACCTATATTGAAACGTATCTTCTCATTTTTATTCTTTGTATTGAGTAGCTGTATCGTATGATAGAGCACTTTCAGCCCCGTTCCCGTTCCTCTGGTCGAAGAAGCCACTTGCGGAAGATACCCCCGCCCGTTGTCACAAATCACGATACGGACTCCTTTTCCTTCACAGGAAATACGGATAGTCAATTCCTTCGCACCATCTTTTCCGGCCAGCCCGTGCTTAATCGCATTCTCTACCGGAATCTGTACAATCATGGAAGGAATCATTATACTTTTTGCGTCCAGCCCCTCCTCCACTACGACCGACGCCGTGAAGTCTTCGCCGACACGCCCGCTTTCCAGGCCGATATATGACTGTACAAAATCCAGTTCGTCCTGCAAAGATACACTTAGTTTTTCAGTCAGTTCAAGACTCCGGCGGAGATATTTGACCAGTTCCATCAAATTATTCACCTCTTCCGATCCATTGAACTGATTAATCTCACGTCCCAGCACATTGAATGTGAAATGGGGAGAAATCCGGCTCCGCAAATTCTCCATACGGACACGATTTATCTGCTGGAAGAAACGTTCACGAAGAAACTCCCGTTTTTTCCGCATATACCAGATGATCACCACCGTTCCGGCTGCCAGCAACAGGCAGACAAGCACCCAGATATACATACTCAGTTTCAAGACACGCACTTCACCCGCCTGCCGTTGAATCTGCATTTCCTTGCGCAATACGATCGTGTCCTGACGGTAGCGCATATCCAGTTCGGCTACACGGGTACGAATCCGCTCGCTACGGATGGAGTCATTCAGTTGATAGTCACGTTTCAGATACTCATACGCATTGCGGTAGTCACCTGCCTTTTCATAATAATGTTGCAGATACTGGTTGCGTATAGTAAGCATATTGGCATCCACGTGTCCGGTAGAAGCGGTCCGTGCTATCATTTCTCTGGCACGCGCGATATTTCCTTTTTTCAGGGAAAGCTCAATCATCAGGGTTTCAATATAGTGCATGGCGGAGTTGTTCTTTATCTCCGAAAAGTAACGGTAGCCTTCATTCAGATTGTTTTCGGCAGAATCCAGCCGGTTCGTCAGCAGATAAAGATCGCCCAGATTGACTTTCGAAAGATTGCTTTCGAATACCATTTGCGGGTAATCCGCTATCAGCTCCGCTGCTTGCCGCATATAGACCAGGGCTTCCTGATAATCTTTCTTGTAATAGTAATGATTTCCCCGATTATTAAGATACACCCACTTTTCGCTGACTGTCATTTCATCAAAAAACTGTCCTGCCAGTTCGTAATAATGATTGGACAAATCAAAATCACGCAAGTCCATGTAAGTCTGTCCCAGTCCGCAATAGACCGGAAATTTGGAATGTTCCGACAGGTGCAGGGAGTCACAGATAAACAATGCTTTCCGGTAATAGGAAGCGGTATGTGCCAGTTCGCCACGATGCAGATGGGCATCCGCCAGATTCATACAGATATCTGAAAGAAGATGTCCCTTCTCTCCTTTCAGACGGTAAGTATAGGATTTCTCATAATAGGCAACCGCCGAATCGGGCTGATTGAGTTGCATCCAGACATTTCCCTCAATGTTATACACATCTGAAAGTACATCATTCCATCGCAGGCAGGCAGTTGCACGCTTATCATACTCTTTTACAGGGCGGTTATAATAGAGGATAGAGTCGAAATCGGACGAGATGAAGAAAGTCTTTCCATACAATCCCATCAAGCGGTAATAACTCATCGAGTCCTGTGCCTGACGCATTGCGTTACGCAATAAAGAACGTGAATAAGGTAAGTTGGAAAACAGAGAATCCTGTGCACGGACTTCTAAAGAATCGATAAGTGACTGTTCACACAAAGCGTGACTGCGGTGCCTATCCACGCAACTGCAGTTCCACAATATCAACAACCCTATCAACCCAAATAGCTTCATAGTAGATTTCGCTTTATTCATCCCCTTTGTCCGTGTTGAATTTTGAATGCCACAAAAATACATTAATTATATTGAATCTCAACGAAATTTATTATTTTTTTTAATACCTTTGTCCCCATATAAACATGAGTAACTGACCTAATGAGTCCATTGAACTTTACCCACATTCTGACACAGGCAGTCGATGAGCTATCGGAAAGCGAATCTTACAAAGGGCTGTTTCATCAACATAAAGATGGCGAACCATTGCCCTCTGCTAAAGTTTTGTATGAAATTATCGAGCTTTCACGTGCCATTCTCTTCCCCGGATACTACGGAAATTCCACCATCAACAGCCGGACAATCAATTATCACATCGGTGTAAATATCGAAAAGTTATTTGACTTGCTCACAGAGCAAATCCTGGCCGGACTATGTTTCAGTACGGCAGAAGGAGACTGCAACGTCTGCTCGGAGTCGAGAAGAGAAGAAGCCGCCCGACTGGCTGCGAACTTTATCAGCAAACTACCCGCCATGAGAAGAATACTGGCTACGGACGTAGAAGCCGCCTACAACGGTGACCCCGCCGCCAAGAGCTACGGTGAAGTTATTTTCTGCTATCCCGCCATTAAGGCAATCAGCAACTATCGTATTGCGCACGAACTGCTGGAACTGGGTGTTCCCCTGATTCCTCGCATGATCACGGAAATGGCTCATAGCGAGACGGGTATCGATATCCATCCGGGAGCGAAGATAGGCAGTCACTTTACCATAGACCACGGAACGGGTGTCGTGATCGGCGCCACAAGCATCATCGGAAACAATGTCAAATTATATCAGGGTGTCACCCTGGGAGCAAAAAGCTTCCCGCTGGATGCCGACGGAAAACCGATCAAGGGTATCCCCCGCCACCCGATACTGGAAGACAATGTCATAGTCTACTCCAACGCCACCATCCTTGGAAGAATTACTATCGGAAGCGACGCAACTGTAGGAGGAAATATCTGGGTAACGGAAAACATTCCTGCCGGAGCAAAGATTGTACAAACAAAAGCAAAGAAATAAAATCAATAAACTATATATGAGCGAACAATTCGAGATGATAGCCAAGACCTTCCAAGGACTGGAAGAGATACTTGCTGAAGAACTTACAACATTGGGAGCCAACGATATCCAGATAGGACGTCGCATGGTTTCATTTACAGGAGACAAGCGTATGATGTACAAGGCAAATTTCTGCCTCCGTACTGCTATCCGCATTCTAAAACCGATCAAGAATTTTACGGCAAAGGATGCTGATGAAGTTTACAACCAGATACAGGCCATTCCATGGGAAGAATATCTTGATGTGAACAAGACGTTTGCAATAGACGCGGTTGTATTCAGCGAAGAATTCCGCCATTCAAAGTTCGTCTCGTATAAGGTAAAGGACGCCATCGTAGACTATTTCCGTGAAAAGACAGGCAAACGCCCGTCGGTGCGTATCAATAATCCGGATGTGCTGCTCAATATCCATATTGCACATACCACTTGTACGTTGTCTTTGGACTCTTCCGGAGAGTCGCTTCATCGTCGCGGATACCGCCAGGAACAGGTAGATGCTCCGCTGAACGAAGTATTGGCTGCCGGTATGCTTCTGATGACAGGATGGCGCGGTGAATGCGACCTGATTGACCCGATGTGTGGTTCGGGCACGATTCCTATAGAAGCTGCACTGATCGCAAGAAACATCGCTCCGGGAGTATTCCGCAAAGGATTCGCATTCGAGAAATGGGTAGATTTCGATTCGGAGATGTTCGATGAGATTTACAATGATGATAGTCAGGAGCGCGAGTTTACTCACAAGATATACGGATATGACAACAGTCCGAAAGCGAATGAAATAGCGACGCATAATATAAAAGCGGCGGGTGTATCCAAAGATGTGACGCTGAAACTGCAACCGTTCCAGCAATTCGAACAGCCGCAGGAGAAGTCCATCATCGTGATGAATCCTCCTTATGGCGAGCGTATCTCCACCAATGACCTGCTTGGACTGTACCAGATGATTGGCGAACGTCTGAAGCATGCATTTGTAGGAAACGAGGCTTGGGTACTCTCTTATAGAGAAGAATGCTTCGATCAGATCGGGCTGAAACCAAGCAAGAAAGTGCCGTTGTTCAATGGCGCATTGGAATGCGAGTTCCGCAAATACGAGATTTTCGACGGGAAATATAAGGAGTTCAAAAGTCAGGAGGGAGAAGGAGAAGAGAAGAAAGAGACTGAAGGAAGCTATGATACTTCCAGACCCAGAGAAAGAAAGGAATTCAAACCGCGCGGGGAAGGAGAATTTAAATCTAGACGGGAAGGCGAGTTCAAACCTCGTCGCGAAGGGGAATTCAAGCCACGCAGAGAAGGAGAGTACAAGCCACGTCGGGAAGAAGGAAGTTTTACCCGGGATGACAGGGACAGAAAGCCTAGAGGCGAGTTCCGTGGGGAAAGAGATTCGAGAGCTCCGAGAGAATTCAGAGGAAATCGGGAGCCTAGGATACCGAAGAAGGAAGAAGAGTAATTTCATAGATAGTTAATGGCATCTCACTAAAAAAATGCCATTAACTTATTGATAGACAATATAAGGTCGCATCTTGCGATCTTATCATTTGATGAGCAAGAAAGCGAATTGAATATCTCGAAAAAGACGTATCATCCGACAGAGAAAGACAACTCTCCTGAACAGGGTAAAATAGAAGGATTTAAAACCAATAAAGATAAATAAAAGCAATGAGTAAAATTGGAAAAAGAGCCATTCTGATATTGCTGGCGCTACCAATCGGATTCAATGTTATGGCACAGGAAATCAAAAAGCTGACACTGGAAGACTTGATTCCGGGCGGCGAGACCTACCGTTATGCA
>ENA-ORRR01002022-ORRR01002022.1-human-gut-metagenome-genome-assembly--contig:-NODE-2022-length-11268-cov-2.29823_pt1 | contig 11268 bp, 10 predicted proteins | sample MGYA00242182_ERZ509148 | MGnify/ENA primary metagenome ERZ509148 (study PRJEB26280, sample SAMEA2338674) | human gut metagenome | biome: human gut; feature: human-associated habitat; material: faeces... | reverse complement strand
AAACCGATAAAACCATTTTTGAACTATGAAGAATAGATTAGAAATCTCATTGCGCGAAAAGGGATGATTATTGTTGACCGTGAGTTCACTGCGTCTAAATTAAAAGATATCAGTTATTTTGCCCTGATAGATGGGTACAAAAATCTGTTTTACAATCCCATGAGTTAGAAACGATTTTTGACCATAACACAGTTAAAATTAATCAAAAAATCAATCGCAAATTTTTACGATTGCATTGACAGTGATTCTCCTTATCTATATATTATTGCAGTAGGAAAAACTTATCAAGTACTCGGAAATAACTAACTTGGTAATAAAATTTTTACTGGAGGTTATCAGAAATGACAGAAAGAGAAAAAATGATAAGTGGAGAGTTATATGATCCAACGGATAAAGAATTGGAACAATTTTTAATTTCACCTGCTTGGATGTATGTGAAGTACATATAGGAGATAATGTGATGATTGGTCCAAATGTCACATTGGCAACTCCCATGCACCCATTTTTACCTGAAGAACGTAATAGCAGAAAAAGAGAAGATGGAAGCTTTTATAATCTTGAATAGGCGAAACCAATTACTATAAAAGATAATTGCTGGCTGGCATCCAATGTGGTTGTTTGTGGTGGTGTTACCATAGGAGAGGGATGTGTAATAGGAGCAGGAAGTGTTGTGACAAGGGATATTCCTCCATATAGTCTGGCTGCTGGAAATCCATGCCGGGTTATTCGCAAAATAACTGAAAAAGATCATATGGAATAAGATAATTACAATCAATATTTAGTGTATTATGACAACAACCGTTATCAGTGGAAAAGGTGAGGGAATCGGTTATGAGCAAGTAGCGAAGCGGATTGCGAATATCCGCTTGAATGATAAGATTTAATATAAGGCTATTGCACTGAGTAATTAGTGCAATAGCCTTTTTGCCAAAATAAGTTAGTTTTAACTGGTTGTATTACGGCGAATCAATATTGGAGCAATCTGTTTATGGACAGGCTTTTCCAATGGTTTAGGGGAACGTTTTTTTTGTTCTTCCATCTGTTGAACCAGAAGCTCCATGGCAGTTTGTGCAATAATATCAATCTGCTGACCAACGGTTGTGATTGGGAGAATTGCCTCACTGGCAATGGGAGAATTATCAAATCCTATGATTTCATAGAAAGAGGGTAATTCTCGGTATTTCTGGAAAATCAGGTTAAGAAACATGTTTGCATAGGTATCGTTGGAAAGGAAAATACCTTTTTTTTGATTGGGATATTTCTCTTCTATTCTTGTAAAAATGCGTCTTATTTCATTTAAAATTTCCTGATAAGAATTACCGCTTACACTTAGATCAATATCATAAGGAACCTGATATTCTTCACAGGTTTCCTTAAATGCGCGAATACGGTCGTAAGCAGGAACTGTTTTCTCAACATTGACATTGATGTGGATCAGTATATCACATTTATCACGGATCAGCAGAGTGGTAGCCTGAAGCGCACCCATATAGTTGTCAGTGGTAACACTGCTGATATATTCCGCTTCACGTTCAATGGCAACGATGGGAATCTGATAGGAGGATAATTGTTTTGATGACAGCGTATGACTTAAAACAATGAGACCTTCAATCTGATAGGATAGGAGCTCTTCAATATATTGCTGTTCTTCTTCAGACCCATGTTCACTGCTAAAGACGAGAAATTTGTAGTGATAATCACTGTAGCTGGACAGCAGTTGTGTCAGCATTTCAGAATAATAATGCAGATAAAGATTCGGAATAATGATTCCGATAAATTCACTTTTTCCATTCGCCAGAACTTTTGCAAGTTTATTTTTTTTATAGCCAAGGATATCAAGGGCCTGAGAAATTTTTTCCTGATTTCAAGTGTAAGGGAATCAGGATGATTGAAATATCTTGATATTGTAGTTTTTGAAAAATGGGTATATGCTGCAATATCTGCAAATGTCACCTGTTTTTTTGACATGAAACTTATTCTCCTTATAAATAAATGCAAATATTTTTTTTAGTATAGCAATTATTATACAAAAAGGCAATATTAAAATAACCGATTACGTAACCGGTTATTTTAATGAAGAAAAGTGTTGACAGAGAGTGTGTGATGTAGTAACATCAGATTATAAAGTAACCGGTTACTTAACCGGTTTCATGAACAATGTATGAAAGGAATGGAGGAAAAAGTGCATGAAAACAGTGCAGAACCAGGTAAAGCCCGTAAGCAAGCAGACGTGGAGAAATAAGGTTACGTATGTGAAGAAAAACTGGCAGTTATATCTTTTTTTCTTAATGCCGGGACTTTTACTGACAATCATTTTTAAGTATCTTCCGATGGGAGGGCTTTTGATTGCGTTTGAAGATTATAATGTAATCAAGGGAGTACTTGGAAGTCCATGGGTTGGACTTGAATATTTCAGACGTTTTTTATCATCACCGGATTTTATGAACTATCTGATGAATACATTAAAGCTGAGTATCTATGGATTATTATGGGGATTTCCGGTTCCGATTATTCTGGCATTACTTATGAATCGTATTCAAAAAACAGGGATCAAGAAAAAAGTACAGCTTCTGATCTATATGCCGAATTTTATATCTGTAATAGTACTTTGTGGTATGGTTCGTATGCTGTTATCACCGGTAGGACCTTTGAACAGGCTGCTTGGGATTAGTACAAACTGGATGACAATGCCATCTGCTTTCCGTACTATTTATATAGCAAGTGGAATCTGGCAGACTGCAGGCTGGGCATCTATTATGTATACTGCAGCATTATCTAATGCGAGCAAAGAGTTGGAAGAAGCGGCAGTTATGGATGGTGCAAACCTTTTGCAGCAGATCTGGTACGTGGAGCTTCCGGCGATTAAGAACATTATTGTAATTCAGTTTATCCTGCAGGCAGGAAATATTATGAGCATTGGATTTGAGAAGGCATATGCATTGCAGACAGATATGAACCTGCCGGCATCAGAAATTTTATCTACATATGTATATCGCATCGGTCTTTTGAACGGTGATTATGGTTATTCTACGGCAGTAGGTCTGTTTAATTCAGTTGTAAATGTAATTCTGTTGATTTTTGTAAACTGGGTTGTAAAGAAGCTGAATGATGGAGAGGGATTATAGGAGGAAGAGAAGATGGAGAAAAAGAAGAGAAAATATTCAAGGACAGATCGTCTGATCCTTGGAATTGGATTCACGATTCTTGGACTGTTTGTACTTTCTATTGCGATTCCAATTATATATGTAGTGCTTGCATCTTTTATGGATCCTACTGTTTTGAATAATCAGGGACTGAGCTCTGATATTAAGGACTGGACTTTGGATGCTTATAGAAGAGTACTGGAGAATGAGATGATCTGGCGCGGATTTTTGAATTCTTTTCTGTATTCATTTGTATTTACAGTGATCTCAGTTTTTGTAACATTACTGGCAGCCTTTCCTCTGTCTAAAAAAGAATTTGTGGGAAGAAATTTTTTTAATCTGATTTTTCTGATCACAATGTTTTTTGGGGGAGGAATGATTCCAACATTTATTTTGATCAATCAGCTGCATATGGTAAATACAGTATGGGCGGTTTTGATTCCGGGAGCATTTAACGTTTGGAATATGATTCTTGCAAGAACTTATTATCAGTCAATTCCGGCAGAATTAAGAGAAGCATCTGCAATTGACGGTGCTAATGAAATTCAGCATTTTTTCAAAATTATGATGCCGGTATGTAAACCGATCATTGCAGTACTGGCACTGTGGTCATTTGTCGGAATGTGGAATAGCTACTTTGATGCGATGATTTATCTGAACGATGCAAATCTTCAGCCACTGCAGCTGGTACTGCGTTCAATCCTGGTGCAGAATACTCCGCAGCCGGGAATGATTGCAGATATCCAAAGCACAGCAGAGATGGCAAAGGTAGCAGAACAGTTGAAATATGCAACAATTGTAGTATCAAGTTTACCACTTTTAGTGATGTATCCATTTTTCCAGAAATATTTTGATAAAGGAATTATGGTTGGATCGGTAAAAGGCTAAAGAAAGGAATGATACAGATATGAAGAAAAACAGAGTAAGAAGTTTGCTTGCACTTGGACTTTCTTTAACAATGATGGTAAGTATAATGGGGTGTGGAAAACAGCAGAGGCTTGATGCTGAGATTAATCCGGATACACCGGTATCGGATGTACAGTTTCCATTGAAAGAAACAGAGGAGCTTTCTTTTATTACCAGTGCACCGGCCACTTCAACACAGGATCCAAATAAAAGAGTGATTTTCCAGAGAATGGAAGAACAGACAAATGTTCATATTGACTGGACCTGCTTTGTATCAGATCAGTTTTCAGATAAAAAGAATCTGGCGTTGGCTCAGTTTGGAAATCTGCCGGATGGACTGTTTAATGCAGGCATGAGTGATTATGATCTGTTGCGTTATGCAAAGCAGGGAATAATTATTCCGCTGGAAAATCTGATTGACAAATATATGCCAAACCTTCAGGCTGTGTTTGAAAAATACCCGGAATACAGAACCATGTGTACAGCACCGGATGGACATATTTACTCTTTTCCGTGGATTGAACAGCTTGGTTCCGGAAAAGAAGCAATTCAGGCCATTGGAGATATTCCTTATATTAATAAGAAATGGCTTGATTATCTTGGTCTTGAGATTCCAACCACAACAGATGAACTGGAGCAGGTACTGATTCAATTTCGAGATCATGCAGATGATCTGAAACAAGAGTTTTCCATTGAAGGTGATGTAATACCGATGTCATTTATTATTAATAACGGAGATCAGGATCCTTCAATCTTAATAAATGGATTCGGAGATGGTTATGGGGACACAGGAGATCATTTTGCTGTAACAGATGAAGGTAAGGTGATTTATACAACGGTTCAGGAAGGATACAAAGAAGGTATCAAATGGCTGCATAAACTTGTGACAGAGAATCTGATCGATCCGGAAGCATTTACACAGGAATGGTCTACTTATGTTGCAAAAGGAAAGAATCACCGTTATGGACTTTGCTTCACATGGGATATTGCTAATATAGACAACAATACGGATTATGTGATGCTTCCGGCACTGACCGGACCGGATGGAATGAGAAATATCACCAGACAGAACAACAGTGAGACCAGCGGTTTTGACAGAGGAAGATGTGTGCTTACTACCAGCTGCCGTAACACGGCACTTGCTGCCGCATGGATCGATCAGATGTATGCACCCCTTCAGTCTCCGCAAAATAACTGGGGAACCTATGGAGAGAAGGATTCCTTTAATATTTTTGAGCTGTCTGTAAACAAAGATGGCGAAAAAATGTTAAAGCATATGGACTTAGGAGATCAGTCACCGGTGGAAGTACGTGAAGCGCAATCTGTAAATGGTCCTCTCGCTATATTAAATGAATATTATGGCGTATATGTAACACAGCCGGAAGATGCGAAATGGCGTCTGGATAATATGCATGAGACATATTTACAGGATATGAACAGCAAATATGTTTATCCTAATGTATTTATGAGTATTGATGATACAAACAAAGTGTCACAGTATGATACAGATATTAAGAAATATGCAGAACAGAAGAAAGCAGATTGGATCCTGAACGGAGGAATTGATGAAGAATGGGATTCTTATCTGAAAAAAATGGAGAAGTACGGGCTTTCCGATTACCTTTCAATCAAGCAAAAATATTTTGACCAGTATCAGGATTCATTAAGCAGTGAAAAATAAGAGAAGATATCATTTTGACAGGAGGAACTATATGAGCGAAATGTTGGAAAAGGCAAGAAAATATGAATTTATACAGGGACAGCAGATCAAAGAGGAAGAAAGACCAGCCTTTCATATAACTCCTTATGTTGGCTGGATGAATGATCCAAATGGATTTTCCTATTATAAAGGAGAGTATCATTTGTTCTACCAGTATAATCCGTATAGCACACATTGGGACAGTATGCACTGGGGACATGTAGTGAGTAAGGATTTATTGCATTGGAACTATGTTCCGACTGCATTGGCACCGGATGAAGATTATGATAAATTCGGCTGTTTTTCAGGAAGTGCCATAGAATTAGAGGATGGCAGACAGTTGCTTATGTATACTTCTGTAAATCAGGAGAAACTGGAAGACGGAACTGTAAGGGATATTCAGACACAGGCAGTGGCAGTTGGAGATGGTAAGGATTATGAAAAGTATGATAAGAATCCGGTTCTGACAGCCAAAGATCTTCCAAAGGGGGCCAGTAAAGTAGACTTTCGTGATCCCAAAATCTGGAAAGGGAACGATGGAAACTTTTATTGTGTTATAGGAAGTCGTCCGGCTGATGGAAGCGGACAGATCCTTCTTTACAGAAGTAAAAATGGCTTTGAATGGGAATTTGTAAGCATTCTGGCAAAGAATCAAAATCGTTATGGGAAAATGTGGGAATGCCCGGATTTCTTTGAATTGGACGGCAAATATGTGCTTCTGACAAGTCCACAGGATATGCTTCCGGAAGGATTAGAATTTCATAATGGAAATGGAACGTTATGTATTATTGGGGAGTTGGATCCTGAGACACATACTTTAAAGGAACAGTTTTGTCAAGGTGTTGATTACGGAATTGACTATTACGCAATGCAGACACTGCTTGCACCGGATGGACGAAGAATTATGATCGCCTGGATGCAGAACTGGGATACGCTTGCATATCGATGCAATGACTCTGGATGGTTCGCACAAATGAGTCTTCCAAGAGAACTGTCTGTTAAAAACGGAAGATTGTATCAGGTTCCGATCAGAGAACTTAATGCCATGCGTGCAAACAAAGTCGAGTATAACAATGTTGTGATAAAAGATACCAGGCTCACACTGGATCAGATTGAAGGACGAACGGTAGATCTGGAACTTGTGATACGACCGGCAGATAAAGACAATCTTTATAAAAAATTTGAACTCTGTTTTGCAGAGAATGAGAAATATCATTCTACATTATGCTTCCGTCCGGATGAATCTGTTTTAAAAATCGATAGAAAATTCTCAGGAAGCGAACGGGCGCTGGTTCATCAGAGCAGTTGTCTGGTAAACGGTGACAGCAATGAACTAAAATTGCGTGTGATTTTGGATAAGTTTAGTGTGGAAGTATTTATTAATGACGGCGAGCAGGTTATGTCTGCGGTTATTCTTACAAAGCAGGAAGCAAAGGGGATTTCTTTCTTTGCTGATGGTGCAGTTAAGCTTGATATAGTGAAATATGATTTATTATAATAAAGCGTTATAAATTGGGACATAATACAGCATTTATTGGTAAGGTTGGTAATGATTTTTTTGGAGATCAGTTGAGAGAAGCCATAAAAGAAGCAGGAATTGATGACATTGGATTATGTACAGATGAAAAAATTCATACTACGCTTGCTATGGTACATACATATCCGGATGGAGATAGGGATTTTTCCTTCTATCGTAATCCGGGAGCAGACATGATGCTGAATAAAACTGAGATTCCCGAGGATATTCTCAAGGAAACAGAAATGCAAATAAGTAAAAAACTTTAAATTTGTAATTCTTGCCAAATAGCAAGGAAATCGCAAGACTTTGGTCATGTGAATTTCCTTGCTTTTTTTTCTCAAAGTGTCAGGTAAGGCCCTTGTTTATGGAAGAAATCAGCTCTGCCAGTTGTTTCCTTTTGGTGCGTGTATCACCGTTGATCATCAACTTGGAATAAATCTGGTAGATATATTGCTTCACAGTGCCTTCAGAGAGAAATAACCTTTCTGCAATTTCGCGGTTGCTCAGACGGTCGGTGATTAAAGCTGCGATTTCTGCTTCTCTGCTGTTCAGCATATTTAGGATCTCAGGTCTGGAATTACGGCTGGACAGGCGGAGGCAGTGTTGTTCATAAACAGAACCAAGGGAAAGGATCCGGTCTGTGAAAGGCTCTGATGCTATGGAATTAATACTGCCCAGCACGTCCTTGATATAGGTATAATTTTCTACAAAAGGAATCAGAAAGCCATCCGGCATGGCGTGTCCTAAGGCTTTCTGCAGAAGCTGTCGTGCATCATGATGTTTGCCCAGCATTGCGTAAGCAGAAGCAGTCTGAATCTGAACGTGGAGAGACACAAGTTCATAGTGCATTTTCTCACAGAAGGGCAGAAGCGTTTCGCTTCTGCCTATAACTTTTGCGTACATTTTCTGTGAAAGAAAGACCTGATTCTCGATCATTTCCATCATAGGTCTGCAGGGAGAAAGAAAGCTGACAGTGGATAACATATGGTCTTTAAATAATGCAGGAATCTTTTCCGGCATTCTAATTAATGCATAGTAGTAAGCATAAGTACTGTCAAAAATATTCAGCCACATCATATTGTGGAGAGACAGAAGCTCCTTACGCTTTACTTCAGGGTTCTTCACAAAGGTGACACCCTCCTGAAAAAGGGAAAGCCTTGCAGCAAGGAAATCACAGCAGAGCGAAATATTGTGCTGTCCGTTTGAGGCAATGGTGGAATAAGTCTGCTCCAGCAGAATCTGTGCATCTGAAAAATTCCCCTGCATAAATGCTGCCTCTGCATTCATGAGCAATTCCGCACCCTGTCCATGTCCCTGGGTAATCCTGTAATAGTGGGGCATACATTCATTCATAGCTGTCAGTTCTGCATCCAGGGTTCCGGATCTGCGGTGAAACATCATCAGAACAGAAGGAGAACCGAAGGTCCAGCTTCCTGTTTTGCGGATACTGATGGCAGGTCTGGTCATTTTAGAACTGGCCTGACGGTGCAGAACGCTCATACCGGTGATATCGTTATACATCAGAAAACTCATAATAAGATCACATTCTCCGGAGAGATTCTTTCTCTCATCTTCGGACAAAGTGTTATCTTCAGCTATGGTATCTGTCAGAAGCTGCTTCAGTTCCAGCATTTTGGGAATCTGATGCCAGGTAAACATACGGCGCATTAATACGAGAAGGGCCAGAGGCCTGTTCTTCAGGATTTCTGTTGGACAGACATCAAGAAATGCGAGAACCTTTTCCGGCGAAAGAGAAGCCAGGAGAATTCCTGCATCCTTTTGGATAACAGCAAGTGCTGCATCATAGTTAAGAGCCTTGTTATAGGCAGCAAGTGCCTGCAGAAACTGTCCCCGGGCTTCATACCATTGTCCGTAACGATTCCGGAAATCTGTCTGTTTTTCATGGGAAAGCATGGCAAAGGCACGCTGTGTACATTCCTTCATCATATGGTGAAAACGGAAGCTGACTCCATCGGGCAAAGGAGTGATAAAAGCATTCTGTCTGGTCATAAGGGAAAGAATCTGTCCGGCTTCCGGATTCTCTGTAATAAAAAGAGCCATCTCAACGGTAAATTCATCTGCAAGTCCCATAACAGTGAGAAATTCCTGCTGCGCATCAGAAAGAGGTGCGATCATGGCAGAGGAAAACATATCATAGATATTAGAAGTATGGTCAGGAAAATGTCCGCTTTCAAAAAAGGTACAGAGATTCAGATAGACTGCAGAGAACCACCCCTCACTGGAATAGAGAAGCGTGTTCAGCTGATCTTCGTTCAGGCTGGCACCGCAGCGATGGGTATAGACAGAAAGCTCCCGGCGATTCAGACACAGATCCCTGGTATGGATCTGATATAACTTTTTGCCAAGACGGAGAATCTCTTTTCCGGACAGAAAAGCATTTCTGCCGGATACGATCAGGTGGATATTTTCAGGCAGTCTGTTGGCAAGCATACAAAAAAAATCTGCAACATGAGGTTCACCCAGCAGATGAAAATCATCAATAAAAATGTAGTAAGAGGTCTGACTGCTCAGGGAATAACAAAGCTCATCAGCAAGCATCCCCGCACTGGCAGCGTCTGAGGGGCAGATATAATTATCCAGAAAATCAAGCCCTGCGAAGGCAAATGCCTTCTGAACGCTTTGCCAGAAAACAGACAGATTATCAGAATAAATATTGATCCGGATCACACAGGAATTTCCGTTTTTGCTCTGTTTGTCCAGATACCAGTTGATAGCAGTTGTTTTTCCATATCCCATGGGAGCGGTCACAGCAGTGAATGCAGATTGTGAAATCGGCTTCAGATTCTCCTGCAGACGCTCAGAGATGTAAATTGTATTCAGATTATATTTCTTTTTAGACATCTGTAAAACCCCTCACTTGATACGATATGTTTCATTTTAACATATAAAGTATCAAAATGAAACTTTTTCCCAGGTGGTTTTTCAGACGATATCTGCCGTCACTTTTGCTATACAGGGGGCACTTTTTGGTGCCGAAAAGTGAATTATCAAATGAAAAGAAATCAGTTATAATTACAGGTAACACATGGTAATAATACCCAAAAACAGAAGATACATTTTTAGTAAAAAACGCTTTTGAAATCAAAGTAAAATGGCTTTATAATAAAAATAAGGGCGAGTAGCATAATGAGTCGGAAAACAACAGTTATGCTGCTTGTTTTTATAAAATGAATCTCAGGAGGAATTGCATATGCATGAGTATGAAATCTTTATTGAGGATATAAATCCGTGTGGAGGAGAACAGTACAGTAAAAAAACTTTGATCGAGGCAGAAGCAGCCAGCCCGGAAGCTTATGTAAAAGAAAATGGAAGATTTCCGATTCTGGAATCCACACGCAACGAGAGTGGAGATGTTGTAATAGTAACAGGAGACAATCAGGGTTCTTTTGTACGTTATACTTTTACGGAATAAGAATGTCGGTCAGCAAGGAGTGGATTTTGTGAAATATGAAATTGGAGACTTTGTCAGCAAACCAGTTACAGGTATCTGTAAAATAGAAAATATTTTATATTTGAATCCGCAGGATGAAAAAAACGATAAGTTATATTATCTGATGAAACCAGTAGAAGATGAAAAGGAAAAAATATATGTTCCTGTTTCAAGCTCAGATTCAAGACTGAGATTATGTCTGACAAAAGAAGAAGCCTGGAATCTGATCAAACGAATTCCGGATATCCCGACAGCATGGACAAACAATGAAAAAATGAGGGAACAAAATTATAAAGAAGCAGTAAGAGCAAATGACCCTGAGGCATTAGTTGCCATTATAAAAATGATTTATCAGCGGAAGCAGAAAAGACTTGCACAAGGGAAAAAATGTACTGCTACAGATGCAAGGTATTTCCAGATAGCAGAAAATCTGTTATATATGGAACTGGGAGTTGCACTTGAAAAGCCAAAACAGGAAATCTGTAAAACGATTATTGATTACATCGATCAAAATAAAATAGATTGATGTGCATTGTAAAATGTAAATCGT
>ENA-ORRR01002016-ORRR01002016.1-human-gut-metagenome-genome-assembly--contig:-NODE-2016-length-11279-cov-2.52005_pt1 | contig 11279 bp, 3 predicted proteins | sample MGYA00242182_ERZ509148 | MGnify/ENA primary metagenome ERZ509148 (study PRJEB26280, sample SAMEA2338674) | human gut metagenome | biome: human gut; feature: human-associated habitat; material: faeces... | reverse complement strand
TATGCGACAGATGACGGTATCAATGCGGCCAATGCTAATGCCAGTCAAAGTGAGATTTTCTTCAAGATGACCGGTGGAACCCTAAATGTTGAGGTTGGTGAGGGTGATACAGATCCAATTGATTCTAACGGCGATATTATTGTATCGGGTGGAACAATCAATCTGACTGGTCAGTCTGGCTTTGACTTCGATGGTTCAGCGACCTATACCGGTGGTGACATTACTATCAATGGTGAAAAACAAACTAAGATTGAGAACTCAATGCCTGGTGGCGGAGGCCCTCAAGGTGGCGGTGGTCCCCAAGGTGGTGGGCAACCAGGTGGCTTTGGAGGAGGTCACTAAAGAGTCATAGGATGAAACAGAAAGGAAGTGCCTATGTATATTATTATTCCAGCTTATGAACCAGACAAACGCCTGATTCAGGTGGTTCAAGATATTACCATAAAACTCCCTAAAGCCCGTATTATTGTTGTTAATGATGGGAGTGGCCCAGGCTATAACGACTATTACGACGAAACGGCTTTTATTGGAGCGACTGTCCTTACCCATCCTGTCAATAAAGGAAAAGGAGCTGCTCTCAAAACTGCCTTTGCTCACATTCAAGAAGAAGTTGTCAGTCAGCACCTTTCGGCGCAACCTATTGTCACAGTTGACAGTGATGGTCAGCATCTGATTAAAGATATTGTCCGTGTGGCCAAGGCAACCGAGGAAAATCCAAGTCATCTTGTTTTGGGTGCGCGTGCCTTTGTTGGTAAGGTGCCAGCACGTAGCCGCTTTGGAAATAAGGTAACTGCTGGACTTTTCCGTCTAGTAACTGGCCAAAAGGTAACAGATACTCAGACAGGGCTTCGAGGCATGTCAACCGACCTGATTCCATGGCTTCTTAATCTGGATGGCAATCGTTTCGAGTACGAGTTTAATATGTTGCTTGAAGCCAAAAAGTCAGGCCACCAAATCTCTGAAGTCCCTATCGAAACCGTTTATCTGGAGGAAAATAAAAGTTCGCACTTTCGGCCCATTCGTGATTCCATCCGTATTTACAGCCCTTTTTTAAAGTTCTCTGGCACGGCCGTCTTGGCCTCAGTCATTGATGCAACAGCCTTATTTGTGCTCTTTGCCTTGACGAAGAATCTGCTCCTTTCGGTCGTGCTAGCTCGTGTGATTTCGGCTTCCAGCCAGTGTCTACTGAACGCTAATGTGGTCTTTAATCCGACAAGCTCTCTCTTTAGATCGAGTGTTCGCTACTTTATGTTGGTCTTGGTCCTCCTGGCCTGTAACTATTTCTTACTTAGTAGTCTAGTTGCTATTGGTTTAGGACTGGTTCTGGCAAAATTAGTCACAGAAACCTTGCTCTTTTTAGTTAGCTACAGGGTCCAACATAACGTCGTTTTTGCTTAATAGCTGACTTTTAAATTGCTACTGATTGAATAGAGATAGCTTATTAAATTACCTCTAAAAACTTTCCTAAAAATAGAAAAAGACTACCGTTTTCTACATTTGGTAGTCTTTAATATTTGTCGAAATGTTAATCAATTTACAATATGATTAAAAATTGAAATGATTTGATAAAGACTCTAGTTGACTGAAAAAAATATGCTATAATGAAATTGTTTGAATTATGTAGATTTTATTCAAACTATGAAAATGAAATGAGGACCTAAAATGGGAAAAAAGGTACATTATAAGCTTCACAAAGTTAAGAAGCAGTGGGTGACGATTGCCGTCACTTCGGCAGCACTTGCCTCTATCGTAGGTGGTGCTACAGTTGCCAATCAAAAGGTTTCAGCTGATGAAACAACTCAACCAGTTGCCTCTACGACAGCTGAAAGCGATGTTGTCGTTGAAACGCATGAAGTAGCCGCTCCTGCAGCAACTGCTACGACAGATGCGACAGCAACAACAAATGATAAGGCTGCTGATGCTGCAACAGTCGAAACTCCTGCGGCAGCAACCACTGCAGCAGATACAACTACTAATACTGCAACACCAGCAACAACTGATCGTGCAGCAGTAGCAAATGATGCAACAACAGAAACACCAGCTGCAGCAGCGACAGATACAACGCTTACAGTAGCTGAAAAACCAAAATCTGGCGTTACTGAAAAAGAAGAAACAGCAGCACTCTCTTTGGACAACATCAAACAAGTTGATGGTAAATACTATTATGTCAAAGAAGATGGTTCATACAAAACAAATTTTGCTGTTTCAGTTAATGGCCAGTTGCTTTACTTCGGTAAAGACGGTGCTTTGACAAGCACATCAACACACTCATTCACACCAGGTACAACTAATCTAGTTGATGCTTTTTCTTCACATAACCGTGCTTACGATTCTAAGAAGGAAAGCTTCGAGTTGGTAGATGGGTACTTGACACCAAACAGCTGGTACCGTCCAGTCACTATTTTGGAAAATGGGGAAAAATGGCGTGTGTCAACTGAGAAAGACTTCCGTCCACTTTTGATGGCATGGTGGCCTGATGTAGATACACAAGTTGCCTACCTCAATACTTTCTCTAAACACTTTAACCTTAACGCAACGTATTCAACTAGCCAAAGTCAATCTGAATTGAATGCAGCTGCTAAGACAATTCAAATTAAGATTGAACAAGAAATTTCAGCTAAAAAATCAACTGAATGGCTTCGTCAAGCAATTGAGTCTTTTGTAAAAGAACAAGACCAGTGGAATACTACAACTGAAAACTATACCCTTGCTGACCACCTTCAAGGGGGAGCTCTTCTTTATGTCAATAATGATAAGACACCTTGGGCAAATTCTGATTACCGTTTGCTTAACCGTACACCAAGTAACCAAGATGGTTCTCTAAATGGTACAGGAAGATACTTGGGTGGTTATGAATTCCTACTTGCCAATGACGTTGATAACTCAAACCCAGTTGTGCAAGCTGAGCAGTTGAACCAAATTCACTATCTTGTGAACTGGGGATCAATTGTTATGGGTGATAAGGATGCTAACTTTGATGGTATCCGTGTTGATGCAGTTGATAATGTCGATGCAGACCTTCTCCAAGTTTATACAAACTACTTCCGTGCAGCCTTTGGTGTGGATAAATCTGAAGCAAATGCACTTGCTCACATTTCTATCCTTGAAGCTTGGGATTTAAATGATAATGCTTATAATCAAAAACATGATGGTGCAGCCCTTGCCATGGATAATAACCTTCGTTATGCAATTATGGGTGCACTTTATGGATCTGGATCTTCATTGAAAGATTTGATTACTAGCAGTTTGACAGACCGTACAAATAATAGTAAGTATGGAGATACACAAGCTAACTATATCTTTGCGCGTGCTCATGATAACCTTGTTCAAGATATCATTCGTGATATTGTTCAAAAAGAAATCAATCCAAAATCAGATGGTTATACCATGACTGATGCTGAATTGAAACGTGCCTTTGAAATCTATAATGAAGATATGAAGAAGGCAGAAAAACGTTATACTATTAACAATATTCCAGCCGCCTATGCTTTGATTCTTCAAAATATGGAGCAGGTAACTCGTGTTTATTATGGAGATCTTTATACGGATAACGGCCAATATATGGCTACCAAGTCTCCTTACTATGATGCTATCACAACACTCTTGAAGAACCGTATGAAATATGTTTCAGGTGGACAATCGATGAAAGTCGACACGTTCAATGGAAAAGAAATCTTGTCATCTGTTCGTTACGGTAAAGATATTATGACTGCTGACCAAACTACGGGTGTAGCAGAAACAAGTAAACATTCTGGTATGTTGACTCTTATTGCCAATAATCAGGATTTCTCATTGGGTGATGGTACTTTGAAAGTTAACATGGGTAAACTTCATGCTAACCAAGCCTACCGTCCATTACTTCTTGGTACTGATAAGGGAATTGTCACTTACGAAAATGATGCAGCAGCAGCTGGAAAAATTAAATACACTGATGCTGAAGGAAACTTGTCTTTCAGTGGAGATGAAATCAAGGGATATCGAACTGTTGATATGAGAGGTTATCTTGGTGTATGGGTACCAGTAGGCGCACCTGATAACCAAGATATCCGTGTTAAAGGTTCAGATAAGAAACTGGATAAGACATTCTCAGCTACTGAAGCATTGGACTCACAAGTTATCTATGAAGGTTTCTCAAACTTCCAAGATTTTGTTGAAAAAGACAGCCAGTATACCAATAAATTGATTGCAGAAAACGCAGAACTCTTCAAGTCATGGGGAATCACATCATTCGAGATGGCTCCTCAATTTGTATCGGCTGATGACCGTACCTTCCTTGATTCTGTTATCCAAAATGGCTATGCCTTTACTGACCGTTATGACCTTGCTATGAGTAAGAATAACAAATACGGTTCTAAAGAAGATCTTCGTGATGCCCTTAAGGCGCTTCACAAGCAAGGTATTCAAGCAATTGCTGACTGGGTTCCAGATCAACTTTACCAATTGCCAGGACAAGAAGTTGTAACAGCAACACGTGCAAATAGTTATGGTACTCCAAAGGCCAATGCTTATATCAATAACACTTTATATGTTGCAAATTCTAAATCATCAGGTAAGGACTTCCAAGCTCAATATGGTGGTGAGTTCCTTGATGAGCTCCAAAAGAAATATCCACAGTTGTTTGAAGATGTGATGATATCAACTGGTAAGAAGATTGATCCATCTGTTAAAATCAAGCAATGGTCTGCTAAGTACATGAATGGTACTAATATCCTTGGTCGTGGTAATCGTTATGTTCTCAGTAACGATGCTACTGGTCGCTATTATCAAGTTACTGATAATGGCATCTTCTTGCCAAAACCTTTGACAGACCAAGGTGGTAAGACAGGTTTCTACTATGATGGTAAGGGTATGGCCTACTTTGATAATAGTGGTTTCCAAGCTAAGAATGCTTTCATTAAATATGCTGGAAATTACTATTACTTCGATAAAGAAGGTTATATGTTGACTGGTCGTCAAGATATCGATGGTAAGACTTATTTCTTCTTGCCAAATGGTGTACAGCTTCGTGATTCTATTTATCAACAAGATGGTAAATATTATTACTTTGGTAGCTTTGGTGAGCAATACAAAGATGGTTACTTTGTATTCGATGTACCGAAAGAAGGTACTTCAGAAACAGAAGCTAAATTCCGTTATTTCTCACCAACTGGAGAAATGGCTGTTGGCTTGACTTATGCTGGTGGAGGATTGCAATACTTTGATGAAAATGGCTTCCAAGCTAAAGGTACTAAGTATGTGACTCCAGACGGAAAACTCTACTTCTTTGATAAAAATTCAGGTAATGCCTACACAAATCGTTGGGCAGAAATCGATGGTATCTGGTATGAATTCAACGATCAAGGCTATGCACAAGCTAAGAAGGGTGAATTCTACACAACAGATGGCTCAACATGGTTCTACCGTGATGCAGCTGGTAAAAATGTGACAGGTGCCCTTACTTTGGACGGTCACGACTATTACTTCCGTGCAAATGGTGCCCAAGTTAAAGGTGAATTTGTTACTGAAAATGGCAAGATTAGCTACTACACTGTAGATAATGGTTACAAGGTTAAAGACAAGTTCTTCGAAGTGAACGGCAAGTGGTACCATGCTGATAAGGATGGTAACCTCGCTACAGGTCGTCAAACGATTGACCACCTTAACTATTACTTCAATGCTGATGGAAGCCAAGTCAAATCTGATTTCTTCACTCTTGATGGTGGTAAGACATGGTACTACGCCAAAGATGATGGTGAAATCGTGACAGGTGCCTATAGTGTTGGTGGTAAAAACTATTACTTCAAAGAAGATGGTAGTCAAGTCAAAGGCGACTTTGTTAAGAATGCTGACGGATCACTTTCTTACTATGACAAAGATTCAGGTGAGCGTCTCAATAACCGTTTCTTGACAACTGGTAACAATGTTTGGTACTACTTCAAAGATGGTAAGGCTGTAACAGGACGCCAAAATATCGATGGTAAAGAATATTACTTTGATAATTTGGGACGTCAAGTTAAAGGTAGCCCAATCAGCACACCAAAAGGAGTAGAATACTACGAATCAGTTCTTGGAGAACGTGTGACAAACACATGGATTACTTTCCAAGACGGTACGACTGTCTTCTTCGATGAAAATGGTTATGCTGATTTTGATAAATAAATAATCAATCAATCTAATCTTAATCTGAGAGATTAAGTGAAAAACGATATGATTTGACATGAATTTATAGGTGAAATTTCTTGAAAACGAGAATCGTTTAAAGAAATTTTGCCTTTTTATGCTCCTTAAAGAAAAAATCTGACAAATATCAATTTTGAGTCAGAATCATTGTAAAAGCTATTGTATCAAGGACTTTGGCGGCTTTTATGAAAAATAGTTTTAGTTATCAAATGATATGAAAATGAGAATTGAAAACCTATGAAATAGGTGTGTTACAAAGTTTTTCTAATATTAATGTTATGTAATATATATTTTATAAAAAAACAATTAATTCGAGAAATAGTTAGAAAATAATGATATAATGTAATTGTTTGAAATCGGATAGATTTCAGTCTGATTTTGACAAATAAAATCACGGGGAAAATTATAATGGAAAATAAGATACACTATAAGCTTCATAAAGTTAAGAAGCAATGGGTTACAATTGCAGTTGCTTCTGTAGCACTTGCTACTGTCTTGGGAGGATTGTCTGTAACAACATCTTCAGTTTCAGCGGATGAAACTCAAGATAAGACAGTAACTCAATCAAATTCAGGTACAACAGCTTCTTTAGTTACTTCTCCTGAAGCAACCAAAGAAGCCGATAAACGTACAAATACAAAAGAAGCAGATGTTTTAACACCTGCTAAAGAAACAAATGCTGTAGAAACAGCGACTACAACGAACACACAAGCAACAGCTGAAGCAGCTACAACAGCAACAACAGCTGATGTAGCAGTGGCAGCTGTTCCAAATAAAGAAGCAGTTGTGACAACAGATGCACCAGCTGTTACAACTGAAAAAGCAGAAGAACAACCAGCAACAGTGAAGGCTGAAGTTGTTAATACAGAAGTTAAGGCGCCAGAAGCTGCTTTGAAAGATTCAGAAGTAGAAGCTGCGCTTTCCTTGAAAAACATCAAAAACATTGATGGTAAATATTACTACGTTAATGAAGATGGTTCACACAAAGAAAACTTTGCCATTACTGTAAATGGTCAATTGCTTTACTTCGGTAAAGATGGTGCTCTTACAAGTTCATCAACATACTCTTTCACACCAGGAACAACAAATATTGTTGATGGTTTCTCAATAAATAACCGTGCCTACGATTCATCTGAAGCTAGCTTTGAATTGATTGATGGTTATTTGACTGCAGATAGCTGGTACCGTCCAGCTTCTATCATCAAAGATGGTGTAACTTGGCAAGCATCAACTGCAGAAGATTTCCGTCCACTTTTGATGGCTTGGTGGCCAAATGTAGATACACAAGTTAACTACTTGAACTACATGTCTAAAGTATTTAACTTGGATGCTAAATATTCAAGTACAGATAAGCAAGAAACTTTGAAAGTTGCTGCTAAGGACATTCAAATCAAGATTGAGCAAAAGATTCAGGCTGAAAAATCAACACAATGGTTGCGTGAAACTATCTCTGCCTTTGTTAAGACACAACCACAATGGAACAAAGAAACTGAAAACTACTCTAAAGGTGGCGGCGAAGATCACCTTCAAGGTGGTGCCCTTCTTTATGTGAATGATTCACGTACACCATGGGCGAATTCTGACTATCGTCGTTTGAACCGTACAGCAACTAACCAGACTGGTACAATTGATAAATCAATTCTTGATGAGCAATCAGATCCAAACCACATGGGTGGTTTCGACTTCTTGCTAGCTAATGACGTAGATTTGTCAAACCCAGTTGTTCAAGCGGAACAATTGAACCAAATCCACTACCTTATGAACTGGGGTTCAATCGTTATGGGTGACAAGGATGCTAACTTCGATGGTATCCGTGTCGACGCGGTAGATAATGTCGATGCAGACATGCTTCAACTCTACACAAACTACTTCCGTGAGTACTATGGTGTTAACAAATCTGAAGCAAACGCTCTTGCTCACATCTCAGTCCTTGAAGCATGGAGCCTTAATGACAACCACTACAATGACAAGACAGATGGCGCTGCGCTTGCTATGGAAAACAAACAACGTTTGGCTCTCCTCTTCTCATTGGCTAAACCAATCAAAGAACGTACACCAGCTGTAAGTCCTTTGTATAACAATACTTTCAACACGACACAACGTGATGTTAAGACTGACTGGATTAACAAAGATGGAAGCAAGGCCTATAACGAAGACGGAACAGTTAAACAGTCTACAATCGGTAAATATAACGAGAAATACGGAGATGCGTCAGGAAATTACGTCTTTATCCGTGCCCATGATAACAACGTTCAAGATATTATTGCTGAAATCATCAAGAAAGAAATCAATCCAAAATCAGATGGTTTCACGATTACTGATGCTGAAATGAAGCAAGCCTTTGAGATTTACAACAAAGACATGCTCAGCAGCGACAAAAAATATACGCTTAACAACATCCCAGCGGCTTACGCGGTTATGTTGCAAAACATGGAAACTATCACTCGTGTCTACTATGGAGACCTTTATACAGATGATGGTCACTACATGGAAACTAAGTCTCCATATTACGATACCATTGTTAACTTGATGAAGAGTCGTATCAAGTATGTATCTGGTGGGCAAGCACAACGTTCATACTGGTTGCCAACTGATGGTAAGATGGACAATTCAGATGTTGAACTTTACCGTACAAATGAAGTCTACACTTCAGTACGTTATGGTAAAGACATTATGACAGCTAATGATACAGAAGGTTCTAAATACAGCCGTACTTCTGGTCAGGTAACACTTGTAGCTAACAATCCAAAATTGAATTTGGATCAATCAGCTAAACTTAATGTTGAAATGGGTAAAATCCATGCCAACCAAAAATACCGTGCTTTGATTGTTGGTACAGCTGATGGTATCAAGAACTTTACATCTGATGCAGATGCAATCGCAGCAGGTTACGTTAAAGAAACAGACAGCAACGGTGTCTTGACTTTCGGTGCTAATGACATCAAGGGTTATGAAACATTTGATATGTCTGGTTTCGTAGCAGTTTGGGTTCCAGTTGGATCTTCAGATAATCAAGATATCCGAGTAGCGCCTTCAACAGAAGCTAAAAAAGAGGGTGAATTGACTCTTAAAGCGACTGAAGCTTATGATTCACAATTAATCTACGAAGGCTTCTCTAACTTTCAAACTATTCCAGATGGTTCAGATCCTTCAGTCTATACTAACCGTAAGATTGCTGAAAATGTTGATTTGTTCAAATCATGGGGTGTAACATCATTTGAAATGGCACCTCAATTTGTATCTGCTGACGATGGTACCTTCCTTGACTCAGTTATCCAAAATGGTTATGCCTTTGCAGACCGTTACGATCTTGCCATGAGTAAGAACAATAAATACGGTTCTAAAGAAGATCTACGTGATGCTCTTAAAGCACTTCATAAGGCTGGTATTCAAGCAATCGCTGACTGGGTTCCAGACCAAATTTACCAATTGCCAGGTAAAGAAGTTGTAACAGCGACTCGTACTGATGGTGCTGGTCGTAAGATTGCGGACGCTATCATTGACCACTCACTTTATGTGGCTAACTCTAAGTCATCAGGCAAAGATTACCAAGCTAAATACGGTGGTGAATTCTTGGCTGAACTTAAAGCTAAGTACCCTGAAATGTTCAAGGTAAACATGATTTCAACTGGTAAACCAATTGATGATTCTGTTAAATTGAAACAATGGAAGGCTGAATACTTCAACGGAACAAACGTTCTTGAACGTGGTGTTGGCTATGTACTTAGCGATGAAGCAACTGGTAAGTATTTCACTGTCACTAAAGAAGGTAACTTCATTCCTCTTCAATTGACAGGTAAAGAAAAGGTTATTACTGGATTCTCAAGTGATGGTAAAGGAATCACTTACTTCGGTACAAGTGGTACACAAGCTAAATCTGCCTTTGTAACCTTCAATGGTAACACTTACTACTTTGATGCTCGTGGTCACATGGTTACTAACAGTGAATACTCACCAAATGGTAAAGACGTTTATCGTTTCTTACCAAATGGTATCATGTTGAGTAATGCCTTCTACATTGATGCTAATGGTAATACCTACCTTTATAACTCTAAAGGTCAAATGTACAAGGGTGGTTACACTAAATTTGATGTTTCTGAAACTGATAAAGACGGTAAAGAATCTAAGGTTGTGAAATTCCGTTACTTCACTAATGAAGGTGTCATGGCCAAAGGTGTTACGGTTATTGATGGTTTCACACAATATTTTGGAGAAGACGGTTTCCAAGCTAAAGATAAGTTAGTAACCTTTAAAGGTAAAACTTATTACTTTGACGCACACACTGGTAATGGTATCAAGGATACTTGGAGAAATATCAATGGTAAGTGGTACTACTTTGATGCAAACGGTGTTGCTGCTACAGGTGCACAAGTCATCAATGGTCAAAAACTTTACTTCAATGAAGATGGAAGCCAAGTTAAAGGTGGCGTTGTTAAGAATGCAGATGGTACTTACAGCAAGTACAAAGAAGGTTCTGGAGAGCTAGTGACTAACGAATTCTTCACAACTGATGGCAATGTTTGGTACTATGCAGGCGCTAATGGTAAGACTGTTACAGGTGCACAAGTCATCAATGGCCAACACCTATACTTTAATGCAGACGGAAGCCAAGTTAAGGGTGGTGTTGTTAAGAATGCAGATGGTACTTATAGTAAGTATAATGCTTCAACAGGTGAACGCTTGACTAATGAGTTTTTCACAACAGGCGACAACAACTGGTACTACATTGGTGCTAATGGTAAGTCAGTGACTGGTGAAGTTAAAATTGGTGACGATACTTATTTCTTCGCTAAGGATGGTAAACAAGTAAAAGGTCAAACAGTAAGTGCTGGCAATGGTCGAATTAGCTATTACTATGGTGATAGTGGTAAGAGAGCTGTTAGCACATGGATAGAAATTCAACCAGGAGTTTACGTTTACTTTGATAAGAATGGTCTTGCTTATCCACCTAGAGTGCTAAACTAATTGATATAAAAAGGAGGACTTTGGTTCTCCTTTTTATATTTTATGGGAACGAGTCTTTTTTATGACAAAATTATAATCTATTATTAATGTGATAAAAATATCATTAAAATAAGTTTTATTAACTTTTTTTGATAATAAAAAATGATATAATAAGT
>ENA-ORRR01002011-ORRR01002011.1-human-gut-metagenome-genome-assembly--contig:-NODE-2011-length-11306-cov-2.25189_pt1 | contig 11306 bp, 10 predicted proteins | sample MGYA00242182_ERZ509148 | MGnify/ENA primary metagenome ERZ509148 (study PRJEB26280, sample SAMEA2338674) | human gut metagenome | biome: human gut; feature: human-associated habitat; material: faeces... | reverse complement strand
AGAAAAAAACGGAATTGTGAAAGAGCAGATTTCCAAAAACGGAAATTGGCAGAAAATAAAAGTATCTGCCATAGATGCAGCACAAAACATACAACAGGAGGAGCTTCGTGTGCTGGTTATCCCCACTTCTTTCCAAAAAGCAAAGCCGGAAAATAACAGAGTAAATATAATCATAGTTATTCTCTTTTTAATGGGGTTGTTTGTCTGGAAAAAGAAGAGAGGATGCTTTATACTAAAGTAAAACACAGCCAGAAGGAGAGGAAAATCAATGAAGGTTTTTGACATGCACTGTGATACAATCAGCGCTATTTATGAAAAGAGGAAGAGCAAGGAAGCAGTAGAGCTTAGGAAAAACAATCTCCATTTAGATATCGAAAAGATGAGAAAAGGAGATTATGGACTTCAGACTTTTGCGCTTTTTGTAGACAAGGAGGCGCAAAAAGACAGCTTTTGTACTGCGCAGGAGATGGCAGCGCTGTTTCAGGAGGAAATTAAGAAAAACAGTCAGGATATTGCACAGGTTTTTACATATAAGGATATAGAAGAAAACGAGAAGAACGGAAAGATTTCCGCACTGTTATCTTTGGAGGAAGGAGCTATTTACCAGAGAGAACCGCAGATGCTGCGTAAATTTTATGAGCAAGGGGTGCGTATGGCAACTTTTACATGGAATTATGAGAATGATTTAGGATATCCCAATCGTTTTTATAATCCTCTGGAACAAAAAATGTGGAGTGCAGGAGAAACAGCAGGTTTAAAAGAAAAAGGACTTGAAATGTTGGAGGAAATGGAAGCGCTTGGTATTATTCCCGATGTTTCACATCTTTCAGACGGCGGCTTTTATGACGTGGCATCTCATTCTAATGCAAGGGGAATTGCCCCTAATGCAGCTCGGAATTTAACGGATGATATGATACGGATTTTAGCTGAAAAAGGCGGTGTCATGGGATTGAATTTCTGTGTTTCTTTTGTAAGAGAGAACTGGAAGCCAAAGGAAGACGGTGCGCTTTTGTCGGAACTCATCAGACAGATAAAATATATTATTTGCGTAGGCGGAGAAGAATGTATCGGGCTTGGCAGTGATTTTGACGGGATTGAAGAAGCGCCTTCTGAGATGAAAAATGCAGCAGGTCTTCCGCTTTTGGCAGAAGCAATGGAAAGGGAAGGTATGCTATACAGTCAGGTTGAAAAAGTATTTTTTAAAAATGTAAAGAGATTTCTGAAGGAAAATCTGTAAAAAGAAGACTGTTGCTTTAAGATACAGATGGCGTGTAAGCTTAAAGCAGCAGCCACATTTTAAGAAGATTTTTATTCTTCTTCAGGGTTTGGCAAATGCACAATTTTCATTTCATGATGTACTGCAGGAAGAAAACGTTCTGTTAAGTCCTTTGTCAAAAGCTTTAAGCTGGAAGTATTGACACAGGGATGACAGCCGATAAATTCATCTTCCAGAACCTCTTCATCTACCAATAATTGTACACGGTTTTCTAAATCATTCATTAAACCCAATACACTGACAGAACCGGGAGAAATGTTCAGAAATTTTTCCATAAATTCCGGTCCTGCAAAGGATAATCTTGCAGAGCCGATTTGTTTGGAAAGGTCTTTTGTTTTAAATTTTTTGTTTCCAGGCATTAAAAGCAGGTAAAAGTCTGTTTGCTGGCGATTACATAGAAATAGATTTTTACACATAGTGACCTGCATAAGCTCATCCACCCGTTCGCAGGCTTCCATAGTAGAGGCTGCTTCGTGGTCTGCCTGTTCATAAGGGATTTTCAACTGCTCCAGCAAATTGTAAACCTTTATTTCCTTTTCTTCACGCCTGTCTAAAAGAGCAGGGTGTCCTTTCCGTAGCTGCATAATTTTTCCTTCTTTCTTAGCATTTAAAATCAAATAAATCACGAACAGGTACTTCCAATGCTTCTGCGATGTCAAAAAGACTGTCCAGAGAAATGGAAGTTTTTACCCTTGGTGCTTCAATATTACTAATATGTGTTCTGCTAAGTCCTACACTTTCTGCAAGCTGAGTTTGCGTTAATCCTTTTAATTTCCGATAATAAGATATAGTCAGTCCTAATTCACGAAATTGTCTTGTTCTTTTTTCATCCATAAAGGCAAATCTCCTTTTTTGCTAAATATAGCATTGCCATAAATGGATAAAAACAAACCTAAAATATGCAGAAATAAAGTGTAAAGTTGCAAATTATAGATACATATTGTAAAAAGACGTATTATAAATCATTTTTGCAGTATACAGTTAGATATTTGTCTGCAATACCACACATTTGCTCCAAGCTGAACACATGTACATGGCTTCCGGAAATCACTTCAAAACCACTTACAAAGTCTGATTTGGAAAACAGATAATACCATTCTTCCATATCCGGGAAAAGAGAAGAATGTTTTTGCAGCTTGTAAAGTGCATCAATATCGAGCCATTCATCTGTCCAGAAACAGGTTCCTAGTAAGACTTTGTTATTGTCATAAGCGGCAATAGGAATTGCTTCTGTACGTTTTTTTGTAGGATGCTGTCCCCACCATTTGCCTACATTTTTCATAGGGAAAGGAGATGTTCTCATTTCATCCGTTAAAACCAGAAATTCTCTGCATATTGTTTCAAAGGTATTTTTAGTATAGTTATCTAAGGCAGGCAAAACAAAAGTATTGAAAACGGTCTCTCCCTGTCCAAATTCAATTTCTGACTGATAAGGAAAGACATAGGTGTACCAAAAACGAAAAATACCATCCGAGATGGAATAAACCGCACGGCGGCTTGTCTGGTCTTCGGTTACCGGTACTTTTCGCTCTGCCAGATTATGGGAAGATAGAGAGAGCAGAAGACTGCTGGCAGCGCTGGGTGTAAGCCCTGTATCGTCACAAATTTCCTGCAGCTTTTTCTCCTCCTGTCCCAGGGAAAGGAGAATAGAGCGCATAACGGAAGACGCAGAGTAAAATTCTTTTGTTCTGGAAGGTACAAGGCGATAAAAACTGCCGTTTTCCTGAAAGAAAAGTCGGTAAAGATTGTCTTTTACCGATATTTCAGGGTTAAAAAAACGTAAATAAGCAGGTACACCGCCGGTAACGCTATATAATAGCATTTGTTCTTCTAAGGACATTTCAGGATAAAGCATCCGCATTTCAAAAAAGCGAAACGGTCTTAAAAGGAAAGCATGCTGTTCCTTTGTACATTCTTTTTCATAGGCAGAAGCGGGCTTGCATAACACCAGAAATAAATTTGCAGCGTTGCTTGTGCGGTTGAAAAAAGAAGTAATCAATGTGGAAATCCTTCTGTTTCCGGCAGCAAGATGTGGAAAGTCATCAAAAATGATTAACAACGGTTCTTGCTCAGCGTGTTTGGCAAGTAAGTTAAGAACATCAGTCAGTTTTTTTGCCTGTTGAAAATCTTTGTGGAATTGCCGCGTGCATAATGCTTTTAGCATATGGATATTTTCTTCAAAAGATAGAGGGGCAGCTTTAAAATATAAAGTTTTTCTGCTTTTAGAAAGCTCCTGAATGAGTCTGGTTTTTCCCATACCGAAATGGGAGTATAAAGATATATGGCAGGAAGCTTCTGTATCAAATAAATGGTTGAAATTGGAAAGAATATTCCCTTTGTCTAAAAACATAATATCTCCTTGGATTTTGTAAAATAATAGTTAACTTTATTTTAGGTGGAGTTTTCAGGAAAGTCAAAGTATTTTCAAAGGTTTTTTATAGAAAGTTTAGATTTAATTCCGGATTATTTAGGGGAAAAAGAGAAAAAATATGGTATAATAAGCCTTGCAGAGCCCTGCGTGTACGCAAAGAGCTATATAAGGCGAAAAGCTCACGGAGACGGTAGTCGACGTGGTACAATATAGAAAAACCGGCTAGAGAGGCAGTGATTATGAAACTTAAAACCAGAATTATTATTTCTTTCTTTATTATTGTTTTAGAACCCTTGCTTTTTACGGGTTTGGCTTTCTGGGCATTTTCGGAGTATCAGTTTGGTGTCATAGAAGAACAATATGGAATAGAAGACCCCACATATAAAAGTCTTTCCAACACGGCGGAGATTGTAAATCATCTTAGTAATGAACAGGCAGAGATGATGCAAAAAGTAGCAGAGGAAGAGCCATATAAATTTGAAGACATTGTGTATTTGGATGAAATGAATAAGGAGCTTCAGGAGATGCACTCGTATCTGTTGGTGAAAGAAGGAGACAGAGTGACTTATTACGGCTGCGAAAACTATCCGGCAGAGGTAGTAAAACGTTTGGAGCGTTATGAAAACTTTAATTCCGGAAGCAGCGACAGTGTTTACATGGGAGGCAGAGTTCAGGCACTTGTAAAACAGATTAGTTTTCAGACGGATACAGTCAAGGACGGAAGCGCATTTATTATTTCTAATATTTTTGAAACGCTTCCTCAGTTGAAGGAGCTTTTCAAAAACATGCTGGTAACGGTAATTGTAATTCTGTCTGCTACTGCATTAGGTCTGACATGGTGGATTTACAGAGGGGTGATTGCTCCTCTTGACAGACTTCGGACAGCTACCAGAAGGATTAAGGAGGGTGACTTGAATTTCTCTGTATCTACGGAAGGCGTCAGTGAAATTGCGGATTTATGTCAGGATTTCGAGGATATGCGCCGCCGTCTGAAGGAAAATGCAGAAGAAAAGGTTGTTTTTGATAGGGAAAGTAAGGAGCTTATCAGCAACATTTCCCATGATTTAAAAACTCCGATTACAGCGGTAAAAGGCTATGTTGAGGGAATTATGGACGGAGTTGCCAATACGCCGGAGAAAATGGAGCGTTATATTAAGACCATCTATAATAAAGCCAATGAAATGGACAGATTAATTAATGAACTGACTTTCTATTCAAAAATGGATACGAATAAAATTCCGTATACGTTTAATAAAATTTATGTAACAGAATTTTTTGATGACTGTGCGGAAGATTTGAATGTAGAGCTTAGCGCCAAGAATGTAGAGTTTTCTTACTCCAACTATGTAGAACCGGAAGTTATGGTAATTGCAGATGCGGAGCAGATTAAGCGTGTTGTAAATAATATTGTGAGCAATTCTTTGAAGTATACCGGCGATGGAAAACAGAAGCGAATTAATTTGCGGGTAAAGGATGTGGGAGACTTTATTCAGGTGGAAATCGAGGATAACGGAAAGGGAATAGCGGCAAAAGACTTGCCTAATATATTTGACAGATTTTACAGAACAGATGCTTCCCGAAATTCCTCTAAGGGAGGAAGCGGCATTGGTCTTTCTATTGTTAAAAAGATTATGGAGGACCATGGAGGTAAGGTCTGGGCAACAAGTAAAGAAAATATTGGAACAGTGATGTACTTTGTTCTAAGAAAATATCAGGAGGTACCGGTAAATGAGTAAGATTTTAATTGTGGAAGATGAGGAAGCGATTGCAGATTTAGAGAAAGACTATCTGGAATTAAGCGGTTTTGAAGTGGAAATTGAGAATAGAGGCGATGTAGGATTAAAAAGAGCCTTAGAGGAAGACTATGATTTGTTTATTTTAGATTTAATGCTTCCGGAGGTGGATGGATTTGAAATATGCAGAGAAATCCGTAATCAGAAAAACACGCCGATTATCATGGTTTCAGCCAAAAAAGACGACATTGATAAAATCAGAGGTCTTGGTCTTGGAGCAGATGACTATATGACAAAACCATTCAGTCCCAGTGAACTGGTTGCCAGAGTAAAAGCTCACCTTGCCCGATATGAGCGTCTGATTGGAACAGGAATTCAGGAAAATGACATTATTGAAATTCGTGGGTTGAAAATTGACAAGACAGCCAGACGTGTATGGGTAAACGGCGAGGAGAAGAATTTTACCACGAAAGAATTTGATCTTCTTACCTTTTTAGCACAAAATCCAAACAGAGTATTTACAAAGGATGAGCTGTTTAAAGAAATCTGGGCAATGGAGTCTATCGGAGATATTGCAACAGTTACTGTGCACATTAAGAAAATTCGTGAGAAAATTGAATTTAATACAGCGAAACCTCAATATATAGAAACAATTTGGGGAGTGGGATATCGATTTAAAGTGTAAACTTAGAAATTATTTCTTTTAAGTAGGCGACTGTTGTGTTAGTCTTAATGCAGCAGTCGCTTTATTATTGCAATAGGAGGTCAGGTACTACACAATAATAATGTTCCGTAAGAAATGTACTAATGAAAATGCGTATAGAGGAGAGCAGGGAATATATGAAATATTTAGATGAGGCGTTGTATGAATACAGCCAGACGGATTTTTATCCTTTTCACATGCCCGGACACAAGCGGAATTTTTTGCCGGACACAATGAAAAATTTTTATGATATTGACATTACGGAGATAACAGATTTTGATAATCTTCATCATGCAGAGGGGATTTTAAAGGAAAATCAACAACTGGCAGCAAGCCTTTATGGAGCTGATTTTACGTATTTTCTTATAAATGGCAGTACGGCAGGAATTTTGGCAGCAGTTTCAGCCTGCACGAAGAGAAACGGGAAGCTTTTGATGGTCAGAAACTGTCATAAGGCAGTGTATCATGCTGCATATTTAAGAGGCTTGAAGACCACGTATCTTTATCCGTCTTATGAGCCGACTTGTGGATTAAATGGCAGGATTTTACCTGCTGATGTGGAAAAAGCATTAGAAAAAGATAGAGACATTCAGGCTGTTTTAATTACTTCGCCCACCTATGAAGGAATAGTATCCGATGTAAAAAGCATAGCAGAAATTGTGCACAAATATAATATTTCTCTCATTGTAGATGAAGCGCATGGGGCACATTTTTCCTTTCATGATGGATTTCCTGTTTCTGCCCTTGATTTGGGAGCGGATGTGGTTATTCACAGCCTGCATAAAACCCTGCCGTCACCTACTCAGACAGCTCTTTTGCACGTGAAAGGAAAACGCATAGATATCAATAAAGTAGAAACTTTTTTGGGGATTTATCAGACCAGCAGTCCTTCATACGTGTTAATGGGTGGCATTTCCGCTTGTCTGAGATTTATAAAAGAAAAGGGAGAAGAAGCGTTTGAGGAATATGTGGATAATTTAAAAGAATGTCGATTGCAGTTAAGTAAAATGAAGTCCCTTCGGATGCTGGAGCAAGAACTTGGAAATACTTATTCTGCTTTTGATATTTCCAAGCTTGTGATTTCCACAGTTGGTACGGGAATATCAGGAGTAAAGCTTCATGATATTTTAAGGGGAAAATATCATTTAGAAATGGAAATGGAGGCGGAAAACTACGTTATTGCTCTTACCGGTGTCTTAGATAATAAGGAAGGATTTGAAAGATTAACACAGGCGTTTTTGGAAATTGATGCAGGGTTATCTAGGAGCTTTGAACCGAAATTTTGCTTTGAGGACAGCAGTAAGGTGTTTCGTGCCGAGCAGGCTTGTCCTATTTATGAAGGGATGGAAGGAAAAAAACAGAGAGTATTATTTTCAGAAAGTGAAGGGCTGATTTCAGGCGAGTATGCTTATCTGTATCCACCGGGAATACCGCTTTTAACTCCGGGAGAAAAGATTGACAGGCAGTTTCTTGAGCAGGCGCTGAAGTGGAAAAAGCAGGGGCTTTACCTTCAGGGTTTACAGGATTATACACAGGAATTTATATGGGTTTTAGACAGATAAAACAGGAAGATAAAAGGAGCGACTATGGGAAAGATTTTTTATATTATGGGAAAAAGTTCATCAGGGAAGGATACAATTTATAACCGCCTGCGTACAGATGAAACACTGGAGCTTTCAAAACTGATTTTATATACCACCAGACCGATGAGAGAAGGGGAAATGCAGGGGCGGGAGTATCATTTTGTGCAGGAAGAACGCTTTTGCCGGCTGAAAGAAGATGGAAAAGTAATAGAGTCCCGAACTTATGAAACAGTATATGGGCCTTGGACATACTTTACCGCAGATGACGGTCAGATTGCAGACGATGAAAAAAATTATCTGGGAATTGGAACCTTAGAGTCTTATATGCAGCTGAAAAATTATTACGGAGAAGAAAAAATCTGCCCTATTTATATAGAAGTGGAGGATGGAGAGCGTTTAAAGAGAGCAATCGCCAGAGAAGAACAGCAAAAAACTCCCAAATATGAGGAAATGTGCCGGAGATTTCTGACAGACGCACAGGATTTTTCAGAAGAAAAGTTACGGGAGGCAGGCATTACAAAGAGATTTTATAATACGGAGCTGGAAAATTGTATAAAAGAAATTAAAAACTATATACAAAAGTTGCAGTAGGGAAAAAATATGTGATATAATGAACGAAAGTTGTTCTCGTAAGAGCGCAGGAATTGAGGTGAATTGCAATGCAAGAAGTAGAAAAAGTATTGGGACATGAAGAAGTAGTGAAACATTTAAAGAATGCAGCAGCAATGGATAAGGTTTCCCATTCCTATATTTTTGCAGGAGAGAAGGGAAGCGGTAAGAAGCTTCTGGCAAAGTTGTTTGCTATGACGTTGCAGTGTGAAAAGCATGGAGATGAACCATGCTTGCAGTGTAGTTCCTGCAAAAAGGCAATGAACCGGAACCATCCGGATATTATTTACATTAGTCACGAGAAACCAAATTCCATAGGTATTGAAGATATCAGAGAACAGTTAATTTCTGATGTTTCTATTAAACCATACACAGGACCATATAAAATTTATATTGTAGATGAAGCGGAGAAGATGACTGTGCAGGCGCAGAACGCTCTGTTGAAAACCATAGAAGAACCGCCGGCTTACGCAGTCATTCTTTTGTTGGTAAATAACGGGAGTACCTTGCTTCCCACGATTGCATCAAGATGTGTGACATTGAATTTTAAACCGGTCAGAGATGAAGTAATTAAGAAATATTTAATGGAAGAGCTTCATGTGCCGGATTATCAGGCGGAGGTCAGTGTTGCCTTTGCACAGGGAAATGTAGGAAAAGCAAAGCAGATTGCCACTGCCGAGGATTTTACGGAGATGATGGATGCGGCTTTTCGTATTCTGAAACGAGGTCAGGATATGGAAGTTTACGAAATGGTGGATGCTATTAAACTTCTTTCCGAGCAAAAGCATACCATATATGAGTATTTGGATTTGTATCTGGTATGGTTCAGAGATGTTTTGATGTTTAAGGCAACCAGACAGATTGACGGACTTGTATTTCGCCAGGAGTATAATGATATTAAAAGCCGTGCTGACAGAAGCTCTTATGAAGGCTTGGAGAAAATTATTCGGGCTATCGAAACAGCAAAAGCACGTTTGCAGGCAAATGTTAATTTTGATTTAACCATGGAACTTTTGTTCCTTACAATCAGGGAGAACTAGTTATGACAAAGGTAATTGGAGTAAGATTTCGTAACGTGGGAAAAATTTATTATTTTTCACCGCAAGACTTAGAGATAAAGGCAGGAGAGCATGTCATTGTAGAAACCGCAAGAGGTGTGGAATACGGAAGTGTTGTGCTGCCGCCAAGAGAGGTATCGGATGAGAAAGTGGTACAGCCGCTAAAAGAGGTTATCCGTATTGCAACGCCTCAGGATGATAAAAAAGAGGAAGCGAACAGAAAAAGAGAAAAAGAGGCATTTCAGATTTGTTTAAAGAAAATCAGAGAGCATAATCTGGAAATGAAGCTGATTGATGTAGAGTACACGTTTGACAATAATAAAATTCTCTTTTACTTTACTGCGGACGGACGTATTGATTTCCGTGAGCTGGTAAAGGATTTGGCAGCAATCTTTAAGACAAGAATAGAGCTTCGCCAGATTGGCGTAAGGGATGAAACAAAGATTTTAGGAGGTATCGGTATATGCGGAAGACCTTTGTGCTGTCATACGTATCTGTCAGAGTTTGTGCCGGTTTCCATTAAAATGGCAAAAGAACAGAATTTATCTTTAAATCCTACAAAGATTTCAGGTGTATGCGGAAGACTGATGTGCTGTCTGAAAAATGAGGAAGAGACTTACGAAGAGTTAAATCGAAAATTGCCAAATCCGGGAGACAGGGTGACCACACCGGAAGGACTGAAAGGTGAAGTACAGAGTGTAAATGTACTCCGCCAGTATGTCAAAGTAATTGTGGATGTGGAGGACGAGAAAGAAATCAGAGAATATCAGGCATCAGAATTGAAGTTTAAAGCACGTCAGAAACGGGAAAAACTGAAGCTGACAGAAGAAGAAATGAAAGCATTAAAAGAACTGGAAAGAGATAAATAAAGAGGACATTCACGATTATGGAGAAGATACTTCGAGAAGGAGAAAGACTGGATGACCTCCAAAACGGATATAGCTTGATACAAAATCCTCAGCAGTTTTGCTTTGGGATTGACGCAGTGCTCTTATCCTGGTTTGCGCAGGTAAAGCCGGGAGAACGAGTGCTGGATATGGGGACGGGTACAGGTATCGTCCCCATTTTATTAAAGGTACGATATCCGAAGGGAGAGCATTTTACAGGACTTGAGATACAGGAGGAAAGTGCAGAAAGGGCAAGGAGAAGCGTTGCGTACAACCATCTGGAGCAGGATATAACGATTACCACAGGGGATATTAAAGAGTCCGCTTCCATTTATGGAGGGGCTTTTTTTGACGTTGTGACTACCAACCCTCCTTATATGATAGGGCATCATGGGTTGACGGGAAGCAATGAGGCGAAAATTATTGCAAGACACGAAACCCTCTGCAATTTAGAGGATATTATTTCTCAGGCTGCAAAGGTTTTAAAGCCAAAAGGGCGCTTTTATATGGTGCACAGACCATTTCGTCTGGCAGAGATTATGTCAGTTATGGTGAAATATCGGATAGAGCCTAAAAGAATGAGATTGGTACAGCCTTTTGCGGATAAAGAGCCGAATATGGTGCTGATTGAAGGGCTGCGTGGAGGAAATTCACGCATGCTTGTGGAAAAGCCGCTAATCGTGTATGAAAAACAGGGGATTTATACAGAGGAAATACAGAAAATTTACGGGCAGGAGGTGATAAAATGAGCGGAAAATTGTATTTATGTGCAACGCCCATCGGAAACTTAGAAGATATCACATACAGGGTGCTGCGAATTTTAAAAGAGGTGGATTTGATTGCGGCAGAAGATACCAGAAACAGTATCAAGCTGTTAAATCATTTTGAAATCAAAACACCAATGACCAGTTATCACGAATATAATAAATTTGACAAGGGAAGATATTTGGTAGGGCAGCTTTTAGACGGAAAAAATATTGCTTTGATTACAGATGCGGGAACACCGGGGATTTCTGATCCGGGAGAAGAACTGGTGGCAATGTGCTGTGAGGCGGGTATTGAGGTTACATCTCTTCCGGGAGCGGC
>ENA-ORRR01002008-ORRR01002008.1-human-gut-metagenome-genome-assembly--contig:-NODE-2008-length-11318-cov-3.58466_pt1 | contig 11318 bp, 7 predicted proteins | sample MGYA00242182_ERZ509148 | MGnify/ENA primary metagenome ERZ509148 (study PRJEB26280, sample SAMEA2338674) | human gut metagenome | biome: human gut; feature: human-associated habitat; material: faeces... | reverse complement strand
CCACCTCGAACGTGAGCCCGCCGATCCGGAAGTCGGCCACCGAAGAAGAAGTTATGGTCTGCGCCGGAGCCAACAACGAAAGGAATACCGTTTCGCGGACGTTGCCCACGTCGGGCGTCGTGTCCGAGAGGGCGTAGGCGAGGTTGGTGTTGTTCAGGTATATCTTGTCCACCTTGCCCAGCGCGCTGATCCCATGCGTGTCGTCGCGCAAAATATTGATAAGTTGCGCCTTTTCCAGATAAACCATCAGATCGGCCACCATGTTGCGGTTGATGTTCAGGTCGCGGGCCAGCTTCGAGTAATTGGGCTTGAAAGGAACGCTCTGCGCGACGATATAAAGCAGCTTTTTGAGCTTCTGAGCCGTGGAGGTCGTCATCTCGGCAAACGCGGGAATGTCGTTATCTACTACCTGATTGATGACGCTTAGCAACCGGAGGTAGTAACCGCTCTCCTGAAAATAGGGATAGTAGCCCTCCTTCAGGTACTCCTTGAACAGCGCCACGGGACGGTGTTCCGCATAGGGGAAGTCGATCTTGTTCTGTACGACCTGTTCGAGCGTATGGGCGGGAATACGGATGCCCTTGCCGATAGCCAGGTATTCCCGGAACGAGAGCCCCGGCAGGCGGTATTCCAGCTTGCGGCGGCTCAGGTCGGCCCCGCCCTTCTCCAGATCGAGGATGGACGAACCCGTATAGCCCACGCGCAGCGTCGCATAGGTGTCGTAGATGTTCTTGATCTCGGTGGACCAGTTCTTATATTTGTGTATCTCGTCGATATAGAGCGCCTTGCCACCCTCCCGATAGAACTGTCCGGCCAGCTCCACGAGCGTATGCGTCGAGAAATAGAGGTCGTCGGCCGACACGTAAAGCGTGGCCGCCGCATCTTCGTGCAGCTTGATGTGCTGCAATACGAGGGTCGATTTGCCGACGCCCCGCGCTCCGAGGATAGCCACAAGGCGGCTCTCCCACAAAATCTTGTCGTGAATGTCGCGCACATATTCGGTCGGCGTGTTCTGAAGCCGCGTCCGGAAGGTTCTTATCAAAGTATCCATACTTACTTGCTTTGTCCGTTTTGCACAAAGATAACAAAATTGCACGATGTATAATGCAATTCCTATGCAAAAAAGATGGGTTTATACGGCAGCCTCGCTTCCGCATCCGACGGGACTGACTTTCCATGAAAAAGGGTTGCACTTTCGGAGCGATTCCAGTGGCAGCAGCTTGCACGGCACGGGGCGTCGCGCAGACGTCGGAGTTCCTTCGCTGCGATCTTCACGGCTTCGGCCTTGATACGGTCGTAGTTCACCCTGAACGTATTCTCCATGCGGACAAGACATTGCGGGACGCTACCTGATACGACCCGTCTTCATCTGCTGAGACAGCCCATGTTTCGAACCCGATTGTTTTATGAAATCATCCCCGTCAAAAGTATTTTTGGCGGGGATGAATTGCATTTTGGGAAATTAGAATCTGTGAGTATGACCCACCGTCCCCGGGCTTATCCTATTATTAAAATTGTTGGGAGGAGGATCATAATTGAATGAATAATTTCCTTCCGGCGGTTTGTTGACGATGGTGCTTTGCTGTTGATCGATATTACCGCCTGAAATCTCCCCGCTTTCCCTTCTTGAAATTCGATCAAAAAGGTTCTGCTGATCTTGTAGCGATAAATTGAATTTCTTTTTCATAGCAGTTTAAGTTTTAGTTTATTTGAATACTGTCTGAACTATTAAGGCTCCTTAAATTTTTAGTTATAAAAAATTATAGCTTTAATATACGGGAGCCCACCCCGTATATCAATTTACGACAAAATACATTTCCTGAAAGTTGATCGTCAATTGTTTGAATTCAGCGGGAGGCAGTACACCCAATGTTCCGTCGAAGGGTATTCCCATCAACTGGGAATGGGGCATATCTTCGATCACATACAGGTTAGTCATCACACCCGTTTTATCCCCGATTGTCAGTTCCATTTGCGGCAGTATGGCGTATTCGAGTACCGGGCTGTATCCGGTCGCGGTTTTCCCGCGTTTGCGTCCGTGTGCCTGCAACGGCGGAAGCCGGTCGCGATGCGCCTCATGGAATTCCGGTTCGACGGACGATTTCGAGGCTCCCGTATCCCAAACCATCGTTGCGGGGATTCCGTCCAGTTCGACCCGAATGTAAGGCACTTTGTTGAGCATCAGGTTCCGGGGAGCATCGGGCGAAGAGACTGTCCGGGATCTCAAATGCAATTTCCGAAGTTCGTAGTCCAGTTCGATTTCGGGGAAGAGTTGCAATATGTCGTTTCCGAGAATAAGACCGCAATCCGTAACGCCCGTATCTCCGAGCGGCAGAACCACGCACGGAACATGGACGAACACGGCTGTTCCCAATCGCAGAGTGTCGAGCAATGCGAGAGGACACCGCGTTTCGTTGAATCGGATCGAATCCGCCGACATGGGCAATTCCAACTGAGATGCCAACTGTTTATCGATGATCGTCATCTGACCTCCGGAGTCGAGCATCGCTCCGATTCGTTGCATGCCGCGGACGGCCGTGAATTTGATTTGTTCGTCTTCGACGCCGAACGGTATGTCGTAATTCGCGTCGGCATCCGATATACCCATACGGGGCCACTGGGATTTCAGCCCGAAAAGGACGGCATTGGTCTCGAAAGCAGTCCGCGTCCCCTCGTCCATATAGTCCCGGCCTTGCGCAAGCAAGCTCGTACAAATATCGTGGGCAGCTTTGAAGTGTCCGAGTTTCGCCAGATTGTCGGACATCATCCAGAACAATGAGAAAAAGTTGCCGCCCATTTGGGCGTTGTACTCATCGTACATGTGCTGGATTTTCTCGACGGCGCCCGCCGGATTGTTGAAATTATGGTCGAGCAGCGCCCCCGAGAACAGCCGCATGTAATCGCTCAGGCTGTCGGCACTCTGTTCATAACGGGCTCTCGTTTCGAACCAGTCGCTTCGGGAGATAGCCTCTCCGATTGCATTGTCATACGGGTTTTCTTGGGCGGCCCCGATTTGCACCGGAAGGACTGCGAACAGCAGACCGATGATTTTACGAATAACCATGGCTTTATCATTTTGAAGTGGATATATCGACGACAGAAACAATTTCCGAATAATCGCTGCTATGGAAAATCAGCCTTTCCGCAAACAACCCATCTATAATGGGAATGAGACTCTTTTCCTCGATATGGCATTCTTTGGCCAATTCAGCGAGTGAAATGACTTCCTCATTGGCTTTTTGCAATACGTTCCACTCCGTCGAATGCGTATCGAATTCCAACTCATTTATCAGTGTTCCATTGCAGTATTCTTTATATATAGCCTTATCATCGTAGGAAACGAAAAGATAGGAATAATGCTGGCTTTTATAATAATGTTCGATTTCTATAAATTTATCCCACAATAAATTCTGAGATAATTTCAGATGTTCAAGAAGGATGATCTTGGTCTCGGCCTGCAAGTAATTTCGTGGCAGAAGCATAGACATCGGATTTTCAGCCCATCGGTATGGCAATTCGTCCTTTATCTTGTTATAATATGGACTGGACTTGATTACAGCTAATTGAGATATGTTATGCTTGAAAAAGTTTTCGGCATAAAAGAACCTTAAAAAATGCAGATTGTCAATGCTCTCGATTATATCGTCTTCCGTTTCTTCTATCAAGCCCCGTAAAACGTTCGCTCCGTTTACATGAATTCTGTACTTATAAGCGAACTTGATGAATAAGAGATTACTGGAAAATGTATTTTTCTTGTCGATCTTTCGTAAAAGATTGTCTGAAGGAGATTCATATCCGATTTGCACATGATTGAATCCAGCCAAAGCCATCTTCTTTACAATCCGTGCATTGACTCCGTGCGATATGATTTCACCTAAATCGATGGATAATCGAGGATACTGCTCTCTGATTTCCATCAGTCCGTCAAGGAAAGCGTCGAAGCGAGCAAAGTCATTGTCGATAAGATCATTATCCAAAAACTGAATTCTGTAGATTCCGTACTTCTTAACCGAATCGGCGATTTCATCCAATGTGACGGCTATATCTTTTTTCCGGAATTTATAACCCATGTTTAAGTAGCAGAAATGACATTTCTTCCAATGGCAGCTTCTACTGTTTTCAAAAGATAACAATGCATATTGCTTGGGAACACCATAGCAGTCCATCTTATCGAAAAAATCGGAATAATCCGGCCGGAGGGCTTTAGACGATAAATCGGCGAACTCCATATTAGGTATTCGGGATGTCAGAATTTCGCCGTTTACCCTGTACGCTATGTTGCCTATCGAGGATAATTCATCCGTTTTATCCTCGGAAATTTTCTCAGTCAAATGAAGCAGCGGAATCTCGCCTTCGCCCCACATAGCGATATCGAATTGTGCGAAATTTTGCAAATAGGCAATCGCCGCTTCTTTGGTGCCGATGCCTCCGACAACGATTACTGCAGATGGATTTTTCTCTTTGATTTTTTCTGCGATAATACTCGAACAAACCCATTGATACAAATTTACCTCCAGCCCGAAATACAGAATTTTGTCGAAATCGTATTTATCTATGATTTCATTCAACAGATCTTCGAACTTTTGAGCATATTGATGCATATGTTCATCCCAAAAATTAGGAGACATATTGATATACTGAGGTTTGATAGCCTTCAGCAAAACTTTCAGTCGATTATATGCACAAGTGTCTTTATGTTTGATCGCCAAATAATTGTAGTACAGCAACAGATGTTCGGCTCCTTCATCTGCCAAAGTACCGTCACTCCACATAAATTCGTTCTGGAGCTTCCGCAAATAAAGGTTCCAATATTCGATGCGGACATTGTATCCGAAATTTTGGAGATAGGCTTTTAACACCGACATAGCCGGCGAAGGCATATAAACATTTGCGGGTGGCGCCCATCCTAAAATGACTTGCTTTTTAGTTTTCTGTCCTTCATTCCCCATAGTCGTAGTTCGTATAATAGGTTAAAGTCTTTATCTTGAACAGGTATTCGTACTTTGCCTGCAGGCGCTGCGATCGAGCTTTGACGGCGGCGCTTACGGCGGCGTTGTAGTCCGTTACCGTGGCGGCGCCGAGGTCGTACTTGCGTTCGATCTGCCGGGCGGCCTCCTCGGCCGAGGCGACGTACCGCTGCGCTCCGCGGTATCGCTCCCACGCCGTTCGGGCGTCGATGAGCGCCTGCGCAACCTCCTTCTCCACCTGTTTCTCGGCCGTTCGCAGGGCGTATTCGGCCTGCCGTATGGCGAGCTTCTGCCGCTGCACGTTCTTGCGGACCGTGAACTTCCCGAAAATCGGGATGTTGAGCGACAGCGACACATAGCTGCTCGCATTGTCCTTGTACTGCTCGAAAAACGGATAGGCCTCATACCGATAGGTGCCGTCGGTATTCCGGAACATCTTCTGCCGCACGTCGGAATAGCTCGACCCGTACCCGACCGAGAGCGAGAGCGTCGGCCAGTAGGCCGTGCGTGCGATCTGCAGGTCGCGGCGGGCCATGTCTATGCCCACGCGTGCCGCCTCCAGTTCGGGCAATTCCCGCGCGGCGTCGAACACTTCCGCCGGACTGTCCGCGATGCCGGAACGAGCCGGCACCCCGACATCGGGCGCAACGGTTCGGAAGGTCGTATAGTCGTCGATTTCGAGCAGTTGGCAGAGGTTCAGCCGTGCGATGTCGTAGGTGTTTCGCGCGGTCAGCACGTCGTTCTCCGCATCGGCTAATTGCGATCGGATCTGCAGCAGGTCGGCCGTCGTAACCTTGCGGGCCTCGACCTTCTTCGCCGTCTTCTCTTCCTGCATCCTCAGTTCCGCCACGACCTGTTCGGCGTCGCGGATCGTCTCCTCGGCACACAGGACCTCCAGATAATAGGCCGTAACGTTCATCCTCACGTCGTTGCGCATCTTCTCCACGGCGAGCAGCGACGACCGCAGATCGAGCTGCGCGCGTTTGAGGTTGTAGTAGTTCTTCAGCCCTCCGAAGAGCAGGATATTCGCCCCGAGCGAAGAGCTGTTGCCCGCCACGGTCTCGTTCTCCACGAATTCGTAGGTCGTCTCATCGAGCACGCGCCCCGTCGCGAGGGATGAACTGTTCGATACGGAGAGGTCGGGGGCATAGCTCCACTTCGATTCGGCGAGGGCGATGCGTTTCTCCGCGGCCGTGAGCTCCCGTGCTTTGATTTCGATATTGTGCTCGTAGGCATGCGCGATGCACTCTTCCAGCGTCCAGCGCCGCTCCTGTGCAAAGCCGGGCATGCAGGAGAGCAGCAGCAGGCCGAGCGGTACGATGTACGTTCGTCTCATACGGCTTATCGGTTTTTGAAAAGCGAGACGACGGGCTGGATGAAGCGTTCGATCAACCGCATGTCTTCGGTTACGATCTCCGCCGTGCCGTCCATCCGCTGAATCATCGGCAGCTCGCGCCGGTACGACGTGGTCATGCCGTCGGGGAAGACGACCTCGGCGGTATAGGCGATGGCCGTGCCGCTCTGGGTCTGTATCTGTTCCGGTACGGCCGACAGCGAACGTATCCGCCCCCGCAGCACGCCGAACTCCATGTAGGGATAGCCGTTGAGCTTCACGTTCACCCCTTGGCCGACCTTTACTTTGCCGAAACCCGCCGAGGGAACCTGCAGGCGGCCGATAACTTCCGTCGCACCGTCCGGAACGATGCTCGCCAGTTTGTCGCCGACGGCGACGTGCTGGTTCTCGCTCCAATAGTTCACGAGCGTTACGCGTCCGGTGACCGGGGCCTCCAGCACATACTGCTGCCGCCATTGGGCGATCCGGGCCGCGAGCTGCTGGCGGCTCTGCTCCAGCGTATTCCGCCGTTTCGTTTTCCTGTTGGAGCGTCAGTTCCACGAGCTGCTGCTCCGACTGGATGATTTGCAGCTCGGTCGAGGTGAGCGTGGCGTCGAACCCCGCTTGGGCGTTCTGCTTCGAGAGGTAGTTCTGGGCCGTGGTTTCGTAGTCGGCGGCGGAGATCACGGCTTCGGCCAGAAGCAGCGAATCCCGCTCCAGCGTGCGGCGGCCGTAGTCGAGATCCTGCAGCAGCAGCGAACGTTGCCGTTCGAGTTTGGCGTAATACTCGCGGTTCTTGGCGATCTGTTCGCGCAGAAGCTCTTTTTTGCGGGCGATATTGTCCGTCGCAAGGTAGTGGCGGTAGTCGCGGCAGCGGCTTTGGAGGTCAGCGAAGGCGGATTGCAGCTCCCCGAGCGCATATTCTCCGTCGAGCCACGGACTGGCTGCGAGGGCGGCAGGCGCGAGCGTATCGGCGGCGAGAAGATGCTCCGAGAGACGCTCCACGTCCCGTCGCTCCGCGGCATTGTGCAGCACGGCGATGAGCTCTCCCCGTTCGACGAGCTCTTTGTCCTTTACGCAGAGCGTGTCGATAAGCCCGTCGTAGCGTGCCACCAGATCGGAGGGCGGATTGACGGTCGTGATGACCGCCGGAGCCTCGATCGTATCGGGGTACTTAATAAAATAGCAGCCGACGATGATTCCTACAAAAATCAAAAACACGACCGTGATTCCCCAGCGTACCACCCATGACGGCGCACGACCCAGAATCGACTGGGCCTCGTCGCTGTAAAAATTCGTTCTTTGCGGCATGTTATTTGAGTTTTGGCATCGTATATTGAAATAGATTATTCCAAATATATTTTTCGTAAACACGCAGGGGCTTGCGGGCACCTCGGATCGGGATAACTCCAATTATTTGGTCCATATGCACCGACAATTATTTTCCAGCATACCCCTTGATAACCTCTGCATTTGTCAAATACACCGCACATTTTACACTGACTCTCTGGCTGCATTTTGTTTTGTGTTATATTAAACAAACTAATAGCTTTGTCAGAGTTCCAAACTTCCAGAATAGATTGTTTTGTTAAATCTCCAATAATGAAATTCGGGTGCCAATATAATTCTTCACATATCGTTACCTTACCATCAGGCAAAATGACAAATGAGCGTTGGTTTCCCGTACACACGGAGCGATGATCAAAATGTTGCTCCTTGTGTCGCTTTGAGTTATAATCATTCTCCGTGTCTGGAGAAGATATTACAAAATCTATTTTAAGTCGCTCTTCTTTTTCGAGTTCTTGAATGTATTGCTCGATTCTTTCAATGGATGCTAATGATGGCTTAATAGAATTATAGAAGTCAGGCGATTTATAGAGTGAAAAACCTGCAGGGCCGATTCTAATGCTTTTTATATTTTTATACTGAGTAAGTAAACTCATCAGGGGGATTATCTCATCTTCAAGTGAATTATTGAATTTGGTAATAATACTATTGGTTTGCCAGTCAAATCCCATTTCATCAAGCATATCCATAGTGCTCTTAATCCGGGAGAAATACTGTTGATTTGTGTTTAAGATGGTTGCCAGAGTCTTGGGGTTGATTGAATCGATGGATATTTGAACTTTTGTTAATCCATTTTGTTTTAGAAAAACCATCATTTCTTCGGATATAGGAGCCTTGGTTGATATCAATGGAAAATAACCATTGGCAACTAATTCAAGGGCAATCTCCTTAAAATGCGGATGCATTAACACCTCACCTCCATTGATATCTAATTCTGGGAGTTGAATTGATTTTGCATCGCGTATGATTTTTTTTATTTGTTCTACGGACAACGCCTTTTTTGCACATGGGTTCTTTCTGTCTGCATAGCAATAAATACAATCCGTGTAGCATGTCATCGTAAGTTCAAAAATAGCAGACAGTGGTTTATATTGCCGTCCGTATGATAAATCAATGTCATCTCCGCAAATAAAATCATCAACATTATAATATTCTCTTCTTAAATATTTACCTCCATCGACAAGCACATTTTTAGGGAGTATTATAAGCTGATTCTTATATGGCCAGAATATTCTTTGAGGATTCTCTATGTAGTTGGAGAGTATATCTTTGATTTGTTCTTGCTCCAAATCAAAATAACCTGCAATATCTGTAATGCACTCTGCCAGTGTTCTTTTACCATCAAAAAACGATAGCATTTGAGCATTTGCAGGATGAATATGGCAAGTTATATTACTGTCAAATTCCAAATCGGGGAATCGAGCTTCATCATAAGCCCCGATTAGACATCTTTTAACGTCATTCCGAAGATAATATGCCGGGTTCAATATGTAGGTTCCATTTATATCCATTGTTAGCTTTCCTGATATTTTTCAACCCGGGCTGAATACATATTTGGTATCAGCCCGGGGTCTTGATTCATTTACTTTGCAGTACTCTTACAGCCGTCTTTACAAGCTTTTCTGCATCCATCCCCACATTTCGCTTCTGTAAAATTCAAGGGAGATTCACTCAAGCTCGGACGACCTCCGAGAATGTGCAACAACTCCGTTTTCTCCAACGGCCCGTTGGAAATTGTTTTGGGATTCACAACTTGTTGCTCCTTCATAAAATCAAGATTTTTGGGTTTTTCCTACTCTGTTTCCCCTTTTCGGACTCCGGGTTTATAGTACCGGCTGATCTGCCTGTCGATTTTTTCTATAAATGAGGTTTGCCCCGACAAATCCGGAATTCGGAAACTTCGGGTTCTGGCGTAATAATCATAAATCTCGGACCGTTCTTCGGGGCTGCTCATCGTCTCCCCACTCCAGATTTCGCTGTCGCGGCGGACCAGTTCATCCACAAAGCCTGCATCGGCCATGTTCGGAATCCCAATCCCGAAAACCCACTCTCCGACCGGTTTATAAAAAATAAATCCGGTATAAACCTCTTTGTATTCGAGTCGTTTTTTGAAGAAGCCGGGACGTAAGTCGAACCGATCCTCCCCGAAAGGCGTGCCCGCCAGATCGAACCCAATGCTTTTGTTTCCGCACGCAGCAAATGCAGCATCCCATTTCCCGTTTTGCGTCAGGCCCCGATACTCATTCCGCCTTTTTGCCCAGTTAATCGCCACGTTGGCGACCCGGCCCGGAAATCGCTCCGCGATGATCTGCCCGGCGTAGGGGGCCGGTCGGCTGTTCGGACCGGTTAAAAAGGAGTGCGGCGAGTTGAAAATGATCAATGCTTTTTTACGTGGATCGGGGCCGTCGAACAATTTATACAACTCCGTCAAGGCGTTGTTGCCCATAACGATGTCTTTGTAATCCCATATGTGCAGGAAATCCTGAAATTGTTCGTGCGTCAACCCTTCCGTCTGATGCCATGAAAACGGAACGTCGGTACATGAGATATGCAGCTTTTTTTCCGCCGGGAGACGCTTGTTGATCCGATAAACGGAACAGAGGTACTGATGGAAATTGGTATTCTCCCACAAAGGCGTGTAATCCAGATTTTGATAGGCATCCCATAGCGCGGTCTCGAACTCCCGATCCGACGCATAACTGGCGTTGACGATGCAATCGACCGTTCCGGTCATGTTGTAAACCCCGATCTCTGTCATTATAAGCCCGACCTGATCGATAAACCGGGGATCGGACATAATCTGCTCGATCAGGTCGTATTGCGTCGTGTCCCGGTGATCCCGTTCACCCAGAATAACGACGTCGTATCTGTCGAACAGCCCCATTACATAATCTACGGGTGAGGTGTTGCAGTCGTTGATAAAATCGACATACTCCTCTATTTTGGGAGAGACATAGCTGTCCTGTCCGTGTGTCGGGCAGACAACAAGCAGGGAAATGAAGATAAACAATACTTTGATTCTCATGGTTTGAAGCATTTTTCGATCCAATTCAATTACCTAATTCCAACTGATTTCTCACCAGTTCGTAATAATATCCCCGTTTGGCCGTCAGCTCGTCGTGCGTGCCCTGCTCGACGATGCGTCCGCGGTCCAGCACGACGATCTTGTCGGCATTGCGGACCGTCGAGAGGCGGTGCGCCACCACCACGACCGTCTTGTTCTCGAAGAGCCGGTCGAGACGCTCCATGATCGTGCGTTCGTTGTTCGCGTCCAAAGAGTTGGTCGCCTCGTCGAAGAAGAGGTACTTCGCATCTTTGTAGGCGGCCCTTGCGATCAGAAGCCTCTGTTTCTGCCCGACGCTCAGTCCGTGGCCGTCGGTACCGATCTTCGTGTTGTAGCCCAAGGGCAGTTCGTCGATGAAGGTGTCGATGTTGGCGATGCGCGTCGCACGGCGCACCCGCTCCATGTCGGGCCGTTCGTCCGAGACGCCGATATTACCGGCTATGGTATCCGAAAAGATATATCCCTCCTGCATGACCGTACCGCACGCCCGGCGCCAGCACGACGGGCTGTACTGCGCGATGCGGCGGTCGTGGAGCAGCACTTCGCCCGAGGTCGGCGTGTAGAAGCCCAGCATCAGCTTGAGCATCGTGGTCTTCCCCGAGCCGCT
>ENA-ORRR01002002-ORRR01002002.1-human-gut-metagenome-genome-assembly--contig:-NODE-2002-length-11377-cov-4.51025_pt1 | contig 11377 bp, 5 predicted proteins | sample MGYA00242182_ERZ509148 | MGnify/ENA primary metagenome ERZ509148 (study PRJEB26280, sample SAMEA2338674) | human gut metagenome | biome: human gut; feature: human-associated habitat; material: faeces... | reverse complement strand
GCGGAGCTGCGTTCGGGCGTGGAGACGGTGCTCGATCTCGTGGGGTTTGACGAGCGCGTGCGCGATGTCGACCTGGTCATAACGGGCGAGGGCAATATGGATGAGCAGTCCGCCGCCGGTAAGGCGCCGGTGGGTGTGGCCCGTCGTGCGAAGCGATATGGCAAGCCGGTGATTGCTGTCGTGGGCGGTCGCGCTGATAACCTGGATGCGGTGTATGGGCAAGGCATCGACCTTGTACTGCCGATTTGCCGCAAACCCATGGGCCTGGAACAGGCACTCGATCCGCAAGAAGCCACAACCAACCTCATCTGCGCCGGCGAAGCGGCCGCTCGATCCTACGACCTTGGCCGTATCTAAAACCCATCCCCTCGATAAGTCGCGGTGAAATACGGAGCGTTTTTGCCTTTAAGGGGCCAATTCAGTCCGTATTCCACCGCAACTTCGAGAATGGCCATTCGAGGTTGGCCGCCTTGTGCCTTGGGTCGGACCGTTTGCCACGAAATGCGACCATCTACTACGTTAAACCGGCCACCTTCGACCATCCCGGAATTTGCAAAAACAAAACCGCAGGTAGAAAGCTTGCCGATTTTCGAAAAGCCGGCTATGGTTGACCCCTGCGGCCTAAACGTAGTAGATGGGCCCTTTCTGTGGTGCGGCACCAAGCCGGTCATTTTGGGATCGGACTATTTTGACTACTCATTGGCTGCTCTGGCAATCGGGCTGCAAAAGTAGTCAAAAAAGCTCCGTCCCAAATTAGCTACCTTGCTCTGGCGGGCGGGAGCAGGTAAGATATACCGAGCGCCTAGCGCGTTCGATGGGTTCGGATGACGACATGTTCCGAATCTGGTCAGGTCCGGAAGGAAGCAGCCATAAGGAGCCTCTGTCGGGCATCCGAATCCATCGAGCGCACGGGCGTTTTTTTGGTGCCGTGACATGGCCCGGCCGGCGGCGAGGTGTTTGGTGTCTCGCTGGTCCTCGGCTTCGCCTGCGGGATCGCTCGACTACCAAACACCTCGCCGCCGACCGGGCCCCGTCGTCCAAAAATCATCCGTAAAGGCGCGTTTATCTAATTTAAATCTATCCCTTGTGGAATGCGGCTTGCTGGTGTTGTCTGGGCATTGATGGCTATGTGGTTCAAGAGGCGGCGGTGCTGTTGCTTGAATTTTTGCAGTTAAAGAGGCCCGTTTCCCTGGGTTGGGGAAACGGGCCTCTTTTCTCTCTGGGTTTGTGGATTGGCGAAGGTGGTATGCTCTGGCAGCTATTTTGAGTTCCTGATGCGGCGTGTGGCTGTGGCGGTTATTCCGAGGCCTGCGGCGGCGACTGCTGCGAGTGCGATTGCGCTCGGCGCTGTGTCGCCTGTGTTTGCGAGCTTGCCGGTGGTCGTATTTGCTTGCTTGCCGCTGCTCGAGTTCGCCTGCTTGGTGGAGCTTGGTAGGGTGTCTTTGCCGGTCGAGGGTGAGCTGGCGGGCTGTGTCGTCTCGGCCGGTTGCGTCGAGCCGGAGGGAGGCGTTGTCTCGGTCGGTTGCGTTACCTCGGGCGAGGTGGCCTTGTCTGCCGCGGCTTTTGCCTCTTCGTATGCCTTGCAGGCGTCGTCATAGGCCGCTTGCGCCTTATTCAAATCGCTGAGGAGCGCGTTTCGCTTGGCTGTGCATGCGTCGATGTTGGCCTTTGCTTTCTCCGCTCCATCTTCGAAAATCTTAACCTGCTCTTCCTGACTTTCGAGCGTACGTCGGTGGTGGTCAAGCTTATATCCACAAGATTCTCTTTCCGAATCCGCCATTTTGACCTCCATACGCAACTGCAAAACAGTTTCGTAATCCCTGTCGGCGAGCGCCTTTTCTACTTTTGCTTTAAGCTCGCTTACCCGGTTGCTGGCCTTGTCGTAATCGGCTTGGGCTGCAGCGACGTTCGCTCGCATGGCGGGAAGGGGTTCACTAGATTTGGCGGCTTCCGCCATCATCTTGTCGTAGAGCTCTTGAGAAGCGGCAATGTCATCATCGATTTCCGCAAGTTTCTCGGGACTTGCGGCGTCTTTTGCGGCCTCGAGGTTTTTGAGCGCTTCCTGCATGGCTGCATACGCTTTTTCTTTTGCGGCGGCCGCATCTTCCGTCTGCAAGGCAACTGCAGCGGTGGGGGAGCTGGTTTCTGCCGCTATCGCCGTTGCGGGGGCGATTCCCGCGACAAGTGCCGCGGAAAGGGCGATGCCCGCAGTTGCTCGTCTTGCTCTTCTTGCGAGAATGTCGTTCATCTCGGCACCTCATTTCAAGGGTCGGCGACTAACTTGGTAGCACTAATGCAAGTATACCAAGTGGTCGACCCGACACTGGCTGGGTGCGCGCCTCTCCGCTTCTTTGGAAACCGAATCCCATTAGAAATGACGAGTTGTTTACGCTTCTTTTGGGCTTACCGTACTATCATGGTTCGAATTGAATGTGGATGATGATAGGGAGCGCCTATACATGATTGAGCTGCTCGGGCGTTTTGGTGGTAAGTTTCGCCGGTATATGGTGATCGGCCCAGCGTGCAAGCTGATCGAAGTGATTTTTGATCTGCTGACGCCGCTGGTGATTGCCCAGATGATCGATAAGGGTATTGGCGCACACGATGTCAACGCCGTTATCCACTACGGCATGGTACTTGGCGCCATGGCTGTGATCGGCATCTCGTTTACGCTTGTCTGCCAAAAGATGGCGGCGCTGACCTCGCAGGGCATGGGCACCGACATTCGCGGCGCGCTCTACGAGCACATCAACAAACTGAGCTATGCCGAACTCGACCGCTTTGGCACGCCGTCGCTTATCACCCGCATCACCAACGACGTCAACCAGGTGCAGCTTGCCGTGGCGCTGGGCGTGCGCATGCTCATCCGCTGGCCCTTCTTGGCGGTGGGCTCTATGTGCGCGGCCCTTGCCATCGACCTTAAGCTCGGCATGATCTTTTTGATTTGCACGCCCGCCATTGGCCTGGTGTTTTGGTTTGTCATGGCGCGCTGCATTCCGTACTACAAGCAGCTGCAGGCAAAGCTTGACCGCATCGCGCTCATTTGCCGCGAGGGGCTTTCGGGCGCCCGCGTGGTTCGCGCCTTTGTACGCGAAGATCACGAGCGCGAGCGCTTTGCCCAAGCCGCCGATGACCAGGCCAATACCGCCATCGCGGTGGGCAAGCTCTCGTCAATCCTTAATCCCGTCACGTTTTTGGTGATGAACCTGGGCGTGTGCGCCATCCTGTGGGTGGGCGGCATCCAGGTCAACGTGGGCGAGCTCACGCAGGGCCAGGTCATGGCGTTCGTCAACTACATGACGCAGACCCTGACCTCCATCGTGTATGTCGCCAACCTGGTCGTGGTCTTTACCAAGGCGAGCGCGAGTGCTTCGCGTATCAACGAGGTGCTCAACTGCGAGCCGAGCATCACCGACGAGAACAACGAGCCGGTCGCACTGCCCCAGGCACCCGCGACGGACGTCGACGCCCCGGTCTCTGCGCTGAGCTTTAGCCATGCGAGCTTTTCGTTTGGCGCGGGCGCGGCCAATGCCGTCAACGATGTGACCCTGGAGCTCCCGCTGGGCAAGACGCTCGGCATTATCGGCGGCACGGGTAGCGGTAAGTCGACGCTCGTCTCGCTCATCCCGCGCCTGTACGATGCGAGCACCGGCAGCGTGAGCGTGATGGGCTCCGACGTGCGCGCCTGGCCGCTCGATCAGCTGCGCCATGTGGTCGCGACCGTCCCGCAACGCGCGTCGCTGGTGAGCGGCACGATCCGCAGTAACCTGACCTGGCGTGACGAGTCAGCGACCGACGAGGGGCTCTGGGCGGCGCTCGACATGGCGCAGGCGAGCGAGTTCGTGCGCAACAAGCCTCAGGGGCTCGACGCCCCGGTCGAGGCGGACGGTAAGAACTTCAGCGGTGGCCAACGCCAGCGCCTGACCATCGCGCGCGCCCTGGTGGGCTCGCCTCAGGTCCTGATCATGGACGACTCCGCCTCGGCGCTCGACTTTAAGACCGACGCGGCGCTTCGCCATGCCATCCACGAGCGCAGCGTGTGTGGCGCTGCTGAGGGCGGGCTGCCGCTGACTACGGTGATCGTAAGCCAGCGCGTTTCGACCGTGCGCGACGCCGACATGATCTGCGTACTCGACCACGGCTCGGTTGCGGGCCTGGGCACGCATGACGAGCTGTATGCAAGCTGCCAGCTCTACCGCGAGATTTGCCAGTCGCAGCTGCGACGCGAGGAGCTCGAGGGCCAGCAGGGGAGCACGACGCCCACGCCCACCCCAAGACCCGCGTCCGCCCCAGGCGCCGTGTGCGCCCCCACATCCGTCTGCGCAAAGGAGGGCTGCTAAATGAATCCGTACACTTCCTCCGGTTCGGTCGCCACGATGACGGCCAACGTGTCCGGTAACGATAACCTCAACGACCTGGGCGACGGTCCGCGCCAGCCCGGCGATCCCGAGCGCTATCCCGTGGGTGCGGTGACCCGCCGCCTGCTGGGCTACGTTCGTCCGCATCGCATTTCGTTTGTTGCGTCGTTTGTGAGCGCCGCCATCTCCGTGATTCTGCAGCTCTACACGCCCATCCTCATCGGCGAGGGCATCGACCTGATCGTTGCCGCCGGGCAGGTGGACTTTGACGCACTGCTGCCGCTCGTTACCAAGCTCGCGATTGTCGTCGTAGGTGCTGCGGCCTTCCAGTGGCTACAGGGCTACTGCGTCAACCGCCTGTCCTACGAGACGGTGCGCGACATGCGCGTGGAGGCGAGCGACAAGCTCAGCCGCATGCCGCTCAGCTTTATCGACAGCCATGCCCACGGCGACCTTATGAGCCGCGTGGTCAACGACGTCGACCAGGTGGGCGACGGTCTGCTGCAGGGCTTCACGCAGCTCTTCACCGGTGTTATTACCATCGTTGGCACGCTCGCGTTTATGCTTTCCATCAACCTGACCATGACGCTCGTAGTGGTGCTCGTCACGCCGCTCTCCATCTTTGCGGCCAGCGCCATCGCCAAACTCTCCAACAAGAGCTTTACGGCGCAGCAGCGTATTCAAGGTCAGCTTGGCGGCCATATCGAGGAGTACGTGGGCGAGCAGAAGCTTGTCGACGCCTTTGCCTATGGCTCGAACGCTCAGCAACGCTTCGATGCCCTCAATGCCGAGCTCTACACCGCGGGCGAGCGCGCGCAGTTTATGGGTTCGCTCTCCAACCCCGGCACGCGCTTTATCAATAACATCATCTATGCCGTGGTCGCTGTGATCGGCTGCGTGGGCGTGATCACGGGCGTGCCCGCGGCGCTTACGGTGGGCGGTGTGCAGATTTTCCTGTCCTATGCCAACCAGTACACCAAGCCGTTCAACGAGGTCACCAACGTCATTACGCAGATCCAGACGGCGTATGCCTCGGCGCGCCGCATGTTTGCGCTGCTCGATGCGCGCGAGCAGGAGCCCGATGCGGCGGATGCCGTGGAACTTGCCGCCCCGCAGGGTGAGGTGACCTTTGAGCATGTGGACTTTAGCTACGTGCCCGACCGCAAGCTGCTGCAGGACATCTGCATCGAGGCTAAGCCCGGCATGCGCTTTGCCCTGGTCGGCCCCACGGGCTGCGGCAAGACGACGCTCATCAACCTGCTGCTGCGCTTTTACGATATCGATGCCGGACGCATCATGGTCGATGGCAGGTCTTCGCGTGACTACACGCGCGCAAGCCTTCGCCGTGCCTTTGGCATGGTGCTGCAGGACACTTGGCTGTTCGAGGGCACGGTGGCGGAAAACATCGCTTACGGTTGCCCGGATGCCACGCGCGAGCAGGTTATCGAGGCGGCCAAGCGCGCGCACGCACACAAGTTTATCGTGCAGCTGCCAGGCGGCTACGATACAGTCATCGGCGAGGACGGCGGCACGTTTAGCCAGGGTCAAAAACAGCTGCTGTGCATCGCGCGTGTCATGCTCACCGACCCGGCGATTCTGCTGCTGGACGAGGCAACGTCGAGCATCGATACTCGCACCGAGCTGCAGGTGCAGGCGGCATTCGACGAGCTCATGGCCGGCCGCACGAGCTTTGTGGTGGCGCATCGCCTGAGCACGATTCGCAACGCCGACTGCATCCTGGTGATGCGCGACGGCCGGATTATCGAGCGCGGCACGCACGACGAGCTGCTAGCGGCAGGCGGCTTCTACGCCGAACTCTACTGCAGCCAGTTTGCCCAGTAGGGGCTACCGATTAGCGGCAGATGGTTTACATCTGCGTTGTTAGTACTAAGATATTCATCTAATAAATTGCATTAGTGGCTTTAGTTTTGGGGGAAACGAGGCAACGTGACTATGACGTGCTCTTTGGTGGTTAACAGCAAGAGCGGTAATACCAGGATGGTTTCGGGCGCGATCAAGCGCGCTCTGCAGGCTGCGGGTGTTGAGTTTGTCCATGCCGCGGCGTTGAGCGACGATGCGGATGCAGATCAGGTTGCGCTCGAGGCGCAGGGCGCCTGCGCGGCCGACACGGTGCTCGTCGGTTTTTGGTGCGACAAGGGCGCGTGCACGCCTTCGGTCGCGGCGTTGCTCTCCGCTTTGCACGGCAAGCGCGTCTTCCTGTTTGGCACCTGCGGCTTTGGGGCCGATCAGAGCTATTACCAGCAGATTATCGACCGCGTAACTTCCAATTTGGCTGGGGATGCCGAGCTTGCGGGCTGGGCGATGTGCCAGGGCAAGATGGGCCCCGCGGTCAAGCAGCGCTACGAGGCCATGCTCGAGCAAGATCCCGACAACGCGCGCTATAAGATGCTGCTCGACAACTGGGTTGCCGCAAAGGATCACCCCACCAAGGAAGATCTGGACAACATGGCTGCAGCCGCCAAAAAGGCCGTGCTGGGGGAGTAGCTCCCATCGCTGACGGCGGTCGGTCCATCTTTCTAAATGAAACGTCCTCCCGGGCGTCGGGGCACGAAGTTCCCTGCTCTACAGTCCTGCGCAAGACGAAGGCCACATTAAGTGGCCTTCTTTGCGTGCGGAACTCGCGATGAACTTCGTGCCCCGCCGTCCGGGAGGACGCCTCTTTATTGATGGGAGGCCTGATAGGTCGATGGTTCCGTGCCCGGATGCGTCCAAAGTGGGACGGGCTTTCCGGATGGTCAGGCTTTCGAAAAATGCGTCCCGGAAATTGCCTTTGGAATGGGACGTAGTTTCCCGTTGAGGTGCTTTGCGGAAAGTGCATCCCACTCTGGGCGGTCGAAGTGGGACACACTTTCCCAAAGGCGCTCCAACGGGAAATTGCGTCCCATTATTCGGTCAAGAAACGGGATGCATTTTCCCAATGAGAGCAAAACCGGAAAATGCATCCCACAATCAGCCCTCAAAGTGGGACGCCGTTTCCCAATGAGGCTCAAGCGGAAAATGCATCCCGGAATTTGCGCTCAAAGTGGGATGCGGTTTCCGGTTGAGGGTCTAAGGGGAAAGTGCGTCCAAGAATCGACGCTTGAAATGGGATGCAGTTTCCCGATGAGGCACTCGACGGAAAATACATCCCAGAAATGGCCTTTGAGCTGGGATAAGATTTCCGCGGCATCTCGGATTCTCAAAAATGAGACACGCCGTTGGCGAAAATGAGACACGTGATATCGGGCATCGGACGTATCATTTGCAAAAATGAGTCCACTCCACTCGAATAAAGCGAGGTCCCTCATGTACGTTCCACACCTCCGTATCCGTAGGCTGTCGAAAATCCCGCTTGTTGGGACGGCGGCGCTTGCTGCGTTGATCGCCACGAGCGTCGCCTGCTTCACGGCCACGCCCCAGGTTGCCCAGGCGGCAGACGCGCCCGCAATCACCGATATGACCGAGCAGGATTATCAAGCCCTGGGTCTGGGCACGAGCGAGGACATTCCGGCCGATACCGTTGGCCCCTATTCCACTGATACCCCCACGACGTTTGCCACGCGCAGCGAGGTCTATATGGCAGCTAACGGTAGCCATGGCAATCGCTACACTCTGCGCGACAAGCTCGAGAACGTCGAGCGCGGTGACATTGGCGGCAGCAGCAAACTCACCGATGGCTATGGAAGTGTGTGGGGCGCCGCAAAGTTCTGGCAAAACGTCAACAACTTCGATACGAACAGCGATCTCTACAAGCATAGCGACTACGGTGGCGGCACCTGGTCGTACCTAAGCAACAATGAGTCCTCAACAGTACTCGCCAACGACAACAACGGTTTCCCGGGCATTCACGCCACGAGTGTTGAGTTCTGCAGCGACGCCAGCACGGGCAAAAAGAGCCGCGTTGCCGAGCTCCGTGCCTACGGCGACAGTTCCTCCACGACGATTGACGGCAAGTCATACGCCGGAAAGGTTGAGCTGGTCCTCTACTCGTTTAGCAACGGGCGTACGCGCACTCTCGACACACACCTGCCGGTGACGGTCAACACTAATATGATGTACGAAGGCCGTTTTAAGTACCTGGATGCCGGTTACCTGCAAGAGCACGACGCCGTCTTTGATGTCGAGGCGGGCGATGTCGATGGCGACGGCGTCGACGAGCTTTTTGTCTACGCGGGCTGCTATGTCGACGAGAACGGCGTGCGCAAGGCTGTAGTCGACATGTATGACTTGGAGGGCGGCAACTGGAAGCAAAGCGTCGTCAAGATCGATGCCGGTAACGCCGCGGACTACACCACGCACAACAAGGGCGGGAACGACTCCTGGACGCAGCTTCAGTCAGCTCCTGTCGTTTCGCTAGCGGCCGGCGACCTCGATCGCGATTTTTGCGATGACCTCGCCATCGTGGTCTCGGCACCCTGCGGCAAGAAGAATATTGATAAGTCGACGCATTGCGAGCTGTTTTCGTGGGATGCATCCAAGGGTGCGCTCGTCCATGTCGATGCTCTGGGCGACGCGGGCGCAATCTCCCTCTCCGCGAACGGCAAGACCATGGTCGCTGCGAATGCGACGTTCGGCACGTTTGCCGCCTACGATGAAGAAGGAAAGAAGACGGGTGAAACTGTCACGGGCCTTATTCTTGCGGGCTATGACTGGCAACGCAGCGCTTTTGATTACGGCGCTTCTGACGGCAGCAAGGGGCTGTACGGCGCGCTGTACCGCTACGCGTATTTTGACTCGGAGTCTGGCGAGTTCAAGCTTTCCGATTGTAAGGAATACAGAGACGGGCTCCTCGCCTCCTATGGGCTGATGCATGTGCCCAACAGCGCATGGAAGGATAGCGCTCAGGATAAGCGCTATCCGTGCACCTTGGCGCCTATTGCCCTTGCCACTGCCAACCTTGACGGCCTGTCCGAGCAGCTGGCGGTTGACGAGGTGCTCGTGGGCGGCGATGTGTTCCGCGACTTTGCCTGCAACACGGCACAGAGCGGGGCTCAGGGCTTGGGGTCCATGGTCGGAACCATGAGCATGAGCGGTCAGCAATACAACAGCAGCAACAAGCATGACCACAAGGGTATAGAACAGGTGTGGATCAGCGACGTCAAGGCGGGCAGCGTCTCGGGTTCGGACCGCTATAACGAGAGCTTTATCGCCGTGGTGGGCAAGCACCGCGACGAGGACCTGCGCAAGAACGATGACTACTATTGGATGACCGCCTCGCATTTTTCGCTCGACGAGAACGGAAAGGTGCGCCGCGGCGAGGAGCAGGTGATTAGCGAGAGCAACCGTCGCGGCACTACCTACGGCACATTTATCTCGCTCGCGCTGCCCGATGTCGACAACGACAGCGTCAAGATCACGTACAAGGACCGCTACAAGGTCTATACCAACCCGCGCGTGCTTGCCGTGCTGCAGGATGCGCCCTATGTTGAGGATCTGGAGCAGGCATACGGCTATCTGGTGTTGGGCGGCACGTCATACGGAGAGGAAAAGGGCACGGGGACATCCCAGGGCTATACCATTGGCGCCGAGTTGGGCGTTGCCGTCGAGGTGCAGACCGGTCCGCCCCTGGTCGCGATGAATGCTTCAGTCGATTTTGCCGCCGAGGGATGCTATGACTACCGGAGCGAGCGCACGGTCAGCGCAAGCGTAAGCTATGAGTCGCATGCCGGCGAGGGTGACAAGGCCGTGCTCTACACGATTCCGATGGTCTATTACGAGTATGAGATCGAAAATGAGGAAACTGGTGGCAAGGGCGTGATGGCGGCGCCCGTGTCGCTCGGCGCGCAGACCTCGGTCGTTAATGTCGAGGCCTATGACCGCATTGCCAAACAGCACAATATGACGCCGCTCAGCTACTTTTTGACCAACCGGTCGGGAGAACCCGGAACCTATCAAACGACGCTCAACGGCGAGACTCCCGTTGGGGATTCCTTTGGCCTGGGCAAGCCTGGCGTAACGCGCGCCTACACGCACGATGGGTTTAACGGCGCCGCCGCGCAGTCGGGGGCGAGCATTGAGCAGACCATCGAAGTCGAGGAGGGCAAGGAGCAGGAGCTCGAGCTCGGCTTGACGCTGAACGGCAGCGTTGTCATGGGCGCGAAGCTCGCAAAGCACGAGTTGTTTGGCGGCCTGTGCTTTGGTGCCAACGCCGGCTTTACTACGGGTAACTCCTCGAGTGAATCGACCGAATACGGCGGCACCGTCGACAACCTGCCCGAGGCCGCGCAGGGCAAGTACGGTTTTGTGTGGCGTCTGGGCGTCAACGCGGTGGATGTCGACAAGTTCGAGGCAGACTCGGGCGACAAGCTCGGCACCAAGGACACCGACCAGTTCTGGATCGTGGGCTATGACGTTAAGGACGTCGAGATGCCCGACGCGCCGGCCGTGACGGGCTTTACGGCAAACGCCGTCGATTCGACCAGCGTTACGTTTAGCTGGGACGATGTACTCGCAAACAAGAGTGGCTTTAGCTACGGCGTGGGCATGCTGCAGAGCAATGCGGCGGATGCGGTCGTCAATAGCTGGAAGATTGCCGACAACACGCAGACCTCGCTCAAGTGGGATGGGCTGCAGCCCAATACGGAGTATCGATTCGCCATCGCCGCCGTTAAGAACGGATCCACGACCGAAACAGGTATTCGCTCGGCAATCATCACGGTCAAGACCATGCCCGATGGCATGACGATGACCGTGAGCGGACCTGCGGCGGATGCTGCGGAGGGGTCGGATCTTGGATACGACTCTTCGGTTGAGCGCGCGGCGGGAAGCCACCTGACGCTCTCGGCGATTGGCCATGTGAAGCAACTCGGTGCCGACGATAGCGAAACAGGGCTGGCACCGACCTATATGTGGTACCGCAAGGGCCGCGGCGAGACAGAGTTTAAGCTCGTGGGTGCCGATGGCAACCTCGCGGCTGGAACGGCCTCAAAGCTCGAGATTGACCTGACCGCAGACGATGACGGTGCGCAGTATTACTGCCACGTGGGATACAACGACGTGGGCCTCGACACCGGCACGAC